>ERZ780149.2900-NODE-2900-length-15175-cov-4.358664_pt1 | contig 15175 bp, 9 predicted proteins | sample MGYA00511367_ERZ780149 | MGnify/ENA primary metagenome ERZ780149 (study PRJEB29588, sample SAMEA2153852) | human gut metagenome | biome: human gut; feature: human-associated habitat; material: faeces | place: Denmark | collected 2008/2010 ... | reverse complement strand
ATGCGCAGGGTAATGTGTTAGATGCAAAAATTACCGACATAGCAATTTACGGCGAAGCAGAAGAAAGCGGCGGCTCAAGATGGTCGACAACCAACCTTGTTGAAGGTCAGGCAGACATAACCCTTAACGATTACACATGGGATTGGCTTTCGGCAGACCTCAAGGCAGACGCATCATACAAATACAATTTCAACATTGTAGCAACCGAAACGGCAGGCTACCGCCTTACAACCGTAGCAGTACGCGATTACAGTGCGGCATCTGACGGTACCGACGGTTTGTATGTTGTATTTAACGGTGCAGACGACCAAATTCGTATAGGCTACGAATACACAACCAACAGCTCGCTCATAGCGGTAGCGTCGGGATTAGGATTAACCGCCGCGGGTACCTACGAGGTAGAGATTATATCTACACCCGATGCAATCGAGGTATATCTTAACGGAAGCGTAGTTCCGTTCTATGATTTCAGCACAGGTCAGTACAACACAACATCGATTGCCGTAAGCGGACTCAAAGACGGTAAGGCAGGCTTTAATGCGCAGGGTAATGTGTTAGATGCAAAAATTACCGACATAGCAATTTACGGCGAGTCGGATCCGCATATAGTTGAACCGCCAATTGATACCGAAGCAGTAGAAAATGTTATAAATCTTATAAATGCAATCGGTACTGTAACAAAAGAAAGCGGTAGTGCTATTGCAGCTGCGCGTACTGCATATAATGCGCTTAACGATGATGAAAAAGCGCTTATTACCAACATAGATGTACTCTTAGAGGCAGAAACCGTTTACAATCAACTTAATGCTTCGCAGGATATAATGCTTTATTCGCTTTCTGCCACCGATGCGATGGGCTTTAACCACTGGCCTGCAAGTGTAAAAATAGCTGATGTTACCGGCGGAGGTATAGCATTTACATGGAAAAATGCCGGAACAAATATGCGTCAGGGCATTAACCGCGGCGTAAAACTTGACGGTTTGCATGCTGTTTTCTCGGGATATGAGGCAACAAGCGGTACAAAACAGATTGCAGTATATTTTGCTGATATTGATCCGCAGGAATCTTATACACAGCTTAACGAACAAAACGGCTATCAACCGCTCGCGCTTATAATTAACACTGCGGACGGTACACTTGGAATTGCCGCTTTGGGCGACGGTTATCCGATAACCGTTATTGCTTCAAGTGACGCTCTTAAATATGACGCTCTTGCAGGAAAAGAATGGTCGTTGTTTATGGATGATAACGGCAACGGAAGCTTTACCGTAACAGTAAACGGTGTTTCGGGCGTTATTACAGCCGATATGCTTTCATCTTGCAACAAGCTTACACAATATGAAGATGTTTATCTTACTGTTTGTCCTTGGGATTGGAATGGAATTACAAATGCATCACTTAATTTAATATCTTTGCATGACGGCGATAGCGCTTGCGCTAATGATTTGACTGCAGAGGAAATGAATGATGTATTAGAGCTTATTGAAAAGATTAAGGCAATCGGTATAGTAACCGCCGAAAGTATAGATGCTATTGAGGCTTGTGAAGCCGATTACGCAGCGCTTAACGATATACAAAAGGGTTGTGTTATCAACTACAACGTTCTTTTGGCGGCTCGTTACAGATATGATCAGTTGACAAAAGAAACGGATGAGCCTTGTATGAAATATTATGCGATAGGCACCGAAGATCTTGCAGGAACAAACCATTGGGCTAATATGCTGTTCTACAATGATATTGCAGACGGCGGCGTTAGGTTTGAATGGAAAAACGGCGGTACTAATTTTAGGCGTCTTATAAACCGTGAGGTTACACTTGACGGATTGCATATGATTTTTGGCGGATTAGAAGCCGAAGATTCGGTTAAAAAGATTGCTCTTTACTGTGCCGACCTTTATGACACTGCAGCCGACTGGACCTCGCTTTACTCTGAATATGTTCAAGGCGAACCGACCATTCTTGCTCTTATTTTCGATTTTTCTACAGGTACCCTTACTGCACATGTTGAAGGACAAAACGACGTAGTAATTATCAGGGATGCTCGAATTACTTATGAATACCTTAAAGATGTTGTTTGGGAAATGAAGGTTGAAAAGAATTCTCAAGGCGATTATGTATTTACGGTTGCAGGTGCCACAGGTGTGCTCCCAGCATCTCTATGCGACAAGGCTACCCGTTTGACCGACCGCGACAATTCAATGTATGTTACAATTTCACCTTGGAGCTATACACCTTATGATATTGCTGTTGATGTTCTTGCTATTCACGGTAAATCGGTTGTTTGTGCAGAGGAGCTGACTGAAGCTCAGGTTGCCGAACTTAATAAGGTTATTAACGCAATATATGATATCTATACCGAAGACGGTAAGATTGTACCCGAATCGGAAGCAAAGTATATCAAGGCTTTAGAGCTTTACGACGCGCTTGCTCCTAATATACAGCCTTTGGTTGCTAACTACGCTTATCTTGTTGTAGCCGAAGAGATTTTGGATGTAGTTTTGGCTATAGACGGTATCGGAACAGTAACATATGAAAGCGGTGAGCTTATCGACCAAATACGTCAGATGTATAAAGACCTTGCCATTGATAACAAAGAAACAACAGGAACCGTATATCAAAGAGTACAGATTGATACCGATAAACGCCTTATAGTCGGTAACTACGCAACTCTTGAAAAGGCAATATCTGACTATTACAATATCAGAAAACAGCTTGACCTTTACGGTTATGATTCAGGTAATGCTGGTAATAACAACACAAGCAACAATACAAACAATACAAACAATTCAAACAATTCAAATAACAGCTTGTCACCAAATACAGGTGATATCTTATCGTATTCTACAGTTGCTGCAGCGCTTATTTCGATAATTGCAGTTGCTGTAATTTACAGAAAAAAATTCAGAAAGGAGTCTTAAAGCAATGAAAAGAATAATTAGTATTTTCTTAGCGGTTGTTCTTCTTTTTACGGCTTCAGTTGTAAGTTTTGCTCTTTCGTCTGATAGTTCTGCAACAAATTATATTGATAATTCCGATGTAACACCCAGATATGTGGAAGATGAAGATGTTGTAATGGAAGACTCCGGCGGCGGACTCCTTAGTCCTGATTGGGTTAAAGATCTTATAATCGCCGAGATGCATATAGGTCACGCTACCGAAGAAGGTACCTTTGAGGCGGCTATTCCGTTACTTGATCACTATCAGGAAGTAGGCGTAAACGCTCTATGGCTTACCCCGATTTATGATGATGACGATGATTCAAACTACGGAAACTTCGGTGTGCATACCATAAGCAAGGCTATGACAGGTTGCGACAACTATCAAGATGGCTTTGCAGTTTTCAAAAACTTTGTTGATGAAGCTCATTCACGCAACATACGCATAATTCTTGACGTTGTTACATGGGGTTGCGACTGGCAAGCTCCTATGTACAACAGCGGCGAATATCCGTCTGAATGGTTTGCCGGCGAAAACTACTGGGGCGGTTGGAGTTATAATTGGTCAAACGCTGATTTCTACAACTATTTTGTTGACACACTTGTTTGGTGGACTACCGAAATGGGCGTTGACGGCTTCCGCGGTGACTGCGAACCTTCCGTTACAGGCTACAATATGTTTAAAGATGTTCGTACAAAGGCTCTTGAGGCGGGTGAGAAGATAGTTATATTTTCAGAAAACACCAACGAGCGCATCAACGGATGTTATGATTTTGACGAGCACAGTGCCGGCAGAGATCAATGGCAGATATATGAACTCTTTACCGAACTTTATAACATAGTTGATTATGTTAAGAACGGTACGGGTTTGGGAACTGAATATTTCCAATTGACCGATGAATCGGGTCGTTCAAGATATTATTCATACCTTATGAGCTGCCATGACTACAGCTCTTACGGTATGAAGGGCAGCGTTGCGCTCACTGCTTATGAAGCGCTGTTCTCACCCTTTATTCCGATTTTCTATATGGGTGAAGAATTTGCCTATGACGGTCCTCTCGGTGAGGGTTCAAACCTTTATGCAAACGCCAATTTTGATTGGTCATTGCTTAATGATGAAGACAACCGTGAATACTTTGAAAACTTTAAGTATATGATTCGTTTGCGCAGAATTTATTCGGATTTGCTTACCGACTTCCCGAAAGCATTGCGCGACACGAATATGGCTGAGGTAGAGGTAGTCGGACTTGAAACAATTCAAGGCTATGTACGTTTCAATGATGAATATGGTATTATTGTAGTTGCAAATAACAATCAGCACGGTAATACCTCATTTACCTGCCGTGTTCCGTATCAGGATATGGGTTGGTCAAACGCAGAATATGAAGTAACCGATCTTTGGACAAATAAGGTTATTGCCAAAGGAACACAAAGAAGTCTTTATGATTTCGATGTTAAAATTGATAATGATTTTGCAGGTATCTATCTTATTAAAAAGGTAGGCACTACCACAGAAGCAGGCGTAACCCGATTTGATATTAACTCTATAAACAAGAACAACGGCTCTTCAAATTCTGTAAACGGTTCTGTAAACGATTCTGTAAACGATTCTTCAAGCAATTCAACAAGCGGTATGGTTGAGAATGATACCGACAATAAAAAAGGAAACACCGTAAACACCAAACCGAGTGTAGATTCAAATGATAATTCCGAAGAAACAGTTGGCGAAGATGTTAAAGGCGGCACAGAAACAAAACCTGAGAAGAAGAAAAAGACTACGTCAAAGGTTGTTTATGAAGTCAACTATACCCTTATTGTAATCGCTGTAATTGCAGCGGTTGTCGCAGTAGCAGTGGTTATATTTATCATTGTTTACAAAAAGAAACGTTCAAAGTAATAAAAAATAAGGCACAGTGCGTTGCGTTTTGCGGCGCAACGCTGTGCCAACCCCTATTTTTATGAAAGGAATGATTTTATGAAACGCAATTGGTTTAAAGTAGCGATAGCTATATGCCTTGCTTTATGTCTTTGCTTTTCTTTGACGGCATGCAGAAAAGTAGTCGTTACAGACAGCAGTTATTATTCTGATTACGGTTCTGATTTGCCGTACAATGATGATACATCGTCGGTTGATGACTCATCGGATGCCGCAAATTCAAACACATCAGGAAACACAAATAAAAATAATTCGAGCGGCGGAAGTACAACTACGGTTGGAAATAATAACAATACCAACAATAATAACACACCCACACAACAACCCAGCGGCGGCGGTATCGGTTCGGATACCGGTAAAAAGTTGGCTGACGATAAGGTTGTTGATATGAAGGGATATAACTTTACTATTCTTTCGGCGCATCTTCCTACAAAACTCTCAAAAAACAGCACCTTGTTTGAAGAAAATCTTTTTGCTCGTATAAAAGAGGTTGAGCAAACGTATAATTGCAAAATCACTATACTTAACTCACCTTATCCCGATATGGAAACCATACAAACATATATCGCGGCAGGCAAAAAGGTTGCAGACCTGTTAGAGCTTTCACCGTATCAGATGGTTGCCGCAAAAGAACTCGGCTATATTGTTCCGTGGGACACCTGTGATACTATCAATTTCGATGATCCGCGTTGGTGTGAAAGCTATACAAAGCTCGGATATTACGACGGCAGGCAGTACGGTCTGCAGTTTTATCGTCCCGAAGAGGTTAGGTATTGTGTAGTTTTCAATAAAACATTGCTTAAAGCAAACGGTATTGACCCCAACAGTATTTACGATATGGTTGAAAACGGAACTTGGACCTTTGATAAATTCCAAGAAATATGTGTAAAAATTACCAAAGACACCAACAGCGACGGTAAGACCGATCAGTTTGGCTTCTGCGGAATACCTAACTATATTTCTTGGGGACTTATCGGTGCAAACGGCGGTTCACTCGTTAAAGATTCGGGTGACAAGGTTGTTGCTAATTTTACCGACAGCAAGATAGTTAACGCGCTTAACTATTATGACAAGTGGGTAAATACCCAAAAGATAATGTACACAAACAACCATGAAACTTCTTCCACACCGTGGGATACAGTCTGCAATATTGATTCTATAAACTATTTCTTAAAGGGTAATTGCGGATTCTTGCTACACGAATCTTGGGTTCTTAATCAGCAGGTTAAACCGAGAGCTACTTTTGATTACGGTATGGTACCTTATCCGAAGGGACCTGACGCTACCTCCTACACTTCAAACTCTATGAACGCAAGACTTATGTGCCTTACAACCACCAACAAAAACGCTGACAAAACAGCCATTATCTTCAATGCGCTTGCACGCCCTGTTGACGATCAGCTCGATTGGGCCGATGATGTTCAGGCCGATTACTTCCAGAGCAACGACAGCCGCTCTTTGGATATGTATGATTTATGTCTGCGCAATGTTACGTATGATAAGGCCTATGCGGTAGATTCTGTTGCAAACACCTTAAACGCTGTATATGCAGATACTATTTTTGCACGTCAAACAACTCCGGGCGCGAAACTCGCCAGTATCGGAAACACACTTGACGATCCAATAAACAAACTGTTCAATAAATAGTTTGATCTAAGCGGTTCTGTCGCGTACAGTGCGGCGGAGCCGCTTGTTTAGATATGTGAGGTTTTATCTATGCAAATGAATCTTGATAGAATTGATAAATCATGGGCACTTACACCTTTTTGGGAAGGAAATACCGTTTATAACGAAAGCGTGGTATTTGTGCCCGATAAGAACGGAAATATGTGTGCGCCGCTTTTTTATAAGGTCGATAAGGTGCTTTCCGTAAGAGACTATACATTGCGTATAGAATATGAAGAAGGACGCGACTATACTATTGAAAATAATATGATTTGCCGTACTGAAAATTCCCGTATGGCTCATTTTACGTATAATGAATTTTACTGTCCTGATGAAATCGGCGAAAATATAATGAATTATGATTTCGGCGGACATCTCCGCGTTGACGGCGGTTTGTTTTTCTATCCTAAAAACATACACGTTACATACACACATTCCGACAGTTATCCTTTTGCAAAGCCAAAATTCAAGGGCGAGCTTTTGCCGCGCACCATGGAAAAATTACGCACTTGTCAGGTTATGACCGCCGTATTTTACGGTGATAGCATAATAAGCGGTGACGAGGTGTCGGGCTTTCTTAATATTGAGCCTCATCAGCCGATATGGGAATCGCTGTTCTGCAAACAATTACAGTCAAAATATGGTGTTGTTATTCATGAAATTGATACTGCTCTGGGCGGTACTGACGGTAAGTGGGGAATGGCGAATGCCAAGACACACATAGCAAATTTTAAACCCGATTTTGTAATTTTGGGCTTTGGCAACAATGATAGATGCTCGGTTGACGAATATCTCGACAATATACGTACAATTGTAAAGACTGTACGCGAAGACAGTCCCGAAACAGAATTTATACTTGTTGACCCAATGACTCCCAACCGATTTATAGCGCGAACTACCGATAATTATCGTTGGAATGTTTATCAAAAGGATTACGCACTGGCGCATCTTGCGCTTGAGCGTGAAATTTCGGGGCTTGCTGTGCTTGAAATAATGCAACTTCATCTTGATATGCAGGAACGCAAGCGTTTTTGGGATATTAACAGTAATAATATCAACCATCCGAATGATTTTTTCTATCGTATAATGGCACAGGCATGTACTGCTATGGTAGTGCCAACCGAAAAACTTTAAGGCGGTAAGATTATGAAAGACAGAGAATTACTTAAAAGCCCCGGAATAATGGGCGGCGACGGTGCCGCTGCAGATGTTTTGAGGGGCGAATATGACCTAAAAAATATGCAATTATTTTGTAACGAAGCAGAGATAGATATTTGTTTTTTCGGCGATTCGATAACTAATCTTATGGAGCCTTCGGCCTATTATAAGCAATTCGGCAGTTGTATCAATCGCGGTATAAGCGGTGACAGTATTCATATTATGAATCGCCGTTTTGAAGCCGACGTGCTTCAATTAAAGCCCAGAGTTTGTGTTATATTAGGCGGCATAAATAATACATGGTGCCTTGATCCCTTTGTCGGAGAAGACGGTAGTGTTCCGAGTGAAAAGGTAAAAGAGGTATATGATTTAGTTGAGAATAGTTATATTGAAATTCTAAAAGCGGCAAGCGCTGTCGGTCAAAAAATGGTTGTATGCTCTGTTTTACCGGTCAGAGAACCGATCCAGTTTGCAGATATGCGAAATAAAGTCGTTTTAGGACTTAATAAAATAATTAAACGTCTGTGCGATGAATATCAGACGCCGTATGTTGATTATCACAGCCGCCTTGTATGTGATGACGGAATGACTTTGCGCGAAGGATTATCCGATGACGGTTTGCATCCGCATTTTAAGGGTTATATCGAAATGGCAGATGTTCTGACCCCTGTGCTGAAAGAAATTTTAAAATAATGTCTTATATAACCTTTTAGGAGGAAAATATAATGAAAATTAAATCTCTTGATGAAATAGAGCGTGAACTTTTGTTTAGCGGAAAAACTCCCGCCCAAGAGCCTGAAATACCGCTGATTTCGAAGCCGCATTTAAATATTGCGGATAACGGGGCAATAGAAATATCTTTAAACGGAATATATCAAATGACCGAAGGCGGAGATGAGATACCCGATTTTTCAAATAGCATTGAGGCAAATATACCCTGTACGGTACAGACTGCTTTGTTAGAGGCTCAAAAAATACCGGATCCGATGTTTGCCAAAAATGACAGGTTCGCGCGTGAGGAAGCATATAAGATTTGGTGGTTTAAAAAAGAGTTTGATTATGACGGCAGTCTTAATGATCCGCACCTTTATTTCAGCGGTGTTTGCCATCAAGCTTCCTTTTATCTTAACGGGGTTTTCCTCGGCGAGCATACCGGTATGTTCGGAGGACCTGATTTTGCGGTAGGGGAACTGTTGAAGAGCCGAAACACTCTGATTGTAAAAATAGAAAATTCTCCGACAGACAGAAAAAAGTATTCGGAATATGCCGATTATGATGAGGGTTGGAGAAACGGTGTTGTTGTGAATTGCGTATATGGTTGGCATTATGCCTGTATTCCTTCACGCGGTATATGGGCCGATGTTGCGCTGCAAAGTAAGCCGAGATGTGCTTTTGAACGCCCGTTTATTTTAACCGAAGATTATAATATTGGTAAAATGGGGGTATGTCTTAAGTCGTTCGGTGTAGGCAAGGGTAAAATTAAGATAGCGGTTTCACCGGAAAATTTTAAAGGTGATACACAATACTTTACAACCGATTTTGTCTGTGATTCAGGACAACGGTTTCATTATACGCTTAATATTGAAAGTCCGCGGCTTTGGTGGCCTAACGGATACGGTGATCAACCGCTGTATCATTTTACAGTGAGTATAGAAAATGAAAATGACCTTATACAAACATTTGAAGAAACAGTCGGTATAAGGCAGATTGAAATGCGACCCGTATATGATGTTGCAAATCCCGAATGGTATAATTGGCGTTTTTATATTAATGGTAAATATATTTTTATAAAAGGAACAAACTGGTGTACTACCGACGCGCTTCTTCGCTGTACCGAAGAGCGATATGACCGCTTTTTAGAGCTTGCTAAACACGAAAATTTGCAGCTTTTGCGCGCGTGGGGCGGCGGATTGCCGGAAAGCGATTATTTTTATCGCAAATGTGACGAATTGGGATTGATGGTACAGCAGGAATGGCCGACATGTTGGGAATCGCCTAAAACCCAGCCGGCTGATGCCCTTGTCGAAACTGCCCGCATACATACTGTAAGGCTTCGTAATCATCCGAGTCTTGTGCGTTGGGCAGGCGGTAACGAGCTTTCGGCAACCGATGAGCCGTCAATAAAAGAGATGGCAAGCATTGCATTCGAACTTGACGGTTCGCGTCCCTTCCATCGCACATCACCTTACGCCGGCTCGCGTCATAATTATGATACTTATTGGGCAATGAGGGAAATGGATATTTCACTCAACCTTCGGGCTCCGTTTATAGGTGAGTTTGGAATGGCATCATGTCCTAATATAGAAAGTGTTGCGCGGTATGTGCCGCAGGACGAACTTTACTCACCAATTGACCGTGCGGCAAAAAATGTTTTTAACTATCATACGCCTCGTTTTAATGAATGTGTATCGGAAACAAATACTACCGATATGGACAACTTGCTGTGTCACGCTAAGGATTTTGTTGATATAAAAACAATTAAAGATTTTGTTTTCGGTACTCAAATGGCACAAATTGTCGGAATACGGCACACGCTTGAAGCTCAACGCGCCGATGCTGAAAATGCAGCGGGTATATGCTACTATAAATTTACAGATGTTTATCCTGCCTGTTCGTGGTCGACGGTTGATTATTACGGCGTACCTAAAATACCGTATTACGCATTCAAGAACGCATTTGAACCAATCCATGCTATGCTGTCGGTAAAATCCATAACCGCAGAAGAAGAATATCCTGTAATTTTACTTGATGACAATGGCGCTGTTACAGGTCATAAATGTCAAATTTGTGTTTCGGCATTTGATGATAAACTCAGTGAATTACAGAGCGGTGAATTCAATTTTATTTCAAACGGTACGGTAGAAAATGCAGGCGTATTTAAACTTAATTCAAACACAAAAGAGCAGGTAAGAATAATTACCGTGAGGCTTTATGTTGATGATGTTTTATGCGATGATACATTTTATATGCTGAACTATAAAAAAGATGTCGGCTGTTACACACGTCTGCCCAAAGCTGAGCTTTTGCTTTGCGCGGAAGATACGTATGCAATTGTTGAAAATTGTTCTGACATTACGGCAGTAGGTGTGTTTATTGAAAACCTCCCGCATGATACTGAGTTTACGACTGACAGCAATTTCTTTTGCCTTGCGCCGCACGAAAAACGCAGGATTAAGGTTTCACATACCGACGGTCTTTCGGTCCGTGCTTTTAATTTTGGCGCTTAATAAATTATTTGTACTCAGGAGGAAAGAAATGAAAAGGTTTATACGCTCCGTATTATTTATTCACATTTCACTGATTTTGTGTCTTAGCGGATGCAGAGTAACCGATGTTGCATCTTCCGACCAAAGCACATCAAGCATATATTTAGGCACCGATAGCATAGAAAGCGGTTTAACCGAAAATTCGCATAATACCTCCTCACAGGCAGAATCAACCTCTGATGCCGCAACGTCTGCCTTTTCTCATTCGACACAAACTTCCGCTATAGAAGACACATCTTCGGATAACAGTCAACTTGTTTCTTCCAAAACAGAAACATTTATAGAAAAAAGTGAAAATAATGTCGAATTTATCGGACGCTTTGCAACCGTGACTACGGGTGTGTTTCAATTCGAGTGGTCAGGCAGTACCGTTACGGCAGGCTTTGAAGGTACTGAGATAAGCGTTATACTGAAAACCGTGCGTTGCGGTCCATACGGTGAAGTTGATTATTTTAACGTAACCGTTGACAACGGTAAGCCATTTGTTCTCGAAGTCAAGAAAGGCATTGATAAATACAATTTGGCATCAGATCTCGAAAACGGTTATCACACTGTAAAGTTGACCAAACGCACCGAAGCTCAGTTTGGTTCACTTATACAGTTTGAGGGCTTTGATTACGGCTCGGGAAAGGCCGCGCCCGCGCCCGCGCGAAAGAAAAGGCGAATAGAAATATACGGCGATTCTATTTCGGCAGGGTACGGCAACGAAGGAACCGAGGCCGGTTTCCGTTTGAATGAAGAAAATGCAGATTTAACATACTGTGCACTTGCAGCGAATGCTCTTGATGCGGAATATACGGATATTGCATTATCGGGACACGGATGTTATATTAGCCTGTCATCATCGACAACAGAGGTAACACCGGCATATTTTAATCGCGCGCTTTATAAAATCAACACTAAATATCGCTTCAATCAGCCCGATCCTGATGTGGTTATTATCAATCTCGGAACAAATGATTACGCTATGAATGTAAGCGAGGTTGATTTTTATAACGCGTATATGGATTTTATTGCGAATATTCGCAAAAAATATCCACAGTCATACATAGTGTGCACCACATGCGGCGGAACCTATAAAGCCCTTAATATACTTCAAACTATAGCAGAAAGGCGTCAAAATCAATATAATGATAATAAAATAGGAGTTTTTGCCGCGGTGATTGAAGATACTAACGGAGCTTACGGTTCTGACGGACACCCCTCTGCTTACGGGCATCAACAACTGTCGGCACAGCTTGCAGAATATCTGCGCAGTGTAATGAATTGGTAATTTTTTGATTCGAAAACTGCTTATCAAATGCCAGAGACGGCGTTTGCTCTATGTTTGGATACACAGTCCTTGGGTGCTACAACCTGTTTCGAGGCTTGGGGCAAAGAGCAGAAGCATAATACCAGTCTTTGTCACCCTTGGGCTTTCTCACCGATAATTGTTGCGGAAACATATTTAAAAGATAAATTTTAAGAAGGATGTATTTTGCATCTTGCTTTTTTATTTATTTTATCTATAATATAATTTCGGCAGATGATATTTTGCCAAATATGCCGTGGATCGGCACAATTATTAAAAAATAAATTTTTTATGTGTGCGGCGCTTTAACTAAGCGTTCGCCGCGAAAGGAAATTATTATGTTTGCTAACGATTATATAAATTATTACAGTACTAACCGTCAGTACGCTCCGTACTTAGACAATGATGAATTTTTGAGCTGTTTACCCGCAAGCTTTAAGCTTGATAAAATTGAGAATAAAATGATAGATTTTATTGAGCAAGAGCAGCTTTTTGATACTAAGCATTGGAAATTATTTACCGAACAGTTTAAATTTGGTAATGTAGATGACGAAAATTTAGGCTGGCGCGGGGAGTTCTGGGGTAAAATGATGCGCGGTGCCTGTATTACATATAAGTATACCCTAAGCAGTAAGCTGTATGAGATTCTTGAAAACACGGTTTACGATTTGCTTGACACTCAGGACGAATTGGGACGTTTTTCCACCTATTAGGTAGGCAACGAATATAAGGGCTGGTATTTGTGGAGCAGAAAGTATATTCTGTTGGGTCTTCTGCATTTTCACGAAATATGTAAAAGCGAGGAGCTAAAGGAGCGTATTGTTACGGCTCTTAAAGCTCACCTTGACTACATAATTAACGGCATAGGCAGAGGTGAAGGCAAAATACCTGTAGGAGAAACCTCAAATTTTTGGTTCGGCGCAAACTCGGTTTCGATTTTGGAGCCTGTTATGCGTTTGTATAATCTTACGGGCGAAAAGCGCTACCTTGATTTTGCGGAATATTTGGTAACCGACGGTCCCGGAGGAGAAAACAACGATATTTTTGAGCTTGCATACGAGGGCAAGATTCCGCCGTATAAGCGGAATATTCGTAAGGCGTATGAGTTAATGTCTTGCTTTGAAGGTGCGCTTGAGTATTACAGGGTTACAGGCAACAAAAAATACAAAATCAGTGTAATAAACTTTGCAAAACTTGTTATGGATACTGATGTTACAATAATAGGTTGTTGCGGTTGTGAGCATGAGCTTTTCGATAACTCTGCAGCCACTCAAACTGACGGAACAAATACTATAATTATGCAGGAAACCTGTGTTACTGTAACATGGATAAAGTTGTGCTATCAACTTTTGCGTTTGACAGGTGACAGCGTGTATGCAGACCAAATTGAAAAATCTGTATATAACGCTTTGTATGGTGCTGTTAATACAGAAAGAAGTAAAAATAACTGTGGATTCCCATTTGACAGCTATTCGCCTCTAATACTCAACAAGCGCGGAAGAGCAGTCGGAGGCAGACAAGATTTGCCTGACGGTACCGTGCTATACGGTTGCTGTGCCGCAATAGGTGCGGCAGGCATAGGAATTGTGCCTGAGCTTTGTATGCAGCAAACCAAAAACGGAGTTGCCGTTACACTTTATGCCGACGGCGAATATAACTTAAAAACACCGCTTAACAGTAATATAAAACTAAGGGTTGAAACAAATTATCCTGCCGACGGCGAGGTTAATATAACTCTTGAAAGCACCATGGAGGAAGAATTTGAAATAAGACTCCGTGTACCGAAGTTTTCAAAAAACACCGTTGTTACGGTTTGCGGCGAGCAGATAAGCGCACCGGCGGGCGAATATCTTTCGGTTAAGCGTAGGTGGACGAGCGGAGATGTAATTAAGCTTATTATTGATATGTCACCGCGTGTAATTCACCCGATAGGCTGTGAAAAGGACGAAAACAGCAAGAATTATATAGCTGTAAAATACGGTCCGTTGGTTCTTGCAAGAGATTTAAGGCTTTGTCCCGACGCGGGAGAAAAGGTAAGCCTTGCCTTTGATGCAAACGACAGAATTGAGCTTGAAAGTAGCAAAACGGCTAAGTTTGACACACTTTGCGAATTTGAGGTACCCTTAACAGATGGCAGTTTCACAAAAATGATAGACTATCAATCGGCGGGCAAAACATGGGATGAAAATTCACTTGTTGAAGCATGGTTGAGAAACTAATAAAAATTTGCAAAGTCAAATTAAAAAAATATTTTAACCAGGAAGTGTTTATATGAAAAGGATTTTATTTCAAGGTGATTCAATTACAGATGCTAACAGGAGCAGGGAAGATTTTACAAATTTAGGTTTGGGGTATCCTAACTTTGTAAAAGGTGAATTGGGTTTCCTTTATCCCGAAAAATTTGATTTTCAAAACAGAGGAATAAGCGGTAATAGAATAGTTGATCTTTATGCAAGAATTAAATTAGATACAATAAATCTCAAGCCTGACTATTTAAGTATACTTATTGGTGTTAATGATGTTTGGCATGAGATAAGCAGAGAAAACGGTGTTGATGCCGAAAAGTATAAAAAAATATACTGTATGATGCTCGACGAGATTTATGAGGCATTGCCTGATATAAAAATAATGATATTAGAACCTTTTGTATTAGAAGGTCAAGCTACATGCAATACCGAAGAGGCTCCAAACAGATGGGAAATTTTTAACACCGAGGTTAAAAAGAGGGCGCAGGCAGCAAAAGAAGTATCCCAAAAGTATAATATACCGTTTATTACTTTGCAAAATAAATTTGATGAGGTTTCAAAAAATACCGAAAACTCTTACTGGTTGGCAGATGGCGTTCATCCAACCGCGATGGGTCATGAGCTTATTAAACGCGAATGGATAAAATGTTTTTCCAATATAAATAAATAATCAATAT
>ERZ780149.2899-NODE-2899-length-15181-cov-2.713804_pt1 | contig 15181 bp, 10 predicted proteins | sample MGYA00511367_ERZ780149 | MGnify/ENA primary metagenome ERZ780149 (study PRJEB29588, sample SAMEA2153852) | human gut metagenome | biome: human gut; feature: human-associated habitat; material: faeces | place: Denmark | collected 2008/2010 ... | reverse complement strand
GCAAAGACAGTTGCCAAACGGCTTTAATACGTAGGGGACACGTCCGTGCTTCCTACTGGGTCGCTTATTTCCCGCCTATCTCCCGCTTAATTCAAAATATAACCGACAAAAGTAAGGAAACACTTTAAAATATCAAGTCGGTAAAAGCATGACATCTCAAGTCATATCCTGCCAATATTTTCCTTTAGAACGGGTACCATTCGAGCATCAGAAAAATATTCCACGTTCATTTCAGGTAATTCCTTTTTTATCCTCATAGCTATTTCCAAACCTTTTTGATCAAGCATATCTATAATAGCACTATCAATGTATCCATTATCATGTTCTTTCCAATATTCAGATAACCAGTCATTAAGCCTAATAATAGTTGCACTACTTAATCCAAGGCTGCAAGGCTCTATATATCCTCCCTCATATTTATCTCTAATTCCAGTACCATTTAACAAAGCATCTATTACTATATATTTCATTTTAAAGGTCTAAAAAATTTTTAATCTATTATCTCACTTTTAGTTATGCCTATTTTATGCCCCTTTTATACCATTCACTAAAAGATAGTTCGCCTTCAACTCCCCACCAGTAGCCTTTCTCCCTGTTAACAAATTTAATAGATAATAACCAATATTCAAAGCACGGTGACGATCATTCTCATCCACAGATTCTACTCGCCAACGATTACTTTTCAGGAGAATACTGTTGTGTCTGTATTTCCTTGGTGTCATAGTGTAAGGATAGAGAAGGGCAGGCTGAAAGTTAAGTTTGCGACAAGTTGGGGAAAGAGTGACAAATAACTATATTCGCGACATCATAAATCAACAGTCATGAAACATATTCGGCTACTCATTCCATTTTTGATCTTAAGCATAACCACCTTATCTGCACAAAAGTCTCCCAAACGAGAATTCCGCGGGGCATGGATTCAAACCGTTTTCCAAAACGAATACGCTAAAATGACTCCGGAAGAGATGAAAGCGGATTTCATCCGTAAACTCGACCTGCTACAAAACTGCGGGATCAATGCCATCATTTTTCAAGTACGTCCGGAAGCCGATGCGTGGTACTTGTCGGAGATTGAACCTTGGAGCCGATTCTGTACGGGCAAACAAGGAATTGCCCCCGATCCGCTATTCGATCCCATGGCTTTCTTGATCAAAGAGTGTCACCGCCGCAACATGGAGTTTCACGCTTGGCTGAACCCTTTCCGTGCCGGAACTTCCGGAACCTCCACGCTGGCAGAGACCCACGTGTATCACGAACATCCCGAATGGTTTGTCACCTACAACAAGCAGCTACTTTTCGATCCGGGAATCCCTGCTTGCCGAGAGTATATTTGCCGGGTCGTGGAAGATATTGTAAGCCGTTATGACGTGGATGCCATCCACATGGATGACTACTTTTACCCGTACCCCGTGAACGGAATACCCTTCCCCGATGACAACAGCTTCCGCACGTACGGGAAGGGATATACCCCAGACGAACGGGATAACTGGCGACGAGAAAATGTCAATACATTAATCCGGGAACTGAAACACACCATCGTAAAAACGAAAGCATGGGTACGTTTCGGGATCAGCCCCTTCGGTATTTACCGGAATAAAAAAAGTACGCCAGACGGTAGCGGCAGTAATACCAACGGGTTGCAAAATTACGACAACCTGTACGCGGACATCACATTATGGGCCAAAAAGAAATGGATTGACTACAATATTCCCCAGATATACTGGGAGATCGGTCATCCAGCCGCAGACTATATCACGCTGGCTAAATGGTGGGACAAAAATGCTCACGACATCCACCTGTATATCGGCCAAGACGTGGCTCGCACGATGAAAGCTTCCGACCTTACCCGAAAAATGGAACTCTCCCGTTCCTTGCACCACGTGAAAGGCAATTGCTTCTGGCCCGCGAATGAAATCGTATGGAACACCGATGGTATCGCTGACAGCCTTCAAGAACACTATCATAAAACCCCGGCACTTATTCCGGCCTATACCCACATGCACAACGGCCGTCCGAAGAAAATAGCCTCTCCCCGAGCTGAACGCACGGAAAAAGGCTACACGGTAAAATGGTTTGCCCGAGAAGATCGTAAAGATCCGCGGAATCCGCAATACTTTGTGATCTACCGCTTCTTGCCCGGACAAAAAATAGATCTGAACAATCCGGCCAACATTGCAGCCATCACCCGTTACACGGAATGCTACATTCCAAACAAAAAACTCAAATGCCGCTACGTGATCACGGCTGTCGACCGCTTCCACAACGAATCGAAAGGGAAAAGGATAAAAGGAATGTAACTGTCTAACAAGTCTTATTCCTATCAACAAGCTCCCCCCTCCAACACCCCCGTACACAGGGGAAGGGTTGATTACCAAGCGGTTTCCCCTCCTGTGCAAGGAGGGGTTAGGGAAGGTAGTCATTAAAAGACGGACTTGTTAGACACGCCCTACTTTCTCAATGCCTTCTCCACGACTTCCGACAGTTCCTTTTGCTCCATGTGTGCCCGCACCACGATCTTACCCTCCTTATCTACCACCACAAACATCGGGATGGCCAATACATGATACAATCCTCCCACTCGAGCTTTGCCCTTCACCGTTTCGTCAATCACTAGCGGCCACGGTAACTGCTCCTCATCCAAAGCTTTCTCCCACGAAGCCCGGTTAGCATCGATGCTTACTCCGATAATCTCTACACCTTTATCCTTGTACTCCTTGTAAAATTCCCGTACCCAAGAGAAAGAAGCACGGCACGGTCTACACCAGCTTGCCCAAAAATCAATGACCACCACTTTGCCGCGAAAATCAGACAAGCTCAAGGAAGAACCACCCCGCCGTGCTAACGTGAACTCCGGTGCCGGACGTCCCGGTTCTATCCGTTGCCTTAACTCGATATTTTCCCGCACTTCTTTCACCAAGTCGCTCTCCCGCACCTCCTTATCAAATTGTCCGAACACTTGTTCCAACTTCTCCAATGGCATATTATCGTTCATCATAAAATACAACCAGTAAGCAGCCGTTGCCACGGAGGGGTTTGCAGCCATAATCTTCAATTGCTCGTCCTTTATTCGCGCCCAATAAGCATCAAACTCTTTTCTATATCCCCAATAAAAAGTCGTATCTTGCAAGATATCCGGATCATCCAGCACTTTTTTTGCCAATTCAGCATATTTCTCAAACTCCGGCAATGCTTCCACCACTTTCCACTGTTTGCTTAATTCTTCATATACATCATGGTTTTTGGAACCTGTAATTGTCATTCCCTTGACAACCAACTCCTCTTCCTCGCTCATCTCCACGTTATTCCAATCACCTTTCATCTCGATCTTGCTATTCTCCAACGCCAATCTAACTTGAACCGCTTTTTTCCCTTCCGGAGCTATCGTCACCAAGGCAAATCCCACGCACGGGGTTTCTCCCTCGAACACGAATTTTCCCCCCTTCATCTTCACCGTATCGCTAATCAATAATTTTTCGTCAGAAAGCAAGGTCAAAATAGCGGTACCGTTTCCTGCATTTTTAAACACGCCTTTCAATACATATCCCGCTTGGCCGTTACAAGCGAACAACACACTCATTACTAACAATATCAAACATTTTTTCATCTCTATCTATTTTAAAATTAACTACTTTACTGTCTCCTTATCCATTAACAATCCATCCACCAACTTCTCCAACTCATACTCGATATAACCGCTCTTGACTATTTTCCCCTCGCAATCGATCAACACGAGATGCGGAATACCTGTCACGTCATACAAATCACTCGCCGCACGCTTTCCATTCGGGAGTTTTGCATCCCGTACATGCAACCACGGCAATTTTTCCGTATCCACGGCTTTTTCCCATGCTTTCACGTCATCATCCACGCTGACACCGAGAATTTCCACCCCTTTATCATGATACTTCTTGTAAAACTCTTTTGCCCAAGGAAAAAGAGCACGACACGGGCCACACCAACTCGCCCAGAAATCCACCAACACCACCTTACCGCGTAAATCGGCGAGCGAAAGCATCTGTCCGTCACGCTGGGCCAGCGAGAACACGGGAGCTACCCGTCCCGGTGCCAGACGCTGACGGGTTTCCAATTCCTCGCGTATGCCTGCTACCATCTCGCTGTTCCGCACCGCCTCGTCAAACTGCCCGAACACCCGCTCAAACTCTTCCAACTTCATGCCCCCGATCATGGGAGTCAAATACAAGGCTGCCGCTTCCGATGACGGATGTGCTGCCATGATTTCCAGCTGTTTCCCGAATACTAATTCTCGAAAACGATCCTCCAACCCCTGCAAGGTATCTCCTTTTCGGATCACCTCATCCGTCACCTCCGTGTTTTCATCCAACGAAGCAAACCACTTTTCCAATCGTTCATAATCTTTGAACTCCGGCAATCTCCGAGTGGAAAAATACACCTCGTCCAGCAGATTGCATACCTCGGTATTCTTGCCTCCCGTGACTTTCATATCCCGGATAAAGATGCCGCCCATGGCATTCCGTTCCAGATTGGCCCAATCGCCTTGCAACACAATCGGGCTGTTTTCCAACACGATGAGCATATCCAACACCTCTTTCCCTTCCGGTACCACCTGCAAGGAGCATGCCGCCACAAAAGGTGTTTTACCCTCGAAACAGAATTTTCCCCCACTCATTTTGGCTGTATCTGCTATCACCGATGCGCCCGCATGGTCGGTCACGGAGATCACTGCGTACCCATTTCCTGCATTTTTCAAGTCTCCTTTTAGCACATAACCGTCCTTAGGTGTGCCGCAAGCCATAAACAGGCTTGCAAGCACAACAAACATACTTGTTTTCATCCGATAACTTCAATTATTTATTATTCCCAACCTCCATTCTGTTCCCAACCCATAGTAGCCGCTTCAAAGGTATAGAAAGGCAATGCCCAACGCGGATCGTCCGGGGCGATTTCCAATTGCTTGCGTGTACTCAAATCGGAAGGATCAGTCAATATCTCGCGGCGGATATAAATCCCGGCATTCTCAGCTCCGTTCAAACGTTTGACATCATAGAATCGCCAGAAAGCCCCCATCTCGCGCAAACGCTCGTCGAGCACCTCCTGCACACTACCGGTAACACCCGCCTCGGCCGAGGCGTCATCCATAAAACGGGTGCGACGCAACGTTTTCAATGTTTCGGCCGCTATTCCCGTATTCCCGCTTCGAGCCTCACACTCCGCCTTGATCAAGTACATCTCCGCTGTTGTCATACCGATAAGCGAATTACCGGCAAAACGCGAATAACTGTATAAATTCCAAGGTTTCAGATGCTGCCAATTTTCATAACTGATATAATCCTCCGAAGTATCCGGATCCATATTAATAAGCTTTCCATAAGTCATCTGAAGAGGCGTGCAAGAACTATAGAAATATATCCAGCGAGCATCGTTCTCCCGATCCCAAAGGTTGTAAAAAGCCTCTGAAATCGGACAAGTACCCCCCATTCCTTCCCAAGATACATTGGGCAAATACAACTCCTCGTATTTTGCTACCGCCTCGGTACCCATGTCTTCCAGTGCAAACATCGAACTGATCTCGATAACATCTGCAACCTCCCCCTCTTCATCCAACACGTTAATCCACCACCACGCTTCCAACTCGTAGTCGGGATCATTCTTAAAATCCACCAGTGTACCGTGCGCTTTCAACGCTTCCGTTGCATTCGACAAGGCCAACTCGTAATCTCCCCGGTACAGGGCCACCCGTGCCCGGAACGCCTGCACGGTCGGAACCGTCGGACGGTAATTATGAGCCTGGTCGAACGTCGTGCGCCCCGCTTTAATCAAAGCCTCTTCCGCCAATCTCAAATCCTCGTAAATACGCTCCAGCGTATAGCCTACCGTTTCACGCTTAGGAATCTCTCCTGCCGAAGTATTATCCCGGTAACCGATGCCCGGTTTATCCTCCCCCCACAAGCAATACTGTGTCAACAACATAAAGTGGTAATAGGCCCTCCCGAAACGGGCTTCACCTTCCACTTGGTTGCGGACAACTTCCGTTGTCTGAACCACTTTATCCAGATATTCCAACACCGTGTTGAAACGATAGATCCGTTCCCAAGCCGGGGTCCAAGTCCACATCATCCAAGATGCTGTCATCAATGTTTCACCCTGCCAACAATATGACGGGTACGTCATCGGTTCGCCTGACTGCAGCCCGTACACGTAAAACTCCGGGGTCATTTCCACCGCATCTGTCAACGGAAGAAATTCCGTCAGGTAAGCGGTACCGGAAATTCCTTCCCCGTTTATCACATTTGAAAATAAATAAAGATCCGTACTACCGGTCAACCCGTAGAGTTGATCCATGTGATATATATAAGCGCTACCCGACTTGTCCGTAGTCTCATCCAAGAAATCACTGCATGAGCCCAGAACCAAGGCTGCCAGCAAAAATACTATCGTGTATATTTTTCTCATCTCTTTTACTGTTTTATCCATTCATACTCGTTACCAATTCTTGAAACCGAGTTTCAATCCAAATGTGAAAACAGGCATCGGTTTCAAACTTCCAAGCGGATAATTCGGATCCATTTTTCCGTTTGCACTCCAAATCAACCCCAAGTTGCTCGCTTGTGCGTACACGTTGATACGGCTGAACACACCTTGTTTCGCCAACAGGCTTTGTGGCAAGTCATACCCGAGGAATATCTCGTTCAAACGGATATGATCACCCTTTATGAAATTATTCCTGAAATACATGGCAGCCATAGCTGTACCCGAAGCCGCGTAGCCCTCCACAAACCCGGCTTTATTATCATCGTTATAAAGCGGCAACTCGGAATAAGAGGTCTGGTTGGCATACCCTTCGTCATACACTTCAAAAGCCCGGTCCAAACGTTTGGAATAAGCCGCAAGGTTATTCGTATTTAATGAAAAACTATCATAATAATCCGTCATCACGTAATAACCGAACTGTCCCGTAAGCATGAAAGAAAAGGTCACCCCTTTCCACGTGAACATATTGCTGAAACTCAACGTGCTCTTCGGTTCTGTTGTCCCCAAATAGTAAGCCCAATTATTATCGTCAGCCGTTTGACCATCCTGGGGAGTCACAAAATCCATCACATGCCCGGAATAATAATCCATAATCGTTTCCAGGGAACCGTCTTTCCCTTCCAACATCACGTACCCTTCCGGAGAATATCCCGCCGGCTTCAAAACAGTGTAAGAACCGATCGGACGCCCCTCCACGTAAGAATTACCAACCGCCATGTAAGGCCCCGTGTAACCGAATTTCTTCAACTCATTGTGGTTATACGAATAATTTAGTGTCCCATTCCAACTCAAATCCCCCACTACCGGCAAATTCGAACTGATCGAAAACTCTACACCTCGATTCACGATCTCCGCGTTGTTCAATTTCATACTTTCCACGCCCTGAGAAATCACCGGTACGGTCGTATTCGCCAGCACATCGTATGAGAACTTGTTATAAAACTCCACGCTACCACTCAATTTATGCCCGAAGAAGGCCACGTCCGCACCGATATTTAACGTCCGTGACTTTTCCCACGTCAGTGTATTATTCCCGCGTTCCGCTATCTTGTTGAAAGACTCTCCCCCGGAATAAATCAAGCTACCCGGATGTACCTCCACTGTTGTCACGCTGGAGGTTCCCGACTTGCCTGCAGCAATCCCCGCTAGACCGTACGATACGCGCAATTTCAACTGGTCTACCCAAGTCTCCTGTTCCATGAACTGTTCGTTCGAGATCAACCAACTGGCACCGAACGACCAGAAGGGAGAAAATTTGTCGCGCACACTTTCCGCTTGGAAATTAGAAGCATCTGTACGGAAACTAACTGTCACCGAATAGCGATTGTCATAAGTGTAAGCCGCATTCGCATACACCGAGAAGAAACGGTCTTCCAGCGTCGAAAGGCTTCCCAATTTTTCGAAAGGCATATACGAAGATACCCCAAAAATATTCTCTTTTCTTGTCACATAGTCCAACTCTGTCAGTACGGAGTTCGTATACTTGTTATACCCGTAACGTGTCACTTTGGGCTCACTCTCGGTCGTGGCAGAAATCACCTCTGTACCAAACAATGCATTGAACGCATGTTTATCTTTCTCGTAGTTGTAATCAACCTGCCCGCGCAAATTATAAGCCTCGTAGGTGTGTCCCTTGTTCGAGAATACGCCCCCTGTCGGGAAATAAGAAATATACCGACCCACTTCGTTCAATGTTGAATAGGTGTTATACAAGTCCCTCACGTAGAAGGATTCCGGATCGTAGGACACGTGCTCGTTATACCGCCTTTGCTCGTACTGGCCTTTAGCACTCACGTTCAGTCCCCAGTCCGTACGGTACTCGAAACCACCTTGTATCCTGTAATTCATAGTCTTCGAATAATTATCCGTGTAATCCCGGTCTGTAACAGGATTATACGTCCAGTCTGCCGGAGTCTTTCCGGCATAATAGTCCCCCGACATTAACAGAGGCTCGTACACCGTCTGCGAGGTCGATATATGCGTAAAGTTTCCTTCATCATCCTTCAAGCGAGTCCACGGGCTAAGCCATCCCCGCACGCTTTCAATACTCGTGCCATTGTTTTCCTCTCTGCTAAACATGGTGTTCACCGCCAACTCGAATGACAAGTTTCTCGTCAACCGGGCATTGCTCGAAAGGTTCAGCAACAAACGCCGACTACCGTTCTCCTGCAGGTAACTATCCTCGTCATCATAAGAAGCCGAAAAAGCGTAATTCAACTTTTCAGCCGCTCCCCGTAACGACACGTTGTACTGCTGACGCACCATACGCTGAAAAATATATTCGTTCAAATCATCTTTCCACGCCCCACGGTTTTCCCGTTCGATAAGTTCCCGTTTTTTAGCCTCGTACTCCTCCGCGGTAAGATTCCTTCTATTATCCCGCTCGTACAGCATACTGTATGGAGCCGACATATAAAACCGCCGTGCGCTGGCTCTCAAGTAAGGGTCATTACTGGTAAGATTAATCGGTTTATACTTATGCACCAACTCCTCAAAACGGAACTGGTTCTCCGCCGATGCCATGTTAAACAAATAGTCCAAATCCGCCCGAGAACTCACCGACCAATAAGCATCTGCCGAAATATCCAGCCTGCTTTTCGACTTGCCCCTCTTCGTGGTAATCACAATCACCCCGTTGGCCGCACGCGCCCCGTAAATGGAAGTCGCCGCCGCATCCTTCAACACCGTCACCGACTCCACGTCGTTCGGGTTAATGGATGAAAACGGATCACTCTCAAACATATAACCGCTGATGGGGAAACCATCCACCACGATCAACGGATCGTTATCAGCCTTCCAATTCGCTCCTCCCATATTGACTTGCGATATGGTACCTTGTCCCCGGATGGCAAAACGAACTTGCCCATCCACCGGGGCACTCACCACCGTCAATCCCGGTACCAACCCTACCAACGCTTGCGCGAGATTGGAGGTTGGCTTCCGTCCCAAAGTCTCTGCATCCACGATCGAGTAAGCACCCGTGGCACGCTCCTTGGAAATCGTCTGGTAACCGGTCACCACCACATCGTCCAGATTCTCACTATCCTCCTCCAACACAACTTTAATAAACGTCTTACCGGACACCGGAATCTCCTGCTTTTTCATTCCCACGAACGAGAAAACAAGCACATGCGTTCCCTGCTCTGGTAATTTGATTTGAAAACGTCCAATAGAATCCGCCACGACTCCCGACGTCGTTCCCTTCAACACGACCGTCGTTCCCGGCAGTGGAGTTCCCTGTTTATCAAGCACAACACCCTTGACAATTCGCTCCGCCACTTGTTTCGGCGGCAGTACAGTTTTCTTCCATATCACGATGGTCTTCTCTTCAATAGAATACTTCAGCCCGGTACCCTTCAAGCAACTATTTAAAATATCTTCAATCGTAGCATCTTTAAATATAACATTCTTATTCCCGATTCCCTCCAAATCCGCATCGCTGTACACGAAACTGAACTCTGTGTGCAATTTGATCTCGTTAATAATTTGTTTAATCGACGCACTTTCAAATTCCATACTCATCCGTACCTGCTGGGAATAAACCCCGGCATGCACTTGTAGTGCGAATAAAACCGATAAAATAAACGTCGCCTTCATCATTAGAATTAACTTCATTAATTTTCTATGCCTGTCCACGTAGGCATAACACTTTTTTTTCATAACTTTGTAATTAAGATTCGACAATCATTCAATTCCTGTTTGCAGCAGGATTGAAAAAGTTTGACAAGGGCAGTGTTTGCAGCACTGCTCTTTTTATTTCACTATAATTGTATTCTTATTAATTTCAAATTTCACTTTCCCGGTTCGTTCAACAAATTTCAGCACCTGAGCAATATCCTCATGTTTCTTGATGTTCAACGAATAAGGAATCTCTTTCAACTCATTATTCGAGTAGAACACGTCAAACGAATACCAGCGGCCCAATTCTTCCAATATAAATTCCAAGGATTTGTTATCAAATACCAAGCGACCATCCTTCCAACCGACATACTGTTCTACATCCACCTCTGCCACAGTTAACCGATCCTTTCCTCGATTAAAATCAGCCTGTTGCCCGGGAGATAACTCCACTTGTTTTCCTCCCGCCTCCACGTTCACCCGTCCCTGCACCAAAGTGGTCAACACATTCTCCTCTCCCGTATAAGCCCGAACCCCGAACGAAGTTCCCAACACTCGCACCTCGACTTGTTTCACCTCGACAATAAAAGGCTGTTTCTCGTTACGCCGCACATCAAAATATCCCTCTCCTTCCAAATACACTTTCCGGTTCTTCCCTTTGAATTGTTTCGGGAACCTTAACTCCGACTCGGCATTCAGATAAACCGTGGTTCCGTCGGCCAATACCAATGTATATTCTCCTCCGCGAGGGACACGCAAGGTGTGATATATCTCGCAGGAGTCTTGCATCCCCCCGGAACCCATTTCTGTATAATTCAGCGTATCCCCGCTATTTTTCACACCCTCTTCCAACGCCCGATTTGCTTCTCGCCCCAACCACACTTTTGTCCCATCCGGCAACGCCAACTCGGCCATGGACACACCGGGAACAATCCGAGGAGAAGTTTCCACAGGTTCCATTTCCCGAGTAGAATCCCATGAAAGATACACGATTCCACCTACCAGCAAAGGCAAAATAAACAAAGCAGCATAACGCATCCATGACATTTTCCGAGAACGCCGTTTCTTCCGCACCGTCCGGTTTAAAATTTGGTTCCATTCCAATTCCTGCTGCTCAGGAGTCTTCACGAAACGACGAATCCCTCTCTCCAATTTCTCCTTGGAAACCACGTTCCGGAACAACTCCTCATGCTCCACTCGTTCGTCTCGCCAGCGTTTTAGCTCGTCCATCTCCTCCTCGCTCAACTCACCTTTCACGTAGCGAACGACCATTTGTTTTATCCGATCATTATTCTGAATCTCCATGTTCTGATGTTCATTTTATACTAAAGCACGCAAACCTTCATTTGGTGTAATACAAAAACCAATTATTTTTGAAATTTACGGCAAAACAATTTCCTTTCCCCTTTTTCGGAGTACTCAAGAAATCCAAGCAAGTATAGAAAGAACATTTTTCAACCGCTCCCTCATGTAATGATTAGCATTGTTCTTATGCTTTTTGACCGTGTTAACCGATATATTCAACGTTTGTGCGATCTCTTCATGGCTTTTCCCGTCAAGACTCATCTGGTAGACTTCTTTACACGCCGGGGGTAATTCATTGAATACATCCGATAGGGTCTGGAAAATCTCTGATTCCAGAATCCGATCCAAAAATGATTCGGAATCCTCCCCCTCCGTAACCACCCGCTTGGCATACTTATCCTCCACCTGTTGGTGGCGCATCAAATTGAGACAATCATTCCGCACAGCTTTATACAGATAAGCTTTCACGGCATATTCCCCCCGGAAATCCGCCCTTTTCTCCCACAAATCGACAAAAGCATCCTGCACGACATCATCAATCATCGTGTCCTCGTTCAAGTACTTCGCGGCAAAATAACGTAATGCAACCGCATACCTATCGTACAAGACACGAAACGCCCTCTCCCCTCCGCGAGCAAATTCCTGGATTATATCTACATCTCTTGTATCCAAATTAACACCATTTTCTAGTGCAAAGATACAATAAAATATCTTCTATGTTTCCTTATCTAACCACACACATCTACCATTCTTTCATATTACCCTTACAATTCGCTTTTTTCTGAAATTCCTTTCCTCTCAAGCCAGTTGCAACTATTCGATTATCTTCATCCAGTACAATCACCCGTGGAACTCCTCGAATACCGTACAATTTCGCAGCAGCACATTCTCCGCCCAACAGTACATAGTCGTGTACAACTTTTGTAAAAAACTGATTATTAGTTCAACTATTATAGAATCTCTACATCTTAGCTATGATTAAATATTCTTACCCCAGAAGGTAATCAAAGACATTCATCATGATAATACCGTTTGCCGTCGTATGTGTTGGAATATCATCAGTTGTGATAATTATTTTTGTAAAAGAGTCGTTCGTTAGAGTAAGGGAACGTTGTTCTTGCTTTTGTTTATCTTCGTCCGGCAACGAATAGGCGGATTGTATGTATACTCTTTCACTGCCTCTATTACAAACAAAGTCAATCTCAAGTGTGATTCTAACAGTTTTACCTTCATCATCTTTCTGATAAAATGTAACACACCCCACATCCACTTTATAACCATGACCTATCAGATGATTGTATATGATATTCTCCATGATGTGAGTTGGTTCCACTTGCCGGAAATTAAGAAGTGCATTACGTAATCCCAAGTCTGCAAAATAGTATTTGTAAGGTGTATCGATATATTTCTTTCCTTTGATGTCATAACGAACTGCTTTGTTTATGAGAAAAGAATCAATAAAGTAATCTATATAAGTCTTTATTGTATTGTGGCCTATTTTTACCTTCTTCTCACTGACGAATGTATTTGCAAGCTTATTGGGATTGGTCAATGTTCCGATATTAGATGCCAAAAGACAGAACAACTCTTCCAATTCTGCATCATTTTTCACACTGTTGCGGTTGATTATATCACTTAAATATGTCTCTTTAAGCAGTTCTTGAAGCACTTCAGCTTTTCGTGCTTTATCATTCTCAAGGACAACCATTGGTAGACCACCATAGTAAATGTAATCGCGCCACAATGAAGAGGTATCTTCGTCTGAGACCTCTTTTATTTCTTTAAAAGATAATGGTTGAAGATGGATTTGAACTCCACGTCCTCTGAACTCAGTAACGATATCTGAAGACAGAAATTTTGCATTGCTTCCTGTTACGTATACATCAAGATTTTCTATATGTAGAAAACCATTAAGGACATCTACGAAATCCTCCAACATCTGAACTTCATCAATCATCACATAATACATTTGAGAATCTTGATTAGTCAGGTTTTCAACATATTCATATAGAGTTTCAGCCTTGCGATATTTCCTATGTGCAAAAGAATCAAGCTGTAACTCTATAATATGATTAACATCAACACCATTTGTCAAAAGGTGTTGTTTATAAAGGTTGAATAGCAAATACGATTTGCCTACTCGTCGTAACCCAGTAACAATCTTAATCAAGTGATTGTATTTACTGCTTATCAACTTATTGATATAATGCTCTCTTTCGAACCTCATATAAGTACAATTTTTGTGTATTTACACAGTTTTCGTCTACGAAGATAGCGCTTTTAATTATAAAACAAGCAATAATCTTGAAAAACACACTTATTCAAATCTGTTCAAAACAATTTTAATCAATTGTTTATGCTTGATGACACGCTAATATCCATAAAACAAAAAGGCTCACCAAGTGTCAATGCTTGGAGAGCCTCTGAAGACAATTTTTGTGTATTTACACAGTTTTCGTCAATAGCAGACAAGGCAAACTACCATTCTCCTAACGCAACCAAAATCTCACTATTGACATCATCCACCACTGATGAATCAAGTGTAGACCGTAAATGAGAATGGCCTTCTCAGAATCGTGACCAAGAGCATCGCTTATCACACTTATACAATGTTTATCATGACATACCATCCAAAATTTTATCCAAGACACCCACATAATAATACGGAATATTAAGCAACCTAAATACTTTGCCCGTACCAGACTCTTTTACTTCGTCCACACTCATTCGACCACTCCAAACCCTGATCGCTAAATCGTGTGGAGCGTCAGACATAAAAATATGAAGCGAACGAAGATGGGCGTTCGTTCCAGTTTTCACTTCAACAGGTAGCACATAAGGCTGTCGTTTCCATACAAAATCAACTTCAGCCATTGAATTCCTTTTATTACCAACCCAATAATAACGCCGTTCGGATACTTTTGTCGTATGTGCCAACAATTCCTGAGCCACAATATGTTCTGCCACATACCCCCGATAGGCATCCGAAATGTCTGAAACAGAAAACACTTCCTCTCGGACTTCAGCCTTATAATTCATCAATCCGGTATCCAACCATATTAATTTAGGCCGACGACTCAATTGTGCCTCCAGAGGCAGTCGATTATTCAACGTGGGATAAACCAATTCTAATAACATCGCTTTCTGAATCGTACGAAATGCCTCGCCGACTTCTCTCGAACGATATTCCGATCCACCGAACCGTTCAAAAGTAATTGTCTCTCCTCCCTTTTGCCATCCAACTTCCAGTATATGTCTCATTATTTTAGTTTGCGTGTCATTCGGAGAATATTTTTCCACATCATCGCTATATGAAGTTATTAAACTATCATAAACAGTATCGAGTGAAAGTAAATCCTTTGTTTGAGCATACATTTTAATTGCCTCAGGCATCCCTCCCACAATACAATATTTGCGGAACTCATACATTAGCCGATCATGAATTGCATCTGCTTTCAAGTTTTCAATAGCTTGTCTATCAAAATCTTCACCTATTCCATTCAAATATTCCAAAAAAGAACAAGGATGTAATGCCATATATTCCACACGCCCCACCGGAAAAGATATTTTCCGATCGATAACATTTTCTAATAAAGAACCAGCCGCAATAACGTATATATCAGGTCGTTTTTCATAGAAATAACGAAGCATAGCCACCGCCTCTGGCGAATTTTGTATCTCATCAATAAACAACCAGACTTTTCCTACAGGTTTTAATGCTTCTTTATATTGTTTCAACAAGATTTCC
>ERZ780149.2897-NODE-2897-length-15187-cov-10.839347_pt1 | contig 15187 bp, 17 predicted proteins | sample MGYA00511367_ERZ780149 | MGnify/ENA primary metagenome ERZ780149 (study PRJEB29588, sample SAMEA2153852) | human gut metagenome | biome: human gut; feature: human-associated habitat; material: faeces | place: Denmark | collected 2008/2010 ... | reverse complement strand
GGCAGAGGCCATCCTCTGCAAATATGTTTCCAGTAAGCGTATGTCTTTAAGCATATACTCTATCGTAGCAACAACCCCTGCACATCTGGATATTTTTGACAAACTGTGTCCCGTAAGCATGGCCTCTCTTGCGGCTTCGCATTGTTCAGCAGTGAGCGGCTTTGCTTTACTCATTTTCCTCACCACCCCTATGCAGCTTTTCCATGACTGACTTTGCTATGATGGGATTATTATGATTCCTGTAATGATCGATAGATGAAAAGCTCCTCCAGCCGAGGCTTTCCATGATAATGCCATCGGTAATATTGTCTTCTGGATGGAGGGACTGATGTTCAAGAAATTCCATAACTTTTGTGCTGCGCCCATTGTGGGTTCGTATTTTCGCCGCATCGAGCCCGGCACGAGTGGCACACCGCTTTAATATCTTTAGGTAATTATGATAAGACATAGGCAGGCCTTGTCTTTTTCCGGAGTTCAGATTTATAAATAAATACTGACTGAGTTTGCCGCTCTCACTCTCGGCATCCGCCCTTTCAGTCTGGATGTACTTGTCTATAACCTCGCAGGTTTTCTTGGGGAGGGCAACAAGCCTGAGTTTATTTTCTCCATTTCTGGCATTAGCTCGTCCCTTTGACCTTGTTGGCTGTACAAGCTGTTCTATGGCATCATAACTGTCAAGCGTAACGCTAAGAACCTCATCGATTCGAAATCCCTCGAAGGTGAGGCGCAACACCGCTTCATCCCGCAGAGTATTGAAGTTTCTACATAGCAATTCTTTTGTTGCTTTGTCGTACCATTTGGTGTAATCACGACTGGACTTAAGCCTGGCAGCATATCCGTCAATCAAATATCTATACTCCCGTGAATAGATTTGTCCATACAGAAAAGAGCAATTCGCCTGTACGGATTTTTTCTTCCAAAGCATCTCTGTCTGTCGCATATCATCCAGCCAGCCATAAAAACCCGTGATGACTGTGACATACTTTGTTAATGTTGAATATCCCACCGATGACTGTAGTGATAGTACTTTTTCGTCCGCCAAGTTACCAAATACGAGTTCATGTAAGAACTCTCGCACATGGTGATTTGTCGCATTTTCGTATGTGACCTTTCTTGAATCCAACCAGTTCAAAAACGCTACAAGCTTCTTTGCATATTCCTTTCCAGTGCTCGTCTTTCGTATGCTTTTCAGTTCGAGCCATTGGTTGCCAGGGAAAAACGGCATATAATTTTTCGTAATCATATACCGTGTATAATTGGTACTGGCATCCGTCTCGAAACGAAAAACAACTACACGAAATGTTTTTTCTTCCCGCATTATTTTCCTCCTGTTACAATTCACTTGGACTAATCGCCCAAATGCATTATAAAGGTTTCTCTCACAAAACACGATACGGGAGGGACACTCTTACCAGTGTCCCTCCTCTGCATTGTCAATCGTGTGAATCTGTATCGTGTGCACGAGGTTCAGAAAAGCCGGTGCCGCAGCGTGCTGACATGGCCGGAGCCACACTGCCCATCTGACGGTAGCGGGCATCGATACCGTGGTTCTCGAATATCAGCGGCTGGTGACCGTGTTCCTGCGAACGCAGTGTACCGCTTATATCCGCAGCGACATCTATACGCTCGCCACCCTGATCGTTGATGCACAGGACGGTTGGCATACTGTTTCCGCTGCCGCCGGCCTTCAGTGTCGGCGCAACGCCCTCGCGGTAACCGATGCCGCCCGCACTGGCTCCCGCACCGGCAGAGAAGCCCGCCACGAACGTCTGCATCTGCAAATTGGAGGTCGCCATCAGTGCCCCCGCCGTATCGCCCAGGTCGATACCCTCGTTCCTCTGGTTGATATGGTACGCCTTGATAAGCCCCATCTGCGCCAATATTACCAAATCGATCATCCGCAGGCCGCTCTGCATTTCCAACGCCAATTTCAGCGTTGCAGGCAACTCCTTCCCGCGCTTCCGTGCTCTACGGAGAATGCCCAGGCAGGCTTTCCGGCTCAAATAGTATTTGCGCTGAGGATGGGGTTCCAAGATCTGCCACAAGGAAGATCCTCTTACGACTCTGGGGCACACCCCAGTATTGAGCGTCGAGGACTCGCCAACATAGGGAGACAAAATCTCCCAATATGGCTGCCCCAGAATATCGCCATCCCCAAGGGTGATTTTCAGGAACATGAATTCCTGATACACCAATTCCGAGTGTTTCCTCCAGGACGACCCGGAAGTCATCTCCCTTTTGCTGCCCGCTGGAGAATGCGCCGGGGACATTTTCCCAGCACATGAATCGGGGGCGAACATGGATACCTGTCCGTCCTCGTAAAACATCTGCATCTCGCATCTCCTTTATGATCCTGATTTGTTCCATAAATAGACCGGAACGCTCACCGGCAAGTCCCGCCCTCGCTCCAGCCACGGACAAGTCCTGACAGGGGCTGCCGCCGCAGATAATGTCCACAGGCGGCAGTTCGTCCCCACGCAGCTTCGTGATGTCCCCGTAGTGCAGCATTCCCGGCAGGCGTTCCCGTGTGACGCGGATGGGGAAAGCCTCGATCTCGCTGGCCCACAGGGGCACAACGCCGTTATGGATGGCCGCCAGAGGGAAGCCTCCTATTCCATCGAAAAGACTTCCCATGGTGATAACTCTCATTTCGCCGCGGCCACCACCGTCCGCGCCATACTGACCGCGCTCTGTGCTGTGTAGACAGCTGAGGAGATATTGGCCCGCGTGGTGGTATCCAGCCCGAATGCGCCGGCGATACGGGGGATCTCTCCGGCAGAGAGCATCAAGCCCAGGCCCAGCAGCGCGTGATCCTTAAATACCATCAGACCCGCCACAAGGATGGTGGCCTGCAAAAAGGCCGTGAGACACAGTCCCACGACCTGCTTGCACCACTGTATGAATCCGTCGCCATAGCCGCGCGGTACAGAGAACATATACAGACTGCCCACCGCGATCTGAATGATCAAAATACCGCCGCGCTTAAGGTTGGCGAAGAAGACCTTAATGACCGCATAGGCCATCAGCGCAAGGCAGAAGATGACCATAAGTCCGCTGGTCACCGGGCCAAAGCCCCGCAAAATGATTTGTCCGGAAGATGTCAGGCTCTCCACGGCGTTGAAATCCTCCAGCGCCGCTTTTGCTGCGTCCCCGATGCTGGTCGTCCCAAAGCCGGTGATGCCTGCCGTCAGGTCGGCCTGCAGCGATACCGCCAGCTCATACAAGCGCACCGGCACCTGCGAAAAAAGGGAGGCCGCCAGAAAACCTTTCATGGCATTCAAAGCCGTTTCCTTAACATTGCCGCGGCCACCGGAATATTCCACGCCGCACTCGAAGCAGGCTACCACCAACCCTATGGCAAACAGGGCCCAGCCCAGATAGGAGAAAAACAACACCACGCTCTGTATCCAGCTCATGGCAAAGAGCTCGGCGCCCATGTTGCCCATCTCCGAAAAGAAATTGCCGAGAAAGCCCACGATCTGACCGTAGAACCAGTCCACGATCTGACCCAGCACCGTATCGGCAACAAAGTCCCAAATAAAAATAAGCTCTCACCTCCATAAACGCAGGAAGCACTCTGCCGTCAGCAGAGTGCTTCCTGTTATCGTATTATGTTGCAGGTCACAGTTCCATCTTAAAGCCGTAGTCCTGCACCCTGTCCTGTTCCACATCCTGTGCCACGTCATCCTCCTGCCGCTGCACCTGTGCCAAGACCATCAGCTGTCCAAGCCGGGAGGAAAATGCAGAGATGATCGCAGCCTTACGGCTCTCGTCCACATACTCACCGGCCTGATCCAAGATGTCCCGGATATCCTGCTCGATGCCCCTCAGCCTATCAAAGTCGATCCAGCCGAAGGAGGTCACCAGCTTGAGCTGTTCATAGTGCGTCTTTTTGAATGGTTTACACTCAATGGCACGGGTGGAGAGGATCTGGGGTGTCAGCTTATCGTACCCCAAGGAGGAGCCGCTATCGAAGATAGGTGCGGCGCCCAACCATTCCAGTGTATCTGCACTGCGGAGTAGTCCGAAGTTGTTCTGATGCCTGTCCTCGTTGGCGATAAGGTAGTCCAGCACGATCATCTGATCCACCGCGTGTTCCATACCCTCCACACCCAACGCCTCGCAGCAGTTCAGATAGTGGCGGTAGACCGATGTGTTGTTGTCTTTCCTCATGGACTGCATCACGCGCCACGCGCTGACAAGCTCCGTGTCCGGCGTAACGAAATCCTCACAGACACTGTAGGGCGTGTCATCATCCCACAGCAGCGTATAGGGCACGTGGGAGATACCCAGTTTCTCCGCCACCAGTGATGCGATTACTTCGTTGAACGGCTGCTGCATAAAGGGGTTACTACCTGCCTTCAGCAGGCACCGTTTTCCGTCTATGATCTTCCAACGCTTTTTCAGATAGCCGTCCGACGTGTTATCTGGGGAACTGAAATCGAAATTCACCGCGTCCGTGGCCTTGCCCAGCAGGACGTCACCGATGTCCTCCGAGAAGGGATTTTCAAAGAAGTTGATGCGCTCCCACTGGAGGTCGCTGCCCCAGGGCCTGACCCAGTACTGGTCTGAGAGGCTCAGGCCAAAGCAGCGTGTCAGCAGCACCTGCGTATTTGGCAGCTCCAGCGTTTCCAGTGCCTTTCGCACACCGGAGCGGCTGGCGGGGATGCAGCGGTCGATCCACCATGCATTCAGCGCGGCACGATCCACGCCGTCCCTTTTTGATGCCGTAGCCACCGGAAGATGCTCCGGACGGTACACCGCATCGATACGCTGGATAGAGCTTGTCGCCTCATCCAGCTCCATATCGGCAACCGCGATATTCTTGTGCATCAGCGTATACTGCATCGTGCCACCTCTTTTCTCTGTCATTTCCATGTTATTTTACCACGCTTCCCGCAAAAAGCCAACCGAAAATTGAACATAGGCACGCTCACACACCCACGATGTCCCAGATGTACAGCGGTGCGGTCAGGGTAAAAACCAGACACGCGAACAGAATAGCCGGTGCAGTCCATTCAAACTGACTCGTCTTTCGATAGTCGAAGTAGGCGGTACCCAGCTTCACAAAGAAGAAAATGGCGAGGATCATATCAATGGCAGGAAATACCACATTGTTGACAACGGTCTTGATCTGCCCTGATGCCGCCGCCCATGTACTTTCCACCGCACCGGCAACATCGCCGCTGCCGGTGGCGTAAGCCGCCACGGAAAACAGCCAGCAGAGCAGTGCCGCTGCGCCGCAGACCAGCACTGCACGTTTCACATATCTCATAGCGTCCTCCTTCACATTGTCATTTCACCCATGGCGGGCGCGTCCTGGTTCTGCCGCAGCTCGGCCAGCTTCTCTGCCGCCCAATCAGGGAGACACTCATCGCGGATGATGCCCACAAACTCAGAGCGGTTCCACCTTGTCGTTTCTCCGTCACCCAGACAGGTGCAGAGCACCGAGTGGCCACGGGCATGGGGGCGGCAGCCGAAGCCGCTGAAGGCCAGCCACAGCTGGTTCTCCGGCTGCCAGCAGGATTCCCGCAGCGTGTCCGGTGACAGCACCAGCACGCGACCGGTGAAATCCTGTTCGCTGGAATTGGGTTCGCAATGCTCCGCGCCGAACAGATGCAGCCTTGCCAGCTCCGCTCGGTAGTCACTGGCGAAGCCGTCCAGCACAGCGGGATGACTGCCAATGAGGAAGGTGTGGCGGTGTCCACCGTCCTCGGGCACGAAGATGGTGCTGCTCCATCTCTTATTGGTCTCATGGTAGCGTCCGTCATAGGCGTGCAGCTGCAAGGTGTTGGCCAGCACATAGCCTACGCGCTTGTAACCGTACTGGTCAATGACGCTTTTGGCGCAGCCGTCCTTGAGATACATCCCGTCAAAGTCCCGATGGATCGCCAGCTCTATCGCCCCGGCACAGGCACAGTTGGTGCGAAAATTGGCACGCCACACCTCCAGCTCGCCCCTGTCCCTTGCCTCCTTCGCCGTGTAGGGGTACATTGCCTCATTCGGCAGCATAGACCACATCTCCCTCCTCCAGATAGCATTCCAGCAGGGCCGGGCAGCAGCCGCTATCCAGCAGCAGCTTCCGGATCGGCGCAGGCACGGCATCGAGGTCGAATTCCCTCACGTCCGAATCGCAGTCCTTGCAGCAGGGCATACGACAGGTATCCCGCAGGGCAGACACAAGCTGCGATGCCGCGTCAAACAGTCCGGCCAGTGCGTCTGCCGTTTGTAACGCTGTCATCTCACGAGGCATAAGCAACAGAAGGCTGTGCGTCATCTGGGCAGACAGATCTACGCCCGCCATGCCGCATTCTGCCAGCTCGCTGCCGGGGATGGTCAGGCCGGTCTTGTCCAGTGTCATTTCGTTCTTCATGATAGATCCTCCTCAAGTTCTCAAAGGTCGTTCCGGGATATGCACCAGTCGGCATATCTTCCCATCGCTGCTGTAATCGCCGAATATCGTCATCTGCGACGCAAAAACACGGGGGTCATAGTTGGTCATGATGTATTCCCGGTATATGTCATTTTTCTTCTTGGATTGGCTGTTGGGACGCTCCACTTCATAAATGAAAAAGTCCTCGTAGAGCCTGCGAATATAGTCGCAGTTGTTATAGGACACCATGGCGAAGCCCGTGTGCTGCGCCAGCACATCATGGAGCCGTTGATGGTCACTGCGGGGAAACTCCACCGCGTAACGCTCCGCCTCATAATAGGGCGGGTCACAATAGATCGTGGTCTGCGGATCATTATGGGTGGTGATGATGCTCTCGAAATCCTTATTCTCCAGCGCTACATCCTTCAGGCGGTGAGAACACTCCCAAATATCCCGAAAAAATCGCTGTATATCGCAGGAGCTCACACCATAGCTGTCGCCGTTGCCGTTATAGCTGTATCGCTGCAGCTTGTAGATAGCGGCGGCGCGGCGCACATCCGACAGCTCCGCACGGCTTTGCAGCAGCCGCTTGACCTCCTCCGCCTCCGGCGGTGGGAACATCTGCTCCGCCAGCTGCAGCTCCTCATCCAGAAACAGCTGTGTGAAGTCCTCGCCCTGCAGCTGTCTGCGCAGCACATCAAACTCATCACGGGCATTGATGGGGAGAAAGCTCAGTTCCTTCGTCAGGGCCATAGGGCGGTGCTTGACGCAGAAAAGCAGGTTATACAGGTCATGGTTCAGGTCGTTATATATTTGCAGGCACCCCTTCGGCACGGCGGTATTCAGCGTGATGATACCGCTGCCGCCAAACACATCCACCAGTGTTTTATAGTGGATAGGCAAGAGCATCTGTATGGCCCACATAAGCTGTCCCTTACCGCCCATCCAAGGCATGAGCTTTATCAGGCTGTCACGCATCAAATTTCTCCAGCGCACGCTCCAGTCCGGAGATAGCCGCGTCCAGTCCGCTGCGCATTTTCTGCAAGCCGCGGATGGTATCATAGACCTCCGCCGCCGTTTCCGCGAAGTAGTAGCCCCGCTGGTCTGCCGCGATGGGTACGGTGTCCTGCCGCAGACGGTTGACGCGCCGCCGCAGCTCGTTCCTGCTGATGCCCAGCACACGCTCCAATTCCCGGCTGCTGATCACATTTCTGCGCCCCTTAAATCCATTTTCCAGATACAGGGCAAAGGTTTCCTTCGTCATTCTTGCACTCCCTTCCGGTGACCGTTCACCGAAAAGGACGCAAAAGAGGGATCGCCGTCCCTTTTCGGAAAGCGGTCCCATTGTTGTTGAATTTTACTGCATGGTCATGTCCACGCCTTGCCGCGGTACTTGCAGCGGCTGTCCGGAACGTTTGCCAAATCCGGGCGAAAATCATTTTCCACGTAGAACTGTCCCAACGCTGCATCGTCCGTGATCCCCGGCACCACATGGCAGCAATCCACGCTGTACGCCAGATTCAGTACTCGCCGGAGTGTCAGCTCCGCGTGATTGCTGTTGTCGGGATTGCCTATGTATATGGAGATAATTTTTTTATCCAAGCTCCATCCCCCCACGGCGCTGTACGATGTCCTCACAGTTGTCCGGGTCTGCACCGGGTACATCCCAGCCGCACATGCTGCCGATCTTCATAGCCTCCTCCTGTGCAGGCGTCACGCCCCTCTTTCTGTTCTGCTCATCCGCGATACGGCGGTTCTCGTGGGCGTCACCGGTAGACCAATCGCTGGGGTAGTACCCGCTTTCGCCGCGTTTGATACAGATAAGCTGTCCTGTGCCCGGCAGCAGCGAGAAGCACATCTCCGGCAGCTTTTCGAAGTGGGCGCGGAAACACTCCTGCTCCGTCTGGATGCTCCAGTCCTCATCCTGCCACAGATGCACATACAGCTCGCTGCCACGTCCAACGGCGATCTCATGCTGCTCGAAACCCTCGCCCCAGCCGTCCGACGCCTGTCCTTCAATATATTCCTTCAGCGTGGTCAGCTCTGCCGCCGACAACTCGCCGCTGATCTGACATTCCGCGATACCCCACAGCTTGCCGTTTCGCCGCTCCACGTCGAAGGTGACGGAACGCACCTTGTCGTTCACACTGTCCGCCGCGTCGTACCAGTGCATGATGCCGCGGTTGACCTCCTCCGGCATCCGATACTTCACCAGTGCGCTGCGGATATGGTCCTCATACGCGGTCAGGTCGTGTCCGGTCAGCAGCTCCGGTTCTTCCTGCATATTGCCATACACATCCGGCTCATAAAGCTCGGCGGTAAGCGGCATATATAGCTTCGTCATGCTGAGCTCGGGCGGTAAAACGGTAAAGCTGTCCACGCCGGGGATGAGCGCCAGCGTCCGTCCGTTGTCCCATTTCATATGGAACTGCCCGGCGTCGTCGATATAGTCCAGTTTTCCCGTCGTGCCAGCTTCCACCGGTGCGTACGGATCCTGCATGGAGTCCAGCCGGATGCGTGTACCCACAGGGTACTGCTTCCGCAGGAACGCCAGCAGCTCCCGATTTACGTTCATACTACATTCCTCCCATCGTCTGTGTGTAGTCTTCCAGCTCACAGTGGTTTTCCTCACCAAGAAAGTCAAACAGGATGTCATCTGCGGCCTTGCGGATAGCGGGATCGTCTGTCAGGACTTCATAGCGAAACCCTGTGTATCGCGGTAGGGCAATTCCTCCCGGATGCAGTCCAGGAAGGCGTCTGCATCGTCGTAGAAGATATCGTCGTCCCCAACGAAGGTCACCTTGCCGAAAATGCTTATAGTTATCTCACCTCCGTTCTCTCGCAGCACACCACATACCGCTGCCTCCCGCCGCTGGCATAGGGGTGGCAGGTGATGAGCGTCAGCAGGTCGCGTCCTTGCTGGATTTTGATCTTGTCCACCTCGTGTGGCTGGATGATCTGAATGTCAGCCACCGTGTAGGTCAACGTCTCCCATAGATTTGTCAGCGTAACGGTATCGCCAATCTGTAAGCGGTCTATATGCCGGAAGTAGTCCGCACCGCGCCAGCCGCGGTGGCCTGCAATGACGCAGTTGGTGTTGGCACCGCCGATGGGGGCGGAGGTATTGCCCAGTACCGCAGCACCCGCGGCAAGGTGATCATCGGACGCGCCCAAGTAGACCGGCATGGTCAGCTCCATGGCGGGTATCTCCAGCACACCGATGATCTCATCGTCAATGCCATAGGCGGTCAGGTCGGCAGCGGGTGTCTCGCAGGCTTCGAGGTCGGTGAGGTTGCACTGCTGTTCTGCGTAAAGCTGGCGGTTATACTCCTGCAAAGCCGCCAGCAGTTCGGGATACTGCTGTTCCGGCTCATTACGCTCGACCAAGAACTCCTGCACCGCTGCATCTGTGTCGGCTTGCAGCCTTTGTCCCGTGAACACCGGCCACAGTATGACGCAGATGCCTGCCACAGCCAGCAGCGCCGCCAACACAAGGGCGGTCTTACGCATGGCGTTTCCTCCTCATCAGGAAGTATCCGCTGCCTGCAACAGCTACCGCGCCAAGGCCGATGGTCAGGCCGGTAAGGTAATGTCGCGTCCACGAGGATTCCGCTGGCTTTTCTGCGGCGGCAGTCGCTTCCTGCTCCGGCACATACGGCACACGATACCCTCGCACTATCAATCGGTGGGTATTGACCCCGAACGGGGTGCAGGTCACCAACGTTACATAGTCCTTGCCTTCTTCGATTTGCAGCAGGCTCGTATCTGTAGGCACCACCGTGTTGATAGCATCCACCTCATAAGCCAGTACCTCGCCCAGCACATGGACGTAAAATATATCGCCCTCTGTAAGCTGGTCAATGTCCGAAAACAGCTTGGCAGACGCCATGCCGCTGTGGGCCGACAGCACCGCATGGGTGCTGCTGCCGCCCACCGGCAGGGACGTTCCTACCACATGACCCACGGCACGCTCCAGCGTGTCCGCGTCCGTGCCGTGCTGCACCGGCAGGTATACGCCGATCTTGGGGATGTCCACATAGGCCATGACACAACCCACCGTGAGCTGTTCGGCATAGGCCAAGGGAGGGGCGGAAGCCCCTCCCTCTGTGATGGCCGCCTGGCCGGACAGCATAGCGTTGTACTGCTCCGCGGCCTGCCGCTGGGCAGTCAGTTCGGTATCATCGGTGTTTTCAATAGCGGCGGTGTAGGCGGTTTCTATGTCGGAATGATACTTCTCATTCAAAAATCCTCCCATCAGCGGATAGAGTAGAAGCCCAAACGCCACAGCACCGCAAGCCGCCGCCAGTAGCCAGCGCTTCACTGCTCGTTCTTGTGCTTACGGCTGCGGATCACGATGAAAGCCGCCGCACCCAGCAGAACCACTCCGCCAATAGTGAACATCCACGTGCCATAGCCGCCAGTCTTGGGCAGGTCGAAGCCGGGGTTGTTGACCACGGTCAGCGGCACGATGGCGCTGCCATCGGTCATGGTAACGTCCTTGCCGTTGACGGTAGCAGAGGCGGTCAGCAGCTTTGCGCCGCACTTCTCACACTGCCCGTTCTCAGCGGCCTTAATGATGATCTTGACCGCGTCCTTGAGGAGAACATAGCCCTTATCCGTAGCGGTTTCAGTCAGGCTGTAGCTATCATCCTCCAGCCCTTTCACGATGATGTGGCCGCTACTGTTGGGGACAAAGGTGGTAGCGTCGGACTTCTTGGTGGTGATACCCTTGGCGTAGTAGATGCCATCTTTCAGGTCGGCGATGATGTAGCAGTCGTCACTGTCATTATGCAGCAGGAACTTGACGTCCTGGATGTCACCCTTGCCATCGCTGAACTGCTTGAGAACGTCGATGCCGTAGGTGTACACATGGCAGCAGTCCTTGAGGGTATCAAAGTAGGTAGTGTTGGTGCGCTTCCACGTCAGCTCGACCTCGTTGGGGTTGTCGGTATCGCCCATCTGCGCATCGGCGGTCAGGGTGGCAGCGTAGGTGATACGCATGGTGCAGTCGGAATAACCGCGCTTGACGCTGTCGGTATACACGGTGGCCGCCTCGTTGATCTCCGCCAGACCAGCCTCAGTCATCCGGATGGTCATAATGTTCTGTGCATCATCATAGGCCACGGTGAACTTGCCGGAATTTTCATCCCAGGTGGTGATCTTGTCAGTGCAGCCAGCGTCCTTAAAGAACTCAATGACCACATCGTTCTTGTTGTAGCGAATGCCCCTGCTCAGTGTGTCCACATAGGTGTACTCGCTCAGAGCCGATGCCTTGGAGGTAATGGTGGGCAGGGTGCTGATAATCTGGTAGTCTACAGTGTCGCCTATGGATGCGGATGCGGTATGCTCGTACCCATCGGCGATGTCGGTCAGGCTGCCGGTATTCTTGCCGGTGGAGTTTTTATCCTCGCGCACGGTCTTATCCAGTGTAGGGTTACCGGTCTGGTTCTTGGGGTAGACGGTCACATCGTAATTCCACGCCGTACCGTCGATGGTGGTCATGGGCAGCGATACGAAGATAGGATTGCAGGTGGAGGTCACGTTTTCGGGGACGCGAGTCTCCACGACAAGGTACAATCCCTGCTCCATATTGGAAGCAGAAGTGTGGCCGGTGGCATCCGTCTCGGTCATAGCCGCGCCGCCGTTCTTCACGGCAGTTTCCAGCGCATTTTTCACGGTGGTGGCATTGGCAGTCAGCGCGGTGGACAGCTTGTTGTTGAGCACATCGCTGGTGAAGTAGTTGATACCGCCCTCAGTCTTGTGTGCGTCCGCGTCGGTCAGGCCGATGGCGGACAGTACGGCATTGGAGCGCTCAGAGCTATCGAAGCCATACAACACTTCCACCTGACGCTGGCCGTCCACCAGTTCATTGTTCATGGTGATGTCGGCAATACGGAGGTTGGTGAACTCCACGCCCTGAATGGCGTACTTGCTCAGCTTGTCAATAACCGCGTCGTCATGCAGGCCGGTGGAAACATAGGACTCCACATCCCATGCGCCGTCGTTGCTGGCTTTTGTGATGTCGTATTTGTAGATGCTCAGGGATGCTTTTTTGCTGGGATCGATGGTAGGCGCAGAATCTGTTGCGGCAAATGCTGTGGTCATCAGCCCAAGGGCCATAAGCGCCGCCATCAGCAGTGCCAACACGCGATGGATCTTTTTCATTTGGTTGTCTCCTTCATTTCAATTTTTTTGCAAAAATAAACACCCATGCAAAGCATGAGTGCCGCAAACAGGAAATAGGTTGTAAATCCCGTGCCGCCCGTGAACGGCAGGGCAAATCCTGCATTGTTGCAGGCAGTGATGGTAATATCGCGGTTGCTGCTGTCCAACGTTCCTGTGAACAGCGGCTCGGTCAGCAGCGTGTACCCCGCAGGTGCTTTTACTTCGGTAATACGGAATTGAACACCGATTTTAAGATTCTCCCACTTGGCGATGCCTGTGTTGTCGGTGGTCACTCTGCCCACCTCCGTCCACGTCTTGCCGTCCGCGGAAGTTTCCAACATCAGCTCTGCACCGGCAAGAGGTGCGCCTGTCGCATCCACCTTGCGGACGGTGATGCTGCCCTTCTCCTCCATGGCCTTGATTTTAATGTACGCCTTCACAGGGTCGCGCCCCACGCCGGTGTAACCGGCCATCGCCTGGTACCGTCCCGTCCGGTCATACCAGCAGATCACCGCTCGATCCGGATCGATCTCATAGGCACTGCCGGTGGCAGAGTAGGTTTTTTCGGTGTCGAGATTCTTGGCCGCCGCTGCCGTCGCCGTGATAGTCAGGGTGTTGTCCTTCCGTGTGAAGGTGATGCCGCTCCCGCTGTTGGCGGCGAAATTGTAGTCACCCAGCACTGCATTGTCATCCGTAACCGTAGCTGTATAGCTGCCCGCTGCGTTCCTCCTCAGCTCGATGGTGTCGCACCAGCGCGGTGCGTACTCTGCAAAGCTGGGGATCATCGTGGCGTTCTGCATCGCCGCCGCGATTTTGTCATACCACAGTTCGAAGGTCGGGTAGCGGCTCGTGTCCACGCAGCCATAGAATGGGCTGTATCCCCAATCATCGTAGGTATAGGCGTTGCGGTATTCGCAGATCAGCTCCCAGATGATGGCCTGCGTGGCCGCCCACTTTTCCGCGTTGATGATGGCACTGCTGTTCCGGTCGCCGGACGCTGCGCCGTAGTCGGCGCTGGGATAGCCCAGGGACATCGCCAGTGCAATGCCGCTCTGCACAGAGGCGGGCAGGTTATACCAGCTGGCACTGGAGCCCTCCTTGTAGGTACCGCTGTCGTCCGAATGAGCACCCGGCTCGATGCAGTAAGCCACCGCGCCATCCGCATATTTCATGTGGTAGAGGGCGCTGCCGCTGCCGAGGCCGCTGGTAGCCGAGATGGTCAGATTTGTAATGGACGGCGTTGTGCTTTGGCTATAATCATGCTGACGAAATGTGATCTCGTCAGAATAGACGTAGACCCTGTACTTGACCGTCACGCTGGCAGCATAGGCGGTCACCGCCAGTGCTGCCGCCATGACCAACGCCAGCACAAAGGCTGTCATGTGTTTGAATGCTTTCAAATGGCTTTCTCCTCTACAAAAGATAAGACCTCTCTGTTTCCAGAGAGGTCTTGCGTATTGTTTTTTCTCAGCCTGCATAGAGAACATAGATGAGCAGGCTTGCACCGTCCTCTACGATGCAGACGTTGCAATGGAAGCCCGCGTCCGTGATGCTATCCATGCCCGCCTGCATCATGAGCTGCCGGAAGGTGTAGTCCACCATGTCCCGCGCCTTGGCCTCCAGCGCTTCCTGCGAGGCATCTGCCGCAACACTGGCAGGGAAGCGGTAGGCGCTGTTGTCCAGCGTTAGACTGCCGTCTGTGATGACGCCATACTGCGTTACCGCGTAGGCATTGGCGGCGCTAACAGCCGCCCAGCGGTCTGCCGGTTCGGGTTTCGGCTCCGGTGCAGGGACAGGTTCGGGCGTAGGAGCAGGTTTTTCCTCCTGTTTCTCTGCCGGTTTCTGTGCAGGTGCCGGTGTGGGTGCGGGAGCAGGTTTATCCTCCGGTGCAGGCGTCACCGGCTGTTTGGGTGCAGCAGGCGGCTCCGGCGCGTCGGACTGTCCCTCACCGGCGGGCGTAGTCGAAGTTTCCTCCGTCTTGGCAGAAGGTGTATCCGTGTCCTCGGCGGGGTTCGGAGTTTCCTTGTCATCTGCGCCCTTGACCTCCTCGACGCCCTCCTCAGCGGGCAGGCTGTCGACATCTTCCTGCGTCTTGCCCTCCACGGGCACGATGGCCTGTGCTGCGCTCTGCACCGCCGCCACTGGCAGCATCGTCGATGCGGAATTGCTCCCCGTCTGCCCACAGGCCGTGAGCAGCAGGAGCGTCCCCATCATCAGGGTCATAATCTTCTTTCTCATGTGCGCTTCTCCTTTCTATGTTTTTGGTAGCACAAACAACTACCACACAACCATCCGTAAGTCAACGGAAAAATTTAGAATGGTCTGACGGTGCGGGAGGCCCTCTGGCACAAGCCGTTCCCATGCTCATATCATGCCCCCTATTTCCATGTGAGGCGCTTCTTCCCGCGCCATGTTCTGCCGCTGGACATCCAGATCATAGGCCGTACAGTAGCAGTTGTAATCTCCGGGGGACGGATTGCACCGCAGGCAGTAGCGGTAATGCTCGGTTTCCACGATGTAACCGTAGTTTTGTGTCCAGCCGCCGCTGATTTTGCCGCCGTGTTCATAGCAAAAACGCTCCATAGCAAAGCGGCTTTTCAGCACACTCTCCCGCAGCGTGTCCACGACCTCCTGCAGCTCCAGCTTGAA
>ERZ780149.2888-NODE-2888-length-15235-cov-4.833531_pt1 | contig 15235 bp, 16 predicted proteins | sample MGYA00511367_ERZ780149 | MGnify/ENA primary metagenome ERZ780149 (study PRJEB29588, sample SAMEA2153852) | human gut metagenome | biome: human gut; feature: human-associated habitat; material: faeces | place: Denmark | collected 2008/2010 ... | reverse complement strand
CGCAGAGAAGCCCCGCCGCGGCGGGAAAAATCCTCCCGTTCGGGAGGAGCCAGCATCGCATTTGGCTAGTCGCCGGAACGCCGGCTCCCTGCCAAATGCTATTTGCAGGCAGAAGCCCATACCCACTTTTACGAACGGAGGGAATATGCGGAAAAACAAACAATTCAGTATCCGGATTTCAGAACAGGATTTGAACGCAATACGCCGAAAAGCGGCACAGGCACGAATGACCCAGAGCGACTATGTGACCGCGTGTTGTCTCGGAAAACGCATCGTGATTCTTGACGGACTCAGGGAAGTCCTGCGGCAGCAGAAGGCCATCGGCAACAACCTCAACCAGCTGACGGTACTGGCGAACATGGGCAAGGTACAGTTCGCCAATCTGGATTCTGCCGCGCACGAGTTCGCAAAAATCAATACCGCTCTGCGGGAGTTGCAGGAGGGAGGTGTGACAAAATCGCGATCATCCACTTCGTGAACTACAAAAAGGGTACGCAAACACGCAGCTGCATGAAAAGCGTCATGCGGTATGTAGCGCAGACGAGCAAGACGCTCTGGAATGGACAGCAGCTCGTCAGCGGCATCGGTTGTCAGCCGGAAACCGCCTTCGACGAGTTCCTGAGTACAAAACTGCTGCACTACAAAGACGACGGCGTGATGTTCTACCACATGGTGCAGAGTTTCCCGAAAGGCGCTGCCATCGACTCGCGCACAGCGCATGAGGCGGCGCGGCAGCTTGCCGGATATTTCGAGGGCTGCGAGGTGCTGGTCTGCACGCACACCGACCGTGAACACATCCACTCGCACTGCATCATCAACAGCGTGAATTTTGAAACCGGTCGGAAGGTGCATATGGCGGACGAACAGATTCAAGAGCTGCGCATCCGCAACGACCAGATCTGCGAGGAACTGGGGCTGCCGAAATTTCAGAGGGATGACCAGCGGCAGTCGCGCGGAATGTCCAACGCGGAATACTACCCGGCGGACAGGGGTGAAAGCTGGAAGTTTGAACTGATGCGAGTCATCGACGATTGTATGCGCTGCGCCGGGAATCGTGAGGAATTTCTGATCTTGCTCCGCTCTGAGGGTTACGATGCCACATGGACGGACAGCCGAAAGAATATCACCTACGTCACGCCGGATGGGCGCAAGTGCCGTGATAACAAGTTGCACATAGAAAAATACCTGAAAGAAAATATGGAGGCGGAATTTGGATACAGAACGGAGAATGACAACACAAGAAATGTTGACGCAGCACAAAAAGCTGATGGACGAGGCGCAACGGCTGGAACCCAGTGTGATGATCACGGAGCGGAACTGGAGTGCGATGCTCGAAATGCAGGACAGGCTGTTCCGGCAGCAGATGCAGTTGGACACGGACCTGAAAACGCTCCTGACGCGGGAGGACGCACAGACCGCATTGAACGAGATGCAGGAGAGTACAGAAAAATTCGAGAAACAGGCTGGGAGCCTGAACGCGAGATATTCTTCCGCCTGCAAAGAGCTGACAGACAGTACGCAGAAAGCCGTGACTACGATTTCAGAGAGCAGCAAACAAGAGTTTTCAGCTCTGGCACAGGCAGCGAAGAAGAAAATTCATCTGTGCGCATGGATCTCGATTACGGCAGTGATCTTGTGCGCCTTGGTCGTGCTGTGGAGCAGATGACGGACGATGCGCCGACGCGCGACGGAACGACTATGCCGCTGCACATCGACAGCAAGCGCCGCAAAAAGCTCCGGCAAAAGAAAACCGCCCTCGGTCACGCTGAGGACGATCATGAAGATTGGGATATGAAACAGGAACTATGAAAGGAGTACCTATGGCGAGAAAGCGAAAAGACAATATTTCGGAGGTCACGTTCAGCTACATCGGTACGGATGCGCAGTTCGATGAATTTTTGAAAATGCTGGTGCATGACTACCTGTCGGTAGATCAGCCATATACAAAGTTGCAGGAGGATTTTGTTGATCATGTAGATTCCTGCTGCGCATGATGGATTGTTCTAGCTATTCGAAAAACAGTGTGCTATGGTGTGTGCTGCAATCGGCACACACCATAGCGGAAAGGAGGAACCATGAAAGTCTGGCTGTATTACCGCCTGAGTCGGGACGAGGACGATGAACTGAACTCTCTGACGAATCAGCGGAAAATCATTTATGAATACGCCGTCACAAACGGGCATGAGGTGGTCGGCGAGTCCTTTGACGACAATGTCAGCGGAATGCACTTCAACCGCGAAGGCATTGACAAAATCTACGAAGTTGTGGAAGCTGGGAAAATCGAGGCGATCATTGTCAAGGATCTTTCCTGGCTGGGCCGTCACCGAACGCAGACAGCCCTGTTTATTGACTACCTGCGGGAACACGACGTCCGCGTCCTCTCAGCAACGGAAAATATCGATACGTTCAACGAAAACGACGATCTCATCATTGGCTTCAAGGGTCTTGTCAACGACTTTTACGCGCGCGATGGCAGCCGCCGTGTGCGGACCGGCTACCGGCAGAAGCAGAAAGAGGGCATTGTAATTACTCCGCCCTTCGGTTATTTCAAAGACAAAAATACAAAGCGTGTCGTAATCGTAGAAGAAGCAGCGGAAACGATCCGGCTGATTTTCACGGCTTACAACTCCGGCTGCGGGCTGAAGGCAATCGCCAGGATGCTCAACGAACGCAAATGCAAGACACCAGCGCAGATGCAGTTGGAAATGCTAAACAAACAATTATTTCAATAGGGACCGTCATAAGCGCGGCATTTGCATAAACAATCACTCCAACAGGGGCAACCCGTGAAAGCGAAAACAGCTTATTTGCTGAATTATGAATTGCCGCATGGTCACCAACGGTGACTGCACTATCAGCAGCCATCGCTATTGCATTTCTGTTCATGATACAAATTCCGGCACTCATATCTCTTGCCTCCTATGAATTCAAATATCCACTCTGTCAGGTTATTTCTTCCTATACCCGTCCTTCGATTTAGAAAGCGGGCCATCCATATACTTTTTGCCACACTTGGCAAAACACTCATACGCATCGGATGCGGTGCTGATAACGGAACGTGTCTCTGCGTCCTTCATGTCGAGATAAGTGGCTTGTCCCTTGTAATCAGAAACAAACCAGTAACGAGAGAAAGACTCTCCGAAATCCTCAACATATCGAGCGATGCCTTTGAGTTTCGGCATGGTATCGGCCAAATGAAGCCCGTGCGGATCAACAATGGCCGGCATCTCTCGATCCCCCACCTTTTCAAAGAAGATAAAATCGGGATGCAGCACCTTCCGATCATCACCAAGACGATATGGAATACGCAACGATTGTCCTGTCGTCTTGCCGACCGGATTGCGGTACCAGCAGATAACCTCCGGCTTTCTCAATTCATGCATAACGACGGCATCTTCGGAATCATAGAGATTGAACCACGCCATGTGCGTTTTCGGATCGTTTACTACATGCTTGGAATACTTTTTGCCACCGGAATCCTGAGTGTCAGCAACTGGCTTATCAAGGAATACCGTATGCGGGATACCATGTTTGCTCATACCGGAGGAGAATTGATTTCGCACGCTGGTGGGATACTTTGCAATCACCGGATCGTACTCTTCCGTCAGTTTTTCCAACTTAGTTCTGGCGCTTTGCTTCACGGCCTCGACAATTTCCGGAACGGCTGAGATAAGTGGCTTGTCCCTTGTAATCAGAAACAAAGCAAGATCTGCTGACGGAAAAATGCATTCGTTACACTTGGGGAAAGAGTAACATCGCCGCGTCTGCGCGCATTGGCAATAGCATAGGAATCCGCATCGTCTTCATAGACCTTCGTTTTTGCAGAAGCCGCGTCCAAGTATTTCAGCTCAACTTGCGTTGATTTTGCATGGAGAACCGTGTTCCGAGCAGCTTCAAATTTGTCATTGAAGGTAACTATGCTTTCATTCAATGCCCGGAGCATGGCATCAATGGCTTTTTCAAGTTCGCCGGGAGCATCCGGTTCCGCTTCTGCAGTCGGTATATGCGGCGCTGCAGGAGCAACAGCCGGTACGCCTGCGACAGGGGCTTTTGCTTCTGTTGCTTCACTGCCTGTTTTTGGCGAGGAACCATCTTCGGTCTTCTCAAGAACAATCGGAGTTCCTGTGTTTTCAGCATTGACCGGTGTAGTTCCAGATTCTTCTTCGGTTTCTTGTGGAATAGATTCTGCGCCGATATCATTTTCCTCAAGCATACCCGCATAGGAAATGACACCATCAATGTAATTTGATGTTGAGTGTGCTCGTTCACGTGAAGCAATACCGGTGAATACATCGTCAATTCCAAAGGTGTGATCCCATTCGACATTGACTGGCTTTGTTACGATCTCGCGTCCGGATTCTCTAGAAACACCGCTGTAATCATCGTTGCCTTCTTCGGTCAGATACTTCACGACTTTTTCCAACGTAGCGGGATCAAAGTATGGCAAAAAACAACTAACAGAATTGAGGAGTTCAATATTCACGCTTTCCGCAAGCGGAGTACGCACCATTCGGCCAATAAGCTGTGCGATATAGGTATCATCCTGATGCGGGCGCATAGAGAAAATGACCTCAGCACGCGGGCAATCCCAACCAGTGCTGATAGCTTCTTTTGCAAAAAGAACACGAATATCGCTTTTACGCTGCACATCCTGCGGCTCAACACACGGCACCTCATACGGAGCGAGGTACATATCGCCTTCGCCACTAATAACATGTGCAAAAGCTGTAGAGCGGTCCAATGACGGGATCTTTTCGTAGATTTCAGAGCAAATTTGCCGAATCTTATCCTGAGATATCTTATTAGGCACCTGAACGACCATTAACGGCCTAACCATCGGCGCATCGTTTTGTTCGCAATACATCTGCCATAGTGCCGTCGACTGCACGAGCGTTTTACAAGCATCATTAAGATAAATGTTATAAACTGCTGCACCTTCAGTAGGAGCTTGCAATACAATTTTGTCCTTCAGCAAACCGCTGGCTTGAACATCAGCAGGACTAACTTTTACGACAGGATAAGGGATACGCTCTGAACGCCCTTCCATTGCAGCGGTAAAGCGCTTCGGTGTTGCAGAGATACCGACAACCACAGGAATCGGGCATTTCCCATCATCTCCATCGATGATCCTGCTTGTGATTGTTTCACCGGCAGTATCTTTTTTGTCCGCGCTGCCCAAACCTTTATGTGCTTCGTCATAGAGCATATAAAGATGGACAGAGCTATCATTTACCGTGCGGCGCAGCAGCTGCCAGAAGGTGGGGATTTCTCCACCTTTAGTAAGCAGGCCAGCGCTGGACAACTTCTGGCGATTCAGAAAATAGATATGTCCCGGTTCCAGTTCGTCGTGATCACCAGTGAAAGTGTTCTCAATGGTTTCGATCAGCGTGGGGTCCAGATCTGTGGCCTCACGGAATTTATAAATCGTCTGCTCATTCAAAGACGGGCTGTCGGAAACCCACAATACGGTAGCAAACGGATCACGCTCAATACCCCATTCGGGGTTGCCGTTAAAGATCGCTTCCACAGCAGCAGCCACCATGATGGTTTTACCGGAGCCGGTAGGAGACGCCAAGCAGCACGATGTAGGATCACCGTCCCGATAGTATGCATCGCGGGCCTTCAGCATTCTATCAAGTAATGCCTTTGTCGCAGTTACCTGAAAATCCTTTAATTCAAATTTCATACGTTTTTCTCCTTATCCAATGGCGTTGATTTCAAAGGAGCGAAGATAGCTTTCATACAATTGCATTACTCTGCACCCCGGTAATTCTGCACATAAGCTACGATAACGCTCTGCTGCATCCGTCACAATAAACACGGTTTTTATTTCCTTATTCTCCGAAACAGCATCAACAAAGCGCGTCGTATAGCGTGGATCGAAGAGTACAGCATAGGTTTCTCCGATCACATACCCCTTCTGGCGTTGAAGAATCTCTCCTTTACATCCTCCGGCCAGCCACAGGATCGGAGCAATACGGTCGAAAGCCAGATCTGCGCTTACTACAGAAGGCTCCAAGTATTCAAGGTCAAAGAAGATGGCATTTTCCTCGAATCCGTCAGACATCTTATGGTCAGCTAATTCTGGATAGAAAGGCTTTTTGACCTTTTCAAACAGCTTCTTCCGCTTTTTCTTGCCAGTCTCAGGATCGACAATATATCCGTCATATCCCTGATAGGTCTCTATGGGGCACCCATAATTGCCTTTTAATGGTTTCCTTTTGATATCGTGTCCCTCTATAGAGCAAACGGTCCGTGGCCATGTGACATAACGAGCAATGCCAAGATCGTCCCATTTTTGATCGGTTGGTCTTAATCCTTGTGCAGTTAGGCTTATTTCTTCATCTTCTGAAATTTCATTATTTGTCACAAGAATGCATTTTCTATGCCCTTGGTCTTCAGCATTAAGCAGATTTACTGCATGTAAGGTTGTTCCAGATCCACCAAAAAAATCGATCACCAGCGCGTTAGGTTTATCATTTACAAAGAAACGTAAAGTATCATGAACGGCATAAAGAGACTTTGGATAAGTAAACGGACTTGCTCCGAAAATACCCTTTAGTAAACTGGTGCCGCCTATACTCGCATCATGGGACCCAATTCTCCATTGTGTCCCTGTTACCAAAGATCTGACTTCAGTTTCGGAAATAATTGATCCGTCAGCCCTATGCCCACATATTTTATATGTCCCATTGTAAACCTTTGCAATCTCGCCCTTTTTTAGATAATAGATTGGTACGGTACCCTTTGATAGTCTTCCAAGCATTACAAAGCCGGACGCAATCAGTTTGCGCAAATTAGTATTTGAAATTTGCCAGTTCCCTTCATTTCCGTCTTTTCGAAGTGGCCAAACCGCGAATGTACCTTTTGGGGGAATTATTTCATTCCGGTTATCTCCGTAATAAGGCTCGCCAACGGAGTGGATACTCTTTCCGTCATTGTTAATGAAAACGGGATAAAACTGGTTAACACTATCTGATCTTAGAAAATGTGAGCCAGAACGAATCAACATTGACCATCTAAGATGTGTTACTCGCTTATCCTCTTTGATATTTACCCTCCACTCATCACTCAATGGCAGTCTACTAACAGAAGAATCTCCAAATTGAACGATATAAATATACTCATCGACACGAGCAAAACCGTTTTCCCGTGCAACTCCGCGAGAATTAGTTAGCGTTGAAACCATCTGTATTCTGGCTTCAGGAAACAACTGCTCCAATAGCAATCCAAGTCGTAGATATTCTTTTTCATCAATCGTTACAATAAGAACGGAATCCTTAGGATTGAGCAGTTTTTTCGCAAGCCTCAGACGATCTTCCATAAATGTCAGCCACTTGGAATGACGGTATTTATCGTCTTTGCCCACATAGTTGTTATTGTATTTCCAGTCCGTTGCGCCGGTGTTGTATGGAGGGTCTATATAAATACAGTCCACCTGCCCCTGATAAGCATATACCAAGGTCTGAAGCGCATGATAGTTTTCTCCGTTAATGACGACGTGATATGGTTTATCACCCCCGCGCTCCACACGGCCGATTTCTTTCAGCCCTGCATAGATAGGCTTATCAAAGCGGGCTAATGCAACAATATCATCAACCGATGCTGTAACGGTTTCACCAGTTTTTTCATTACGTAAAGTGGCTACACCTTCGGATATGGCGATAACCTTATAAACGATTTCAGAAGGGTCATCCTCGTTTTTTGTGTCCTCCATTACTCCACGAGGAGGCAGGATATTTACAATATCCCCACGAACCACGGGCTTCTTCCACATCCGAACAAATTCAGGCTTGGAGGCTTCATATACGAGGCCATATTTGCGGCCGTGAACATAGTCTTTGATATCACGTGCGAGATTCTCATCGTATTGCGCGGCGCGCTCCATCAAATCTTCAAGTCTCATTCGTGTGACACCTCCATCAATAGCCGATGATCAGCAATCCTGAAAGTGGAATGCCGAGTCGGTTGCTTGCATACATAGCTTCAAAGAATTTGCAAACACGGTCGAAATCATTGAAAGCACGATACTTGTTCCGAACAGCAATACAGAGTTTATCTACACCGACCATCGTGCACGCCTCAAAGAAATCTTTAAGGAACTGGTAGTTGACAACGGCTCGTCCGGCTTCAACCTCAATGACGTATCCCGCAGTAGAGAGATAACCGTCCGCTTCAAAGGCTTTTTCGATTTTGCCGTTTACACCATACAGCACCGGGACTGCAACAAGGTCATCGCTTTTCTTACTTTTCTCGACATCAAATCCAAGGGCCTCCAGCCCCGGACGGACCGCTGTAAGTACCTCATCGCTTTTTAGCTGATGCGTATAAGAGTCAATGGTGGCATCGACTGCTTCAAAAGCTTTGACAATCTGAGCAGAGACTTTGTCCAGCGGTTTATTCTTCGGAAAGTGTATCCAGTTAACCATGCTGCTTTCCCTCCGATCCCAGATCCAACCAGAGTTCTTCGAGGGAAGCGTAATCCACATCGTTTCTGGAACAGAATTCTTTTATGCTTTTCATGGCAGTCAGATTGGGCTTTGTCTTCCCGCTCTCCCAGCGATTAACCGTGGAAAATGCCACGTTTATTTCTTTGGCAAACGCCTGCTGTGACAAAAAGCAACGCTGTCGTATCCGTTTCAACTCTGCTTGAAAGCTCATAATTGCATCTCCTTTGCACATCATCTGCTGCAATATAGCAGTATTATAGCACAACAATATGAATTTTTCTACTGCCTTCGGAAAATTTCCGAGGGCTTTTTTCTTTTTCTTTCGTTCAAAACGGTCCCTCGTGTCCGTTGGGTACTGGAAGAAAAAACTTCAAATCCTTTTGGTCAAAACAGTGGTTTTTGTCAAGGGGGTATTGGAGGAAAGAAAATATGAAAATCTTTCGTTCAAAAAGGCCCGAACTGTCAAGGGGGCACTGGAGAGAAAAAGTTTCAGATCTTTTTGGCCAGACAGCCCATTTCTCTCCAGTGGGTAGTGGGAGAAAAAAGTTTCCGAAAAAGCGGACCACTTCACCGGTTTCTGTCAAGTGGGTACTGAACGAAGAAATTTTCAAAATCTTTCGTTCAAAACCGGCGAAGCCCTCCAGTGGGTACTGAGGGAAAAATGATCCGAGCTTCGTCAAAACGACTCCCTCGCCTCCAGAGGATAGAGAAGGAGGAAATATTCAAAATCTTTCGTTCAAAACCGGTAAAACCCTCCAGTGGGTAGTGGAGAGAAAAAACACCGGAAAATGTGGATCACTTTGAAAGTTCGTGGGCAGTGGGAAATGAGGAAACTTTTTTCTCAAAACCGTAGACCAAAACGCACCCTTTTGACCGGTGGGAAGTGAGAAGAGATTTTTTTCCGAAAAAGCGGACCACTTGGACGGTTTTCCTCCAGTGGGTACTGGGAGAAATCGCATCAGGCGATCCATTCTATGGGCCTGACGGCACAGGTCTTTTTGGTAAATGGTGACGGTCGATGACGCTCTTTTCAAAAACTATTCTATAGGGCCAAAAAAACAAGCCTATAGAAAAGTTACGGATTTACCCGTCAAAGAGTGTCACCAGCGGTTGAAAACCCTGATGGTACAAGCGTTTTCGTCAGGTGGCTGTGAAACGGCTTATCTGCACGAAATAAAAAACATCTCAAAAAGAGCGGACCACGTGGGCAGTTTTTGTCCAGTGGGGAGTGAACAACATGAAAGGCGGTGATGCGTATGATTGTGTTCCGATGACCGTAGGGCGGTCTGAATCTCTGTGGCCTTCCGGGCCGGACAGCGGCGCGGGGTCACGAACGCAAAAACCATAATTCAAACGGGGTATTAACCCCAAAGTTCATCAAATGGAGGAAAAACGATGACTAATTACACCTTTGTTAACTACAAAAACACCAAATCCCTGATTCCGAAGGAGGTGTGGCTCACGGCAGAACATCTTTCGGAAACGGAGCCGCTCTTTATGACGGAGCACCTTGTCGACAATGACGGCAAGCTGTACAGACGCTACCGCCTTCGTACGTGTGACCCGACCCGCTTTGTCGAAACCCTCGATTATGACATCGAGTGTCCGCACTGCCACGATCAGCTTCGCCTCTGCGGAATGGCCGTGGATGCCATGACGCACGGCCTGTACAGATGCAAACGCTGTGACGATGAAGCCGAAAGGAGAAGATGAGAATGAAAACGATCAACGAAATCCGTGCTTTCACGGCCACTCCGGAATACGGAAAGACCTTCTGGAATGCCATGAGAATCAAGCATAATGCGGAGGCAGAAATGCATGATGCCATGTCCGCTACCACTGGTGCGTTCTGTGCTCCTGCGGCGGATGAGACCGATTTCCGCAAGGCCATCTTTGCTGAGAGCGTAATCCGTCCTCTTGCGACCGAGCTAAAAAAGCATACCGGCGGTGATGTGATCTGGGCCAAGGATTCGAGCGATTATGCCGAGTTCGTGCCGGAGGGTGCCGCCATCTCCGGTTTCGATGCTCAGAACGATTTCACCCGTTTCCCAGTTGCTACGCACAAGATCGACGGTCTGGTGAAGCTGAGCACGGAATTTGCGCTTGACGCAGACTTCGATCTCCGCAAGTACATCTTCGAGCGCATGGGTAAATCCTTCGCTCGTGCGGAGGACAGGGCCTTCATCAATGGTAACGGAACGGACGAGCCCTTCGGCCTTCTCCACGAAACTGAAGGAGCCGAAACAGGGGTCTCTACAAATGCGGTCACCTACGATGATTGCATCGACCTGTTCTTCTCCGTAAAGCCGGAATACCGCAGTCATGCCGTGTGGCTCATGAACGACCGCACCGCTCTCGCACTGCACAAGCTGAAGGACGATGCCGGTAATTATCTCTGGAATGGCAACAGCGACACCATCCTCGGTAAGCCCGTCCATATCTGCAACGATATGCCGGATATCGCCGCCGGTGCAAAGCCTGTCCTCTTCGGTGATTTTCGATATTTCTGGATCATCGACCGTTCTCCTATCTCCATGAGAGCTTTGAAGGAGCGTTTCGCCATGACCGATCAGGTGGGCTATGTGGGCTTTGAACTGCTCGATTCCTGTCTTGTTCGCAAGGATGCGATCAAGGTCCTGACCGTCACCGCTTAAACCCATCCGTCCGGGAGGGTGAGCGTTCCTTGCTCTCCCGGACCCTTATCGGAGGTACGTATGAACACTACACAGAAAGCCGCTATTTTATCGGCAACACACGAAACGCAGGACGGCGTTATTCTTAACTGTCCACAGTGCGGAAAACCCGTTACACAGCGGAGCGGCCATAAGAAGAAATTCTGCTCGGACCGCTGCCGGATGGAATACTGGAATTCCCATCAGGATCAGGTTTTGCGAAAGGCGTACTACACGCTCGTCTGCAAAAACTGCGGTCGAACCTTCCGTTGCTACGGCAACGCTCACCGGAAATTCTGCTGCCGGTCCTGCTATGAAGATTATAGAAAGCGAGGAAACCGCTATGATGGATAATTTCGAACGCCGGGAAATAGAGCGGATGTATCGGGACGGATACGGCCCCACGGCCATCTCCTATGAATTGGAAATATCGATCAACACGATCAAGTCCTACATTCGCCGCCATCCCAGCATGAAAAATGCATCACGCTGCCTGTACTGCGGCAAGGTGATCTCTCAGACGAAGGGCCGCAAGGTCAAAAAGTTCTGCTCGGACCGCTGCCGCAGTGCGTATTGGAACTACAAGTATCGCAAAGGAGGTAATCCCATTGGAAAAGGAAGACCGCAAGCCTGATGTGTACGGGCAGGAGAATCTGATCCGCTATCATACGGCCCTGTCCTTTGTGGACCGGCTGGTGAGCGAGGGCTTTCTGCGACAGGCGGATCGGGCTGAAATCTACACAATGATCGCCCGGAAATACGGGATCGAATTGGACAGTACATTTGCCGCATAAGGCTTGCTATCCGGGCCGTTTAGAGTGATATATACAGTACCCATACTTTGATACAACGGAGGCGGATTATGGCAAGAGAAGTAAAACAGGTCACATTTACGAAAGCGGCCATCCCCATGCTGACGAGAGTGGCGGCATACGCACGGGTGTCCTCGGCAAAGAATGCGATGCACCACTCCCTGTCAGCGCAAGTCAGCTATTACAGCGGCCTGATCCAGAATCATCCCGGCTGGCAGTATATCGGTGTGTATGCGGACGAGGCCAAGACCGGCACCAAGGATACCAGAGAGGGCTTCGTCAAGCTCGTATCCGATTGCAAGGCCGGGGAGGTCGATATGGTCATCACCAAATCCATATCCCGCTTTGCCCGGAATACGGTTACTTTGCTGGAGACGGTCCGAGATCTGAAAGCCCTCGGCATTGATGTCTTCTTTGAGGAGCAAAGCATCCACACCCTTTCCGCTGACGGGGAATTGATGCTTTCGATCCTTGCGTCCTACGCACAGGAGGAAAGTCTGTCGGCCAGCGAAAACCAGAAATGGCGTGTGCGGAAGAATTTCGAGGAAGGCAAGCCTTGGAATGGAACGCTCCTCGGTTACCGCTACCGAAACGGCGTCTACGTCATCGAGCCGGATGAGGCCGAAACGGTCCGGCGCATTTTCCGGGAGTACCTTTCCGGCAAAGGCATCGTTTCTATCGCAAACGACCTAAATGCAGACGGCGTGAGGACCCGGTACGAAAACGCATGTAGCAAGGGAGGCGTTTCACGCATCCTGCACAATTACGCCTACTCCGGAAACCTGCTTCTTCAGAAGACTTTCCGGGAAAACCACCTGACGAAAAAGACCGTGGTCAACGAGGGCCAGCTGCCGATGTACCACGCAGAGGGTACGCACGAGGCCATTATCAGCTTGGAGGATTATCAAGCGGTACAGGCCGAAATTGCAAAGAGGGCCAAGAAATACGCTCCTGTCGGGAAGTTCTTTACCGGCAGATACCCATTCTCCAGCCTGATCACGTGCGCTCACTGCGGCAAGCACTACCGGCGAAAAATTACTGCCACCGGTCCGGTGTGGATTTGCAGCACCTACAATTATCAGGGCCGTGCCGCCTGTCCCTCCAAGCAGATACCGGAGCCTACGCTGACGGCCATGACCGCAGATTTGGATATTGGCGATTTAACGGAAATCATAGCCGAGGACGGGAACACGCTGGTATTCCGCTTCAAAGACGGTAGAAAAGCCGTTAAACGATGGCATGACCGCTCACGGGCCAAAAGCTGGACTCCGGAGATGAAAGAGGCCGCAAGGCAAAAAGCGATAGAAAGGAACAAGCGCAATGGCTAACATCACTGTAATACCGGCTTCAAAGACGCTCCATTCCAAAATGCCGCTCAATGCCCAGAGCAGACGAAAGGTGGCTGGGTATGCTCGTGTTTCCACCGACAGCGAAGAGCAGCTTACTTCCTACGAGGCGCAGGTGGATTATTACACCAAGTACATCCGCTCAAATCCGGATTGGGAGTTCGTGGATGTGTACACGGACGAAGGAATCTTCGCAACAAACACCCGGCACAGAGACGGCTTCAACCGCATGATTGCGGATGCGCTGGCCGGAAAGATCGACCTGATCGTCACGAAATCCGTCAGCCGCTTTGCCCGAAACACTGTGGACAGCCTTACCGCCGTTCGCAAGCTGAAGGAACACGGCACTGAGGTCTATTTCGAGAAAGAGGGCATTTACACCTTCGATAGCAAGGGCGAACTGCTGATCACCATCATGTCGAGCCTTGCCCAAGAGGAGAGCCGCTCCATTTCCGAAAATGTCACATGGGGCCAGCGAAAACGCTTTGCAGACGGAAAGGTGTCGTTGCCGTATAAATCCTTCCTCGGCTACCGCAAAGGGCCTGACGGCTTGCCGGAGATTGTGCCGGAGGAGGCGGAGATTGTACGGGAAATCTACAAACTGTTCGTTCAGGGCAAAACGGTGAACTGGATCGCCACACACCTTACATCCAAGGGCATCCCCACGCCTCGCGGCAAGGAAAAATGGCAGACCAGCACCATAGAGAGCATCCTGACGAACGAAAAATACAAGGGCTCGGCGGTCCTGCAGAAGAAATTCACCGTGGATTTCCTTTCCAAAAAGATGAAGGTCAACGAGGGCGAGGTGCCGCAATACATTGTGGACCAGAGCCATCCGGCCATTATCGATCCGGAGGAATGGCAGAAGGTGCAGAATGAAATGGCGGTCCGGAAGGCCAAGGGCAAGCACCACAACAGCCTCAGCCCGTTCTCGGCAAAGATCGTCTGCGGCGATTGCGGCGAATTCTACGGCAGCAAGGTCTGACACAGCACGGACAAGTACCGCCGGGTGATCTGGCAGTGCAACGGCAAATTCAAAGGCGAATACCGCTGCGGCACACCGCATCTGTACGAGGAGGGCATCAAGCGGCTGTTCCTCCGGGCCGTTGCCGACCTTACCGAGGACCGGGAGGTACTGCTTGAGACCTGCCGGATGATCCATGATGAATACCTGAACACAGACACCATTGATGCAGAGTGCGCCACGCTCAATGATGAGATTGAGATTGTTTCCGGCCTCACGAAAAAGCTGATTGCCGAAAACGCCACCACTGCCATTCCGCAGGACGAATACAACAGGAAATACGATGCACTGGTCGAGCGTTACCATGCGGCGCAGGATCGGCTGGATGAACTGCAGAAATTGAGAATTACACGGAGCTTTCAGGCCGATGTGCTGGAATGCTTCATGTTTGAGATAAAGGCCATCGACACCTCGCTGCCACTGGAGTACACAGACCGCTTCTGGCTCAACCTGATCGACCGGGTAACGGTCTACGAGGACAGTCGGCTGGTGTTCCGTTTCAAGAACGGGGCCAAGGTTGAAGAAACTCTATGACGGCAGAACGCAAAAAAGCCGTGACGGGGATCAAGCGGTCCTCATCACGGGCTTCCTTTGTATGAAACGGTAGTCATTTTTTGAAACGATAGGATACGGGCCTCCGGCAGATACCGCAAAGGTAGGTCCGTCAAGGAGAAAAGCGGCCCATTTTCACCCTCCGGCAGAGCCTCAAATGCACCCGCTGTTTTGCAGAAACGGCCTATTCAAAAGGTTTTTCGGGATAAAATGAAACGGACCGGTAATCGACACATTGTATCAATTACCGGTCCAGTTATGGTGCGGGCGGCGGGACTCGAACCCGCACACCACTGAGGTAACGGAACCTAAATCCGCCGAGTCTGCCAATTCCACCACGCCCGCAGATATGAGCGGCAGAGCTACCTGTCGCTATTTT
>ERZ780149.2884-NODE-2884-length-15246-cov-4.351129_pt1 | contig 15246 bp, 4 predicted proteins | sample MGYA00511367_ERZ780149 | MGnify/ENA primary metagenome ERZ780149 (study PRJEB29588, sample SAMEA2153852) | human gut metagenome | biome: human gut; feature: human-associated habitat; material: faeces | place: Denmark | collected 2008/2010 ... | reverse complement strand
CAGGCAATAAAAAACTATCTTGCGTTTTTCTTTTAAAACTGAAAGCACATAAACTAAATTAAAAACCCCACACAAAACAAACAGTGCACTTGCAATTGTTTTTGTAATGTAGGCTGAGCAATCAATGGCAATAAAGCACACATCTGCAACTAAAATTAAAAGTGCAAATATTATGTTTACAAAATACCCTATCTTTATTGTTCTATCCATTTTATATTCCTATTTTAATTTCTTGTGCCACAAATCCAGATTTTTGAAGTTCATCACGAATTTTATCACTAAGGGCATAATTTTTTTCTTCCCTTAAAATTTGCCTTGTGTTTTCAATAATGTCTAAAAGTTCTTGCTCTTTATTTGAACTTTGATTTTTATTACTTTCAAATTTTAACCCTAAAACATTTTCAGCAAGGTCTGCAATTAATTTGTTTAATTGCTTTAATTTATCTGTGTTTTTAGCCTGAACATTAATATTGATAACTTTCACTGCTCTAATCAGTTCACTAATTGCAACAGGAGTGTTGAAATCTTCATTCATGGCATTTACAAAGTTATTGTAAATTTCTTTAATTTCAGGGTCAGTTATCTCAGCAATGTCTTTGCATTTTTCCCTAAGGCTAATCACTGCGTCATTAATTCTGTCATAAATTGCCCCAGCATTTTCAATGGCATTAAAATTAAAGTCAATTGGACTTCTGTAATGAAACTGCAAAATAAAGAACCTTACTTTAATTGGGTCAAACTTTGCAAACAAATCTTCAAGAGTAATAAAATTGCCCAAACTTTTGCCCATTTTTGTTCCGTTAACGGTTACAAGATTGTTATGCATGAAAAACCTAACAAACGGCTTACCATTTGCAACCTCACTTTGAGCAATTTCACTTTCATGATGCGGAAAAATATTGTCAATTCCACCACCGTGAATGTCAAAAGTGTCGCCAAGAAACTTTTTGCTCATGGTTGAGCACTCTAAATGCCAGCCAGGAAACCCAACCGACCAAGGGCTTTTCCACTTCATTAAATGCCCAGGCTCAGCACATTTCCATAAGGCAAAGTCTTCGGGGTTTTTCTTGTCTTCTGCCACAGCAATTCTTTCACCACTTTTTGTGTCAGTAAGAGTTCTGTTTGAAAGTGCACCATATTTTTTAAATTTATGCACATCAAAATAAACATTTCCCTTGCTTGTAACATAACCATAACCTTTATCAATTATAGTTTGCACCATGTCAATCATTTCAAGAATGCACCCAGTTGCCCTGACGCTTATGCTTGGCTTTAAAACATTAAGTTTTGCCATTGTGTCAAAATACTGATTTTCATATTTATATGCAATTTCATAAGGGTCAATCTTTTCAATCTTTGCCTGCCTTAAAATCTTATCTTGCCCATCATCACTGTCCCCAACCAAATGCCCAACATCTGTAATGTTTTGAACATATTTAACCTTGTAACCAAGAAAAGATAGGTACCTAAAAACAACATCAAAGTCAACATAACTTCTTGCATGCCCAACATGTGTTGGCCCATAAACTGTTGGCCCACAAACATACATTCCAACAAAACCTTCATGCAAAGGCTTGAATTCTTCTTTCTTTTTAGTAATTGAATTGTAAATTTTTAATGCCATAACATCCTTCTTTTAATAATACAAAATATTTTCTTTCAAAAATATTATATCCACACAAAAATATGTTGTCAAATTAAACTTAAATTAAACCCTGCTAGCCACATTGTCATATGAAAAAGTTTGTGTTAAAACACTTTCACAATGTGCAGGAACCCCAAAGTAAACAACAGTGTAACTTTCAGTTGCTGTAATTTCATAGAAATTATAGTTTTCATCAATAATAAATGTTAAAATAATGCTGTCAAATGTTGGATAACTTGTAAGCCCGCTTGTTCTTTTCATTTGCTTAACATAATTCATAACAGAACTGTCGTTAGATAAAACCAAACTAAACTGGTAAAGCCCATTTGCTAAAATTTTCGGGGTGTCACTTTGAGCGGTTGCGGTTTTGCTTGAAACAACATATGAAATTGGGTTGTCAACAGCATTTCCGTTTTCTTCTTTAAAGGCATCATAACTTATTTCTTCAAAAGTGGTTGACCATGTTGCAGAGGTTTGCGTTATGTTGCTTCCTGAGTACTTTTCAATTACATTGTTTCTGTAAATAAGTTTTTCGGCAACACTCATCATCCCAACCGAAATGTTTTCAAGATAAACAACCCCATCTTTTTTGCACCTGTAAGCATAAACGCTTTGCTTGCTTCCAATGCTTGGTTGCAAACTTCCCATTGATGTCACCTCAAATTCTGCTTTGTTTGAAAGAACATATTCAGCGGTAACAAACGCATTAACCGCCCCAACATTTTCATAAGGCTTTTTTGCCCCGCTTGGGTTGTTTAAAGTTGAAGAAAGAACAGTGTTAACATCATCTCTGTATTGCGCTTCACTGAAATTATCATAATTTGTGTTAAATTTGCTTGAAACATAAATGCTTCCAGCAAAAAAACCACCAACAGCCCCCACAACAACAACCATAATCATTGAAACAATTTGCAGGGCAAGTTTTCTTCTTTTTTGTGCCTTTGTTAAAGGTTTTTCTTTTTTGGCAATTTTTCTGTATTTTTTAAGTTTTGAAAGTTCAACTTCTGCATCGCTAGCATTAATTTTGCCGTTTTCAAGGTCCCTTAAAATTCGCCTTTCTTTTCTAAGTTCAAAAAACCGTTTTTTCCTGTAAAGATAGTAAAACAAAAAAATTAGCCCACTTACAACAGCAACTATTAAAATTATTGCAAAAAATATTAATTTCATATATCTCCAACCTTAAAGTTTTGCTGAAACCTTAAATCAAAAGTTTCAAAAATTTTAATCTTATAATTACATAATTAAACTTAAAAGTTATTATCTGTCACCTAATACCTTTGTTTATTATACCAGCACTTTCAATTAATTTCAATTATATGATTATAAAATCATAATAATTTTTAATTTTCTTTTAAATTTAAACTAAAATTTACTTTATTTTCATTTCGGCTTTAAACATTATTTAAAACCAACTTCAACTACATTCTTTTTTGTTTTTCAACAAAATTTTACAAACAATCATGAAAAAAAATTTACTGCATAAAGTAAGATAATACCTTTTTATTGTAAAATCTTGACAAATGTGTTAAACTATTAAATATTTTAATAAGGGGTAAATCATTATGCACTTCATTTGGCATGCCTTTTTAGACAGCATTATTCTTTTCCCATTTCTTTTGCTTGCTTACATTTTGGTTGAACTTGTTGAAACTTACACTTCAAAAAAAATAAATAAACAAGTTTTAAAAAGCCCTTATGCCCCAATTTTTGGTGCTGGGCTTGGGCTTTTGCCTCAGTGTGGTTTCAGCGTTGTTGCAACTGACCTTTATTCAAAGCAAAAAATAACAATGGGAACACTGCTTGCAATTTACATTGCAACAAGTGATGAAGCAATTCCAATTTTGCTTGTGTCTCCTTCCAAAATTATTTATCTTCTTCCTTTGCTCTTAATAAAATTCTTTTACGCCCTTGCCATTGGTTTTGCAGTTGACGGAATTTACAAGCACATATCAAAAAAGAAAGCAATAAAAGCAAAGAAACCTAAGATTGCCAAAACAGAACAAACAGCAGAAACCCCTCAACCTTCCGCAATTTCAAGTAAAGAAATTACTGCTAGCGAAATTGAAACGACATCAGTCTTAACACCCGCAACCACAAAGAATGATTTACCACAAAATGACTTAACCCAAAGTGAAAACCCCGAGCACCTTCACACTGGCTGTTGTGGGCACCATATTGAAGAAAGCAAAAAAGAACATTGGGCAAAACATTATCTTTTGCATCCATTTATTCATGCCTTAAAAATTTTTGCCTACATTTTAGTAATAAACATAATTTTTGGCGGGCTTGTTGAATGGATTGGTGAAGACGCCCTAACAAACTTCCTTCAAGCAAATGCCTTTATAACCCCATTAATTTCAGTGGTGGTTGGGCTAATTCCAAACTGCGCAAGTTCAATAATTCTAACTCAACTTTTTGTAAGCGGTGGGCTTTCATTCGGCTCACTTGTCGCAGGGCTTTGTGTTAACGCTGGTCTTGGTTTAATTTTACTCTTCAAACAAAACAAAAACCAAAAAGAAAACATAACAATAGTAATAACCCTGCTGGTTGCAAGCCTTGTTATAGGCTACGCCACTGAACTTATAATGCTCGCCTTTTAATTTAAATAAAAATTATTAACCCTTATTGTATTTTTCCCGTCATTATGAGAAAAGTCGAAGAATATCTCTTTATGTTCTGTCATTTCGAGAGAGCGTTAGCGAACCGAGAAATCTCCATTGTAAAACGAGCATAGTCGAAGAACCTAGATGTTTGGACTCCCGCTGGTCGCTCAACATGACAGCCCCTTCGACTACGCTCAGGGTGACAGATATGTTTTGACTTCGTGCCTATGGCACTTCGCTCAACATGACAATAATGAGATATTACAATTTATCTCACTCACTCAACATAACTATTGTTATGTTTACTCGTCCACTCAACATAGTAATACTTATGTCTTATCTTTATTCAACGAAAATATAAAATAGCTCCCAGATGGTCTGGAAGTTTTATTAAAAAATAAAGAGCCATGCGGCTCTTTATTTTATTAACTTATCTTTTGAACATTTACTGATAATGAATGAACCCAATAAACAGAACCTGTTGAAGCGTCCGTCATTTCTGTTCCTTCTCCAACGCTTATTGTAACCCTATATGATGACCCACCAACTGAAATAACAAATGTATTTGGTTGCGGTGCAGAACCACCAGATGAAAGTGTTGGTGGATAATATGGTCCTACCTCATAATTTGGATTATCTTGGTAATTAAATATTATTGTAATATCTAAATCTAGGTAATATCCGCCTCCATAAGAATAGTATGCATATCCACCAGTAGGATTAGTTACTCTTGTTCCTGTTGCAGTCCATCTTGAATAATCTGATGAGTTATTAACAATTTCAACGGTATAGTAATCACTGTCATTATAAGTTGAATAATAAATGTTTTTAGCGCTTGAAACTATTTTAAACCTAACCGTAACTGTTCCGCCACTAAATCCAGGAAAACGCTCAAGCAAGTTAAATTCATAATAAACATTTTGTGTGTAAATTCCGTTGGTTTCTGCTGCAAATTCATAAAGCATTCCGTTATAAAGAACTTGAAAATAAGCTTCCTTAACATCAATTTTTGATGTGCCCAATCTAAATGTTAAAGTTTTATATTGTCCATTTCCACTTATTTGCATAAAGAAGTCATCATGTGACCCATCGCCAGAACCAGTGATACTATCTATTTCAACTTCCTTATCATAAGATTCAAACACAGCGTAATATCTGTCGCCTGAATTCATTGTTGTGCCCTGTTCTACAATATCATACTGGTTTGCAAATTCTGTTTGCAATATGTATGGCGTTAAAGCAACCATTGGAACTGTCCCGCTAGCAAATCTCACCCAATAAACAAAGTGTAACCCCGTTTCAGCACCTTGGTTAACTGGACCGCCATCAACTGAATCTGGCCAATAAAATGCAGTCACAACTGGAAACTTTTGAATCCTCATTCCAACTAAACAATCAGTCCAATGATATCCACCTGAACCATTTGTGTAAGTAACTCCTTCATTTATAACTGAATAAACATAGTTAGCACCCGTGTCAATTTCAACATATCCACTTCCGCCCCAACCATAGAAATGTCCTTCATGAATATTTGTTGAATCAGGTGTGTATTTTGCATATAAAGAAAGATTGTTATATATATATGACCTTTGCCCTGTATATACAATTGTACATGCAGAATCTACATACAAATTATTATCTGATGAGAAGAATGGCTGTCCTTCAAGCAAAGTAATATCAAAAACTCCTTTGTGTGGAACAATATAATCAATAGTGTTAAATATTGTTAACGAACCATCATTATTAACCCTTAACTGAACAATTGTAACATCAAAGTATTGTCTTGCAAATTCAAGATTAATATCATAATTTGTAACAATGTTATTAATTGTTCCCCTAATGTCTCTTTTGCATCTTAGGCTGTCATTAACGGCTGAGTCATCATGGGCATAATAAGCTCCATAGTTAAAGGTCATATTATCCAAACTGCCAATGCGTTCACTTCCGCTATAAATTTCACTTAGCCCAGTGGTTGAAAAACTTGAACTATTCCAAGTTGCATTAAAGGATTGCCCGTTAACAATTGCTCTTGAAAGGTAATGCCCTTCTGCCATTGTTATTTCTAGGCCAACACTTTCATAAAATTCATAGGTTATGCTGATTGTTCCGCTTGAAGATAAGGTTTTAGAACCAGTAATAACTGAACTGTTATATGGTCTTTTTGAAAGGGTAATTACAAGCGGACTTGTAAGGCGGTATCCACTTGCATTTTCACCAGTGTAGCCTTCATACCCAAGCCCTAAGCCTTCAAACAAGCCATCAAACGCATCACCAACAGAAATTGACACTTCAAATTTTTTAATTTCCCACTGTGCATAAAGTTTAACTGGAATAATCTGTCTGGTGCTTTCACCCACTTGCTGATATTCTTGATATATGTCCCATGTTCGCGAAAGCACACATTCATTATTACTATTCGTTGTTATATATTGAACAAAATTCTGACCATTATAATACCAATATCCACTGAAAATAAACCCATCAGCAACAGGGGCTCTCAGTGTTTTACCTTCCCTTCCGTTGCTAATTTCATAACCGGCAGATGAATAATATGGAATGTTTATGTTATATGCAACACCTTCAATTGTGTAAGTATAAAAGTTATCGGTAAGCCCATCTAGTCCGCCATCAACACTATATAATAACAAGTCAAGTGAAGATAATGCCAAAGTTTCAAGCAATGTTTCATCATCTTGTGATAATTGACCATTACCAGTTATAAGCAGAACTTTAACGCCTTGCAGTTGCCAACGTGGATAAACTTCAACCCTGTCACCATTAATATGTTCCCACAGCAATTGGGTTCCACCAATTGGTGCAATGCTCTCCCCAATGTTGTTAATAAACCACCCTAAAAGGTCATAACCAGTAAAGGTTATTGTTGGGTAAGGAAGAGAACTGTCAAACTCAACCTCAACAACTAAATCATCACCTTCCATTCTGCAATTATAACTTCCGAAGAATGGTTGTTCATTTAATGGTGCAAATTGTTGCACGCCTTCTCCAACAAAAGCATTCCCCTCAACATCTCTATTTGCCTTGTGATAATAAACATTATACACATTTGGTATCCACCTAGCATATAAAACAATTCGATTGTTGCTTTCTTCATTTGCATTGGCAAATGTAACCCTAGAACCTTCCCTAATTATATTTTCTTCACCAGTAACTGCTACTCCGCCACCTCTTTGCCAACCATCAAGAGTATAACCATCTCTTCTGAGATTTGTATTATTAGGCAAATATTCCCCATATTCGTCATTATAGTTATACTCGTGAGATGTAGCCGCACCCTCGCGTTCTGCAGTTGTTGAACCATAACCCGTCGTAGTAGGGTCATTTACATCGAATGTAACTATAATTTTTTTTACCGTCCATATTGCATAAACATTAAACGAAGAATACTCAGTTGCGTCCGTAACAAAACTCTCATTAATTGGGGTATTATCTATTGTTAAACTGGTTCCTTCACCAGAAGCAAGAGAATTCCATTCAACAAAATTATGCCCCACTAAGGTTACATTAAGGTAGTTTACCGAGTTTACAATGTTATCAAACCAAACAGTGAGTTCATACCCAGTTTCATCAAGAGTTCCTCTGTTAGACCCTAAGGTGTAATTAACCAAAGAATCACCTGCTGAACTTGGTCTGTTTGGCATATATGTCATTTGGTAAAACTTTGCACCAAACCTGAAATTAAGATGAGTGTAATTTGAATTATTAATTGTTATGGTATAATTTCCGTCAGTGTTTTCCACTGCGTAATTTGAAGTTATGTTAACAGCATTGCTTACATCAAAAATTTCAACACTTTTGTAATAATCTGATAATTTGAAACTCAATACTATTGCAGTGTTATCAAATGCACTAATCTCAATTTCCCTTGAAAGGTCAGTTAAAGTTTGAACACTGTTAGGGTCAAGAGGGTTTGAATTTGAGCCATAATAACTAATTGTAAAATCTTCTAACCTATTATTAAGCAGTGAAAGATAGTTTTTAAACTCATCATCGCTATAATATCCTAAAACGCTATAGTTTCCCCAAGACAATGAATTATTGTAATATCCCAAGTTCAAAGTAAATGTATACTCAGTTAGTTTCTTTTCAAAAACAATAGCCGCAAGATTGTTAGTTAGGTTAACACCAGTCACTCTCACAGTGTCATCTTCAAAATCTTGCCCATTAATTAGCCCAATTTGCAAATAAGGTGTGTAAATGTCTTCAACATTAACATCAATATTTAAGCATTTCCCTTGCCCTAAAAGAATAAACACCAAGGCATTTGAATTGTTGTTTTCAGGCAATATGTAATAATTTGCAGTTGCAAGTGTGTAACTTCCATCTGTTCCCGCTGGCGCCTGGAATTGTGCAAAGTCTTGCAAACTCTTTAATGTTTTTCCTGTCTCCCCAAGGGTCACATTAAAGTCTAAATCGCTAACATTTGTTCCATCAAAGTCAACAATGTTATTTTCAACATAAAGCGCTGTAATGCTTTCAAACTCCGCCTTTATTGTAACACCAGTATACAACCCATCTAATGTTACCACTAATGCAGGCACACTGTCCCCTGTAAAATAGCCGCCAGATGAAAAGTTAATGCCACTAATTGAAATTAAGGTGCCGTCAATATAATAAGGGCTACTACTAATGTCTAAATTGCTTGGATAAACAATATATTGTAATCGCGTATTAACAAAGTCAAAGTTAGGGTAACCTGAAAGAACAACCAATTCTTCCCCAAATAAATTAGTTATGGTTAAAGTTTTTAAATAATATCCGCTAATTGGCTCAATGCTAATTGTGTTGATTTCTGTTGCGTTAAAGTTTTCTTCACTTTGGCTAGACGAATTCTCGTCAAGTTCCCCATCAAGATATGTTTCATAAACATAACTTCCATTAGCATATTCTTTAAACAAAACGCCAACTAACCTATCATTATTAACCTCATTACTAACCTGCTGTGAAGGGTTAACAGAATATGAAATATTTAATGTAAATGTTCCATTAAAAGTTCCATTGTTGCCAAATGTTGCGCTAAATGTAATTAAATCACCATTCCCAACCTCAACAGAATTTTCAAGCGTTCCACCTCCGCTATTTAATGAGAATGTTGCAATTTCATTATTTCCGTTATTTACAATAAAATCAATGTAAACTATTCCGTTTTCATACCTAACGCTAATGTCAATGCCTATAACAAAATAATCATCTTCGCTAACTGAATATGTAAATTTGTTTTCCGAATAAGTGCTGTTAACTAAATTTGCAACAATAATGTTAGACACAAAATGTGAATAACGCGGAGCCTCTGAGGCGTCAAAACTCCCACCACATAAAATGCTTAATGTTTTTGTTCCGTTTTTTGTAATCTGGGTTATTGTGTAACCAGGGGTCTCGCTGTTGTTTGTTGATTTGCCATCAACACTAACTTCCCCGCCAATGTTTGCGTTTTGCACATTTTGGTTTGCCAAATTAGTTACAAATGTTGAATCAATGCCAGTCCCCGAATCTGTGACAGCGCCAATCACCATGTCATAAGCCGTTTCACTTACACCAAATTCTAGTTCAATTGCCTTAATGTAAACTTGCGTTAAATTGCCATAACCATCAGATTGTGAAATAATATCTTCCTCTGTTCTTCCTGCCGTTCCAGTTGTGATTTGTGGAATGACAATGTTAATTTTGTTATCATCAAAACTAACAAGGTTCGCAAAGTCGTCTTCACTTGTAAGCCCAATAAGGCTTGCCACTTGCTCACCAGTTAACACAACTCCGCCACTTGAACTATATCCACCATAAGTAACGCCATAATAAACATTGTTTTTCCAAACTAATGTATATGAAAGGCTTACAAAATCTGTTCCATTCCCAGTGTAAATTTTAATTTCAAGGGTGTTAAACCTGTATTCTACTGAATTGCAGTCAATTTCAACAATATTAACACTTCCATAAGCGTGCACAAACGCCTTATCACCATTTGCGTTGCCCACAGGTGCTGGCACACTAATTTCCGTTTGTTCATCATATAGCCCATTAATATAATAATTTCCAGTCAACCCCGCATTTGAATATCCTGAAACATTAAGGTCAACAAAATAGTCAACCCAAATTGGTGTTGCATTTAAGTTAAGTGATTCAATGTTGTAACCATTGTTAATGTAAAACTCACCTGCATAAACTCCGCTTGAAGCAATGTTTATTGAATCTTCCTTAAAGCCGGCATCATAAACCGCAGTGCTAACCCCTTCAAGCATTCTTACAAGATTAAAGTTTTTTGCAAGGTTAGGGTCGTTGTTTGTTTGTGCCCCATTTTCATAAGGAATGTAATTAGCGGTTACATATGTTTCAGCCCCTGCCTTGTTGTTAAACAATTCAAGTGAAAAGTTTACAACCTGCCACCTTGACTCTGCTGGGCTTGGGATTGTTATCGCTAAGAATGTTCCGCTTTCAGGGTCTCTTAAATCTTCAATTGTTACCGTTCTTGAAAACACAACATTTCTGCCTGAAGTTGAAATATCCCAGCCTTGTGTGTCTTCCCAAATAACATCATTTAAACTAATTCCATTTTGAGTAAAAAAGTTATCTGAACCAAAGTTAATTCTAAGCTCAATTTCCTTTGCCTCAAAAACGGCAACAAAATGCAATTCATTCCATTCATTTAAAACATCGCAGTTGTTAAAGTTTAAGGTGTCCCCTTCACGAACTATTGCATCAACAAGGTTTCCATCAACCTCAATTTGAACAGGTTCAAGCACACTTTCTCCATTTTCACCTTCAACAACTCTCATTGCCTTCCAGCCAACAAATTCATAGCCATATTTAACAGGAATTGGCAAACCAACAAGTTCACTTCCAAACCCAACAGTGTTAGCAGATTGCATTCCAACAACAAGCCCAACGCCATTTAAAAATCCATTTGTTATAACCTCAGTGTTACTGTTTAATTCACTAAAAATGTTGCTTGAAAATGTGTAAAGTTGTTGCCCATTTTCAGTTTCATATTCACCATTTTCATTAGTTGAAGGAAAGAACCAATCTCTGTCAGACGCAGTTGCAGAGCCAACAAGTTCGAAGCCATCAAACTCTTCCTGCTCGGCATAGAAATACAACTCATAATCCTTCGCCTCCCAAGAAATTCTCAATCTAGCGCTTGTTGAAGTATTATCTTGAAATGTATATTCAATTAAATTGCTATCAAAAACTGTTCTGTCAAATTCACTGACATCATTAAAAAATAATTGATAAATCGGCCTTACATTATAAGTGTTAGTTGTATTATCTGCAGACATCTCAATATTTTCCGAACCATTGTAACCATAAATAGCATAATCTCCATAATTTGTTACAATCAAATTGCCCGAATTGTTAACATAATAAACTGGGTTAAGAGTAACTTCCCTATCACTTACAGACCCAACAGGTGGCCCATAAACGCTGTTATCAATATTTAAAGTTGAAACATCATAACCCGCCTTTCTAAATTCAAAAGGGAACCCATTTCTCACTTTAACATTGTTTACAATTCCATAAAAACCCACATCAGCAGTTCCATAAAATAGCCATTCAGAATCGTCAGTTAAAATACCAACTCCCCTTCCTCCTGAAAAGATATAGTAACTACCATCACTTTTAAAAATTTCTTCAAGTTCTTCGGTGGTGAAAAGCAGATTTTCACCTTCCGCATCATCTGTATTTCCCATTAAAGTGTTGTAAATATCGTTCTTATAAATTTGAACCTTGCCGTCACTCCCTGAATTTCCACTTTCAATAGCATTATTTATAACATCATAAACACTGCCATTAGCATCAACATCAGTGAAAGAAACGCTAGAATAAGACTCAACAAAAACAACCTGTCTTGGTTGTGTTCCCCAAAGAAACCCAGAAAAATCAATTTCGGCTGAAGACGAATAAGTTTCGGTCTCTTCAACAGCAAAATACACTCCAAGCCCAGCATTTATTTGATAATTATAACCATTTACCCTTTGACTGCTAAACAATGAAGGTGAAACCGCATTACCACCTGCTTTAACTGCCCTTTCATTATCCGCTCCCACTGTCATGTTTTCATAAATCCCAACATAAGGGTCAATATAGTTACCAGTGGCATTACTTGCAACATACAAATTCGTGTTTGAATATAAAATTGGCGAAATAGTAAATTGTGCATTGCTAAGATACAACATTGATTGGTGTCCGTCACTATTGCTATAACCAAAAACTTCCTTTTCCTCAATATCTATTGAAAGTATTGAAGTTGGGAATGAATCGTTATAATATGCAGTTACAGCAGATTGCCCAGTCAAAACATCTGGTGTAAAAACATAAATAAAATTGCTTGAATCATAAAGCCCAAAATTATATCCTTCACTGCATTCTACAACAAAGTCACCTTCAATATCATAGCAATACTCATCATATGATGCTATTATATCTTCATCTATAATACCATTCTCATAATCCTCTCTATCAAAACCATTAAGGTTATTAAATCGCGCTTGAAGGTTTAAGGTCAATTTAAGTTCAACTTCATCAATTGAAAATGTCGTTTCTGCTTTATAAACATCTTTATAATCTATCTGTCCTGACTCATTTAGTCCAAACCTATCACCTTCGAAAGCCTCTGCTAGCATTCCTGTTAAATCTAACTCTAAACCACCCTGAGAAAATGTATATACTGTTACAGAGCCATCTATGATTGTTTCAGAACTAATATAATTTGGGTTAAAAAAGTTGCTAATATCACCTTCAATAGTTTGAGCAATATTTTGTGCTTCATTAACAGTTACTGCATTTTCAGCAAACGCAGTTCCGCTTGCAAAATTATATTTTGAGGTGTATTTATTTGAAACCGTGGCAATAGTTGTGTCATCTTTCACTTTTGAGTTCCCAGAAGTTAAAGTTTTAATAACATTTTCACTTTCATAAACAACATTAACACCACCCTCAACATCAATTAATTTAATTTCAGTTAAACCTTCTGCAAGAAGTGTTCCTTGCAAACTATAAATGTTATACTCCCCATTTTCATAAGTAACATAAAAATCAACACCTTTAATTGAATAAGGCAAAAATTCAGAATAATAGTTTTCAATAAGAGTTAACTCTTTGGTTAAAACATTAAAATTGTATACTCTTCCATTCCTTTCAACAATACTATGCCCACTTATAACAGGTGAAACACTACTATAACTTAACTCAAGCAGTTGCTCCCCATTAATGTTATAAATTCCGCTATATCCCCCTCCAGATACAATAAAATATCCATCATAAGAAACACTATTTCTTATTCTAACATTGATTGGCAATTCAACAACCACTTGTCCATCAATGTCTAAAATCGCACCATAATTTCGACCTAAATTTGAAGCTAAAATTATTTTATCATCATAAAAACCAATTACATCACCGTAATCATAGTAATTGTAAGAGAAAATTTCATCAAAATTAGTTAACTCATAATAAGTTGCAATCGGAGAAGTTTGAATAACTTCTTTTGATTGGCTTTCAATTTCAAACTTAAACAATAATGCAAAATTATTAAACGAGCAATGCTGGGCAGTAACATAAAATCCGTCAAAATTCAAGGCTTTGTTAGTTCCACTTAAAGTGTCATAAAAGTAGTAAAATTGATTAAAAAATTTATTTATGGTTTCAAGAAAAGTTCCTTCATCATTGTAAATTTCCCTTGGCATAACAAACTGAGCATCGCTGATAAGGTCACACTGTTCCATTCTTGTAACAAAAAATTTACCATTCCCCAAATATGCAACATTATGTTCAACTTCAATAAAATATTTACTGCCATTAAAGTTATAATCATAACTTGTGCTTGACCCCACCATCTCATAAATTGAGTTGTTGAAGTTCAAAACAACATTAATCGAATTTGAACTTGCAAGGTCATAAACCAAGGTATTTTTTAAAGTTTTAACCAATAAATATGAATCTGCCGTTGCATATGAAATAACTCTGTCATCTGCCTGCAATCCATTATCAGGTGAAAGATTTAAACTTAATTCACCATTTTGCAGATTATACACTTTAACAAAAAACTCAGTGCTTAAAGGATAATTATTATCACTTGTTGAAATTACAAGATAATTACCAACAAAGGCATAACCATCTATTTCATTGAAATATCTGTCATAATAGTTGTTAAACTCTAAGCCGTCGCAAACCAAGGTTTGAGTTGAAAGGTTAACAACAAAAGGCAAACTACCCAAACTATCTGTATTTTGCACTAAGGCGTAATCTTTGTAAATGCATATAACATCATTAAAATTCAAAAGGTTAGAAAACTCAATAACAGAAGCATCACTTCGCCTTATAATTTGCTCGCTTCCATCAATATTTGCAATAATGTAATCATCTAAAATATCAACAACATCACTCACCCTAACATTGGCAGGCAAAGATATTGTTTCTTCACTTGATTCTACCTTGCCGTTACTTTCAATAATGCTGTCAATAAAGTCTTGCTCGGTTTGACTATATTTTGGTGGCGGAGTTTGTCCACCATCATCTCTAAAAAGAAAATAAGCACCAACACCAACCCCTGCAAGTGCAATAACACAAACTAAAACTATAATAAAAATCTTTATTGACTTTTTCATAAGTTTCCTTACCCCTTAGTTTACCCAGAAATGCGTTTTATATTATATAAGTATATTATATACAAAACCCTACCCTCATACAAACAAATTTAGCCCATAAGTTCCACATTTTCAAAAACATTACCTACAAAAAATTTATCGAAACAACATTCAAGAATGTTGTCTAATTAAAAACATTATTTACCGCCTAATTCACACATGTTCACCAAGGCACACAACCCACAACAACTTTTAACCTGAGCACAATTAAACGCATATGTTTAGCAAACCTTAAGGCGAGATACATCGCTTTATCAAAAGCCATTTTTGCATACACAAAGAACGACTACGCCGATTTTGACGGCTTCGGTGCAAACACGGCCGCGATAAGTGCAAAGCTTTA
>ERZ780149.2876-NODE-2876-length-15259-cov-7.751052_pt1 | contig 15259 bp, 11 predicted proteins | sample MGYA00511367_ERZ780149 | MGnify/ENA primary metagenome ERZ780149 (study PRJEB29588, sample SAMEA2153852) | human gut metagenome | biome: human gut; feature: human-associated habitat; material: faeces | place: Denmark | collected 2008/2010 ... | reverse complement strand
ATCCCAACCCCAAGCTGGCAGCGGTCATTATCAGTCAGTATGGTGGCCCGGACGGTGAATTGGGCGCTTCTCTGCGCTATCTCAGCCAGCGGTACTCCATGCCCTACGCTGAGTTGAAGGGCCTGCTTACCGACATCGGCACAGAGGAAGCGTAATGTGCCCCAATTTTGGCGCGGTACTTCTCCAAACCGTCCAGCACATAGACCCACTTGGCGGGCAGCAGATTGAGTGCCACCTCTACCCTGCCGTCCCGGTACACGGTCATATGGTGCAGCAGGCGGCCATAGAAGCTGTCGTCCGCTGTTTGGCCGCTGACGATGCCCGTGATGGCGGCGCGGATGTCCGGCTTGAGCATTTTTGTGTCGGTATCCAGCTTCTGCCGCTGGCGGATGGCTTCAATTCTTTCTTGCGTTTGGGTAATCTCCGCCTCACAGCGGCTTCTGGCACGCTGGAAATCCGCCTTGCCAATCGTTTGGTCAAGGAAACGATCAAGGATCGTATCGCTTCGCTTTTGCAACTTCTCCAACTCCAGTTCCAAACGGTGCAATTCCTGTTGCCCATCATCTCCGCCGTTGGATAGCACCCGCTCCACGATACGGGTAAGGTCGGAAATGATAGCCTTCTTATCCAGCGTCACAGCGTCCACAGACCGCCGCAGGATGTCCATAGCCACATCCTCCCGAATCTGCCGCCCGACGCTGCATCCGATGGCGTTTCCTGCGCCGTCTGTGCGCCGCAGTCCCTCGTTGGTGGCGGTAAAGCAGCACCAGCGGCGATAGGAGCTGCCGTCTTTGCGGGTTTTTGTACGGCGGATAAAGCTCTTGCCGCACTCTCCGCAGCGTATCTTCCCGGATAGCGGATAGCGGTTACCGTGGCCGCCGCTGCCCTGCGCCCGGTTGCGGCGGTGCAGTTCCTGCTGGACAGCCTGCCATGTCTCGCGGTCAATGATGGGTTCGTGGTGGTCCTTGATCTCCACCCTTGGTTCCTGACCGTGGTTATAACGCTTTTCGTGGGTCAGGAAATCCGGCGTATAGGTCTTTTTTTGCACCAAATCACCGCAATACTTTTCGTTCTTCAAAATCTTCGTCACAGTGGCCGATGACCAGCTGCATTTTCCCCGGCTGCTGAGGATGCCGGCTTCCCGCAGCTCACGGGCAATAGTGCCGCAGCCCTTGCGTTCATCCAGATACTTGCGGAATATCCGCCGCACGATCTCCGCGCCCTCCGGATTGACAGTCATCTTGCCGCCCTGCACATCGTAGCCCAGCAGCGAGCCGCCGAATACCACCCCCTGCTCCATACTGCGGGTCTGTCCCCACTTGGAGCGGTCGGAGGTCTTGCGGCTTTCCTCCTGCGCTACGGAACTCATAATGGACAGCCGAAACTCGCTGTCGTTATCCCGCGTATCGATGTTATCATTGAGGAACAGAACGCCCACATCCCGCCGCCGCAGCTCACGGGTGATTTTTAGTGCATCCACCGTATTGCGGGCAAATCGGCTAACCTCTTTGGTCACGATCAGGTCGATTTTCCCCATCTCAGCCGCATGGATCATGCGGTTAAACTCCACCCTTTTTCGTGTGGATGTCCCTGAAATACCTTCGTCGGCATAGATGCCTTGCAAGACCCAATCCGGTTCGCGTTCGATGCGTTCGCGGAAATACCGCTGCTGTGCCTCGAACGAGTTGGCCTGATCGTCCTTATCCGTGGATACGCGGCAATACGCCGCTACCTGTAACATAAAATCGCCTCCTTTCTCCCAGTATAGCGTAAGAAACCACTAAATACGAATGTGCGGTATGTGTTATGCAGAAATGCTTTACAGCTATTCATGTTTCAGCATTTTAACACATTCCTCATACTGCTGTTGGTTGAGAATACCCTGTTCCTGCAAGGAGAGCAGGATAGACCGCTCATATGCCAGCAGAAATTCTTGATTGATTGCGCCATCGTCGTGCCATTCCAGCAATTCCGGTTTGTTTACCATCCCGTTCCCTCCTTTCCAAGAACTTATGCGCACGGCGGCAGAAATTTGTTTGCCGTTTTTCCGGGTGCGATCTCCAGCCTGACAGAGATGCGGTTCTTTTTCCTCGGCACGCTCGCGTTATTGAAACGGTCTTGGCCTACTTCCCCGAAAAAAAGAATGCCCCCGGCGGTCATTTACTTGTGTGGAAGATTGTTTTTTACTTATCGCTTCCACAAAAAGCATAGCAAGCGTTGACGGAGATTTCAATATGTGGTAAAGTATTTGTGTTGAGAATAATACTCCACACGTGAGTTACGTCAGAACGGAACAAGGAGGTTAATCGCTTGAGAGCACTGTATTGTTTTAGTTTTGGGCCGAAGAAGGAATATGTGGAAACGGACTTCAAACCCGTGGAATATCAACTTGGGTCAACTCTTATCACCTTTTTGTCCACAGATTTCGCTCGACTTCGAAAAAAATTGCTGGTTAGAGCAACGCCCATGATAGAAAATGACGCCATTACCGAGATCAAAAATGAGTTGTGCGCGATCCATCCTTTTGGGGAACGATTTGCACAGTCCTTATTTTTTGAGGAAAAGTTGGCAGACGCGCTTGATGCCCGGTTGGAGGGCTTTGAAAACCTGCAAAAACAACTTTCTGCCTTTGTGGACGCCACTCTTTTACTGGATTCATCCGATTTGAACACCAGCCAGCGTTTGGCTCTCTATATGAGCCGCGATTTTCAGGCTGCCACTGCGATGGCCGGTTTGAACTTCAAGATGCGCGCAGAGCGGAAACTGTATGTTGACGGACGAAATTATGACCCGGTATTGGCAGCAGACCGCATCTCAAAGCCGCCGAAGTCTGTTCGGTTCGCCCGCATCGAGGGGTCGGATGACTTGGGTGCAACGCTGCTGACAGAACTGCTGGAGATGGTCGATCAAAATGTTCATGTGCAGAAGTGTGAATACTGTCATAGATATTTTCTCCCTTACTCCGCCAAAGCCCGATACTGCGACCGTGTCGCGGACAGAACGGGAAAAACCTGCAAGGACCTGGCCGCCAAAGAAAAACACGAAAAGAAAATCGCTGCCGACGAGGGCTTGAATCTCATCCGCCAGCGGATCAAAACCTATGACATGCGCGTTCGCCGCGCGCCGACTGTCTACACGGACGAAGAATTTCAGAAGTGGAAAGCGCATGCAGAGGAGGTGCGCGACCTGTATATTGACGGAAAGCTGACTTTTAATCAACTGGAAGCATTAAGCGAACTTCCACCGCGTAAGTGATGTGCTCCCGCGGGAAATTCCTGTTTTCAAATTGTGGTATCTATGGTATAATAAACGCAAAGCGTTTATTATATTTCATCGCCGTTTTTCTCGCCCGGCGAAGCCGGGCAACCGAAAAAGGCGGCGAATTATACCATAACGCCTTGCGTTATGGTATAATATATAAAAATACATGGAAAGGTGGAGGAAAATGAATTATATTCTCAAACAATTCGATAAGCCGCTTCTCAAATTCTCCGCCACCACAGACACCAGTGAGCCGGAAATCCAGATTCTTTGGATCGATGAGGGCAACAGAGGTCTGCTGCCGTTGGATCTGGCACTGACGCCGGAAGGCTTGAGCCGCTGGCTGCGCCGCCGTACCATTCCCAAGAACCGCGCCTATGTCCATAATCTTTTGGCAAAATGCGGCTTGAATTTAAACCGTCCGCTGTCTATTATCAATATCTGTAAAGGTCTTTCACTTAACGACTGTTATTGGGTCGTGCAAGAGGATAACGACGATGTTTTTGAGAAAGTAAATCTCTACGATAACCCCTTCAGCAATGTGTTGGCTGAACTGGCCTTTACTGGTTACGGCAGCAGCCTGCGCTCCTCCCTATTCTCCAGCCCGGAGTTTACAACAAATGGGATGCTGCGTAAGTGCTGGCGTCGGATCGGTGGCAAGGTCTATCTCTATAAGGGCGGTACCGAGGGCGCGTCCAACACGGGCTTCGAGCCGTACTCTGAGTTTTACGCCGCGCAAATCGCCGCCGCCATGGGTGTTCGGGCGATCCCCTACGGTCTCTCCCGATGGAAGGGCGTTCTGTGTTCCACCTGCGAGCTTTTCACCAGCAAGGAGTATTCCTACATTCCCGTGGGTCATCTTGTCACCAAGGGTGGTATGGACGCCGTGAAGGCGTATTACGAGAGCCTCGGTGCGGAGTTTATGGCGGCACTGCATGAAATGCTGGTGTTCGATGCTGTAATCTGCAACGTGGATCGCCATTTCGGAAACTTCGGCGTGATGGTCGATAACCGAACAAACACGGTTGTCTCCCCTGCCCCGCTGTTCGACCACGGAAATTCGTTGTTCAATTTTGCCGGTATGGATGCCTGGTCAAGCGACGCGACGCTGGAGGAATACATTGAAACGCTGGCTCCCAGTGTGTACGACGATTTCCTCGGCACAGCAAGTGCCGTACTGACGCCGGAACCGCGGGAGAAGCTGCGGCATCTGCTGACGTTCCGGTTCAAGAAGCACTCGCGCTATAACCTGCCCGAAAAAAGATTGCGGATGATAGAAAAGCAAGTACAGAAACGGGCGAGAGTTTTGTTGGATTAGTAAAGTTAAGACCGCTGGCGAATGCCAGCGGTCTTAACTATTTTCCTATGCAACAGCATTTGCGTTGATGCTCTCAATCACCTGTCGGATGCCTGCCCACACAGACAGGTCCGTGAACACCTCCACGATGCTGCCGCAGTCGGTAAACGGAGGCTCCTGCAAAACGGACAGGTCTTTCATCATGCCATTATGGACGATGTACTCCACGATCTGATTCACAAAATAGATTTGCCGACTATCCAGACTTGTGTCATTCAGATACTTGGCAAAAGCCTCTTTGGCTGCGTTCATATCAAGTCCAACGATTTCACGCACAAACTCACCCAGCGGCTTCTGCCCATATTCCGCCATATAATCCTGCTTGGTGCCGATTTCGCTCCAAAGAATATTTTCCAGCACTTTTACATCATCTTCTGTCAGCGGAATATTGCTCTTTAGCTTTGCAATGGTTGCGTTATCCATGTGTTGACGCACATAAAATTCCGCCTTTGCCTTGTAATTCTTCAGGTCGTCATTTTCCAGCTCAGATTCGTTCCAGTCCTCCGATAGAATTTCATCGTTGAAATTGGTATCATATCGAACTTTGCTGATGGGAATGTACTTCATAAGATCGCGCAGATTCTCGCGGATATTCTCAAACTCGTTGATCCCAGCATTCTCAAGATAGTCCGTGTGCAGGATCTTGTCGATCAGCTCAGACTGCGCCATGATTTCCAGAATATTCGCCACGGACGCAACGGCGGAGACCTTCTTCATGAGGTCGCTTCTTGCTTTGCCATACTTCTTTCCGGCAAGGTAAGCAAGTTCAATTCCGTACATCAGAGCGTCGAATCGCAGCGCCTTGGCATCGTCCTCCTCCGGTGTAATGAGTGGCGCCAGCTCCTGCCCCATGAGCAGCGTATCCTCATAGGTCAGAGCATTGTAGCTGTCCGAATTGGCATACAGCTCCACATACTTCAGGTGCTGCCGAACTGCGAAGTTTTCCTTGTTCAGCTCCTGTACCTTCCGCACCATGTCCTCCACCAGCGATTTGCGGAAGTCGATCAGTTCTGTCGTTTGATACGCCAAATCCTGCAATTTGTAGGCGATTTGGGCTTTCAGGCAGAAAATAGCACCTTGCAGGGAGATCATATTGGCAGTCGGTCGGCCTTTATTCATGCGGAAGAACTCGAAGTTGCCGCAGAAATCGAAGATATAGAACTTGTCCTTATCCGCGCCATCTATCAGGCCAGAACACAGGCGCGTACCGCGACCGATCATCTGCCAGAACTTCGCCTTGCTCATGACCTTTTTGAAAAACACCAGATTCAGCACCTCCGGCACGTCGATGCCGGTGTCCAGCATATCCACGGAAATGGCGATCTGCGGCAGCTTCTTTGGGTCGGAGAACTCGTCGATGGCGCTTTGCGCGTAAGTCATGTAATTGTCGATGACCTTGGCAAAGCCAGGCAGGTGCGGGTATTCCCTGTTGAACACCTCAAGAATTTTCTCGGCGTGCGTGTGGTTCTTTGCAAAGATGATGGTCTTACCCAGCTTGCTGCCATAGTCGATGGTCAGGCCTTTGGCCATCAGCGTATGCAGCACCTGACGGATGGTATCCTCGTTGAAAATCCACTCGTTCAGCGCTGAGGACGCAATGCTCTCCGGAAGCTCGCCGTTTTCATCGGTGAAGGTATCCTCATAGGCCTCTCTGTCCGCGTCGGAAAGTTCATCGTAGACAATGCCCTGTTCAATGAATTTCAGTTTCGTCTCCACGGAAATGAAGTCCACCAGATAGCCATCCTTGACCGCCTGCGCCAGATCGTAGCCGTAGGTCGGCACACCGTTCTCCAGCTCAAAAATCTCGTAGGTGTTCTTGTCGATCTCGTCCTTGGGCGTGGCGGTCAGGCCCACCAGCGGTGCGTCAAAATAATTGAAGATATCCCGATACTTGTCGTAGACTGAGCGGTGCGCCTCGTCGCAGATCACAAGGTCGAAATGCCCACAGGTAAAGAGCTTACCCTCCTCGTCCTGCACACTGTCAATAACGTTGTACATGGTCTGATAGGTGGAGAAAACGCAGTGGGCCGTGTAGTTGTCCTTCTCCTCACAGAGATTGGTGACGGACAGATCAGGCAGCAGATTCACAAAGTTGCGCTTGGCCTGGGTCACCAGACTGTTCCGGTCAGCCAGAAACAGGATATTCCGCACCCAGCCGTGCTGGAGCAGCACATCGCACAGGGCGATGACCGTTCTCGTCTTACCGGAGCCGGTAGCCATGACCAGCAGTGCCTTGCGGCGATTTCGGGCAAAGGCATCGCAGGTTGCCTTGATCGCGCCCTCCTGATAATAGCGTCCGGCTATCTTCTGATCCACCATGACATTTTTCAGGCTTGTCCGCATGGTCTGGAGATTGAACAGTTTTTCCAGATCCCGCTTGGAGTAGATAGCGGCACACTTGCGTTCGGGATAGATATTGTCCGTAATGCGGGTCTCAAAGCCATTGGTCAGGAAAATGACCGGGCGGCGGTGATACTTCTTTTCCAGCAGGTCTGCATAGAGCTTTGCCTGCTGGCGTCCCTTGGCCACATCTACGCATGTGCGCTTAGCCTCCACCACTGCCAGCGGGCAGCCATCATCGCCGTAGAGCACATAGTCCGCATACCCCACCTCGGACTTGTTTGGCATACCGGGCAGTTCTACCTCATTCAGCCAGTTCTTCCCCTCTATCCATCCGGCGTCGGTGAGCATGGTGTCGATGTAAAGTTTCCGGGTCTTGTATTCGGACAAATCCAGCGGCTTCGGCACATAGGTCTGCTGCTGCGCGGTACGGCGGGCGGTGAGCTCTTCCTTCAAAGCGGCATTCTCCGCCATAAGGGCTGCAAAATCCACATCGGGTATCGTCTGCGAAGGAACTGCGGGCGCTTCGGCGGGCTGCATCAGCAAGGAACGGTCAAAATGCCCCTCTGTGTAGTTCTCACCATAGCAATAGGCCACGAAGTCCAAGAATACATAGAGGTTCTCCAGACATAGCGCCGCCTGCTCCTCGGTAATCTTTTTACCGCTGTGTGCGGCGTTATTGCCCGTGCGGCGAATAAAATCCATACGCCGCCAGAGGTCAGTGCCAACGATATCCCGGAAGTCCTCGGTGTTCATCAGGCTGACCAGTGTATCCTGATAGGGCATGACCAGCGCCTTGTCCACAGAGTACATCCACTTCACCGCAAACTCCATCGCCCTGCGGCAGTTCAGCACACAGGCGGAGGGATCGATATGTAAGATCCGCTCGGCGGAGACGGCCACAGAGGCGAAGGGATCAAATTGTGGGATGGCGAAGAATATGTCAAAGTTGGTCATTGGTCGATACCTCTTCTGTACCCTTTAGATAGAACCAAAAAACAGTGTTTAGAATATCCGTAAAAATCCATATTAGCCGTGCAACAAATATAGGGGTTAATTCATTTACAGATATGCATGACCAGTGGGCAAGATTGTTCCGAATATTGCGCCCAATACCCTTTTGTGGTGTTTGTAGCAGGAAGAATGAAAGACCTTTAATATGATGTTCTCCAAATATTCTAAGAATATCTTTATTATCTACAGTCAAAAGTTCTCCCAAGGTCGCTCTATTAGCGGGTACATAAAAACGTTCTTTAGTTATATCAATATATAGAAATCTCAATATTTTTTCAATATATGTACAAATAAATATTGAAGCGCTATAGCATAGAGACTGAAGTATTTTTTCTTCTGCTTCACGATTATCGATAATAAGTTGTATCATTGTAAGAAGCATTTCTGCATCCTGTATTAGTCCTTCCTCAACAGCAGACATCTGTTCAGCTATGAAAGTTATTGCGGAATACACGAGTCCATAATAATCCTCTTTCGTTTCTGGATTATTTAATATGCCGCTAATCATTCCGGTTTCCAGGCTTGAAATGATTTCAAGGTTTTGCTGGTGGCTCACTGTATAATAACTATCTGTTGGAATATTTGTACTAACAATGTCGATTATTACTGATTTGGACGGAGTTTTTTCAGATAAATTGCTGGAAAAATCATAATTATTGTTAGATCTCGTAAGTATGTGTGTAATCATTAAGAGACGAATTTCCCCATGGTCAGTCTTTTTCCATTCTTCTATCATCTTACCTACAGGAATCTCGTACTTAAAAGTATAACCGTGCTCATTAATACTCTGCGAGACAAGCTGTTCCACGGCTTTCGCATGTGGTGAAAACTTGTTTGCTAATGGATTGTAAATCTTTTTGAGAAAGTAATGAAATTTCCTTATAGGACCTTCGATTCGTATAACATTATCAAGCGTTGCCGTTGTAGCCAAAATTACCATCTTATCAAAAATAGCAGGAATAATGCTATTTATGTAATCTTTCAAAGTGGCATTGCCTTTCATTATAATATGAAACCATATTTCAAACACTTCATTAATCCTATATGGATAGTATTTTTCAAATGTTTCAAGTGGGAATAATACCTTAAATAATTCCAAATCTTGGTCAAAAACAGACTCAAAATTTTCAAAACGTTCTATAAAAAAGTAACTGTGTGTTTTACAGAGATATATGAAAACTTCTCTTCCAATTCCTCTGTTATACTTGGAAATTAGGTCAATTGTCACCGCGCGAATATCGGGACTTGAATGTTCAGATTCAAAAATCTCTTGGGTATTATTGTTAATGTACTTAACTACTTCGCCAACGCTTACATTTTGAACGGATTCAGTAGCAGCAGCACAAATATTTGCTACTATTTCTTTATGCTCTTCAGAATTAATACGAGAAATGCTATTTGCCAAGCTTTGTAGTTTTAGCGATAACAGGTATAAATAATAGTCCTCTATTTTAACTATATGGCTAAGGGGGTATTTTGAGTAAAAGTTGTCAAAAATATCTGGGTTGTCAATTATGCTTTGGACTTCCCAACCTATAGATAAATCATTTGGTTCAAATACTCGGAGCGATATGACAATATTTTTCTTTTTCAGTTCTTCTTGGAGCATTTATCCACTCACCTCATCTACTCAAAACGTTGTGTTTTTCCTACTCTCCGATAATCGATCGACATTGTCTAACAAATCGGCAAAATGTATCCCACATATTTGAAGCAGAACGTGACAGTCTGCTTGCTATTTCGTCATAGGTTTCGACCATTTCTGCAAGTTCTTTTTTATTAATCGCATGATGTGGGATGTCACCTTTTTCAAATAGATAGAGTTGTGTTACACTAAATCGCTTTCCTGAAACCATTTCTACGAATGTGTTCCCAGCAATTAAACTTGTCAAGTCGTCAACCGAAGCAATAAGTGTACACCGAGCCTTCTCCATTTCAGGATTTAAAAATTCTTGGAGTGGTGATAAAAAGAAGCAAGAGAATCTATCCAATGTTTCAAATATGTTACTGGGAATCATCCTTCTAAAATCGGAATTTTGAATTTCATAGCATATCTCTTCATCAAAAAAGCTGCATATAGTCCGAAACAAGATTTTATCAGATTCTGGGACAGTTGATGCGTTATCATTCCAATACCCAATAGAACATTTTTGATACCACCTGTCCCTATGAAGGCGCAATTCATTCTGAGAATAGTGCCTACCTTTGGGATGCCTCACATCCAATGACCCCATATCGCTATGACAATCAAAACATAAGGGAATACAGTTTTCAAATGTATCTTTTCCTCCCTCACATTTTGGCTTTATATGATGCAGTTCCATTTTTGTGCCACAGAATTTATGGCATATACAGCAACATCTTTCACAAGAAGACATTGCTCGATCGACTACTGTTTTTGAAAATCCCATCGTCCTCCACCAGCTAAAGCATTTTCCTCTTAGCGTTTGCTTAGTATTAGTTTATTAGTTTCGTCTGAATATAGCTTCCTCGTTGACTCATCTTCAATTGCACTAAACCATAGAAACTTCAGTATTCGAGAACGACAGCATCAATTTCCGGAGGTAATCGTTCAAATGTAAAATCGTTCTGCACTAATTGCTCCTTACACCTGTTAAAATACTCTGATAAATTATTGGGCCTTTCTATTTCGCTTAAAATAACTTGTAATAGTTCTCGTCCCGCAGACGTCAAGATATATGCACTACTCGATATCCTGGATGTTTTCTCTCCGTTATTCTTGAGTTCAATGACTCTTTTCTCTTGATAACTAATATATTCGGAAGAGTGTGGTGGAACGTCGAAGTAGATTGAAACATAAGCGTTTGATGACAATAGCCCGATTTCATCAAGCAGAAATACTTTTGCGTAAGACATATTAGTTATTTCGGCGATAGGTTCACTGGTAAGGAAAAAATAATCATCAGGAAGTGGTTGGGGTGTGTTCTTGCAATGTAAAATATAGCTGGCTAATGTTTCAAAAGTATGAGCCTCTGTTGCTGACATTTGTGCAAGAATGGTAAGTGTTCTTAATGAAACTGCTTCAGGAAAAAGGACTTCTCTTGCAAGTACCTTAGCCCATAGTCGTTGCATTTCTGTGTTACTAACATCTTGTACGGAATTGAAGAATCTAAGTAACCAATCAATATCCATGGGTTCATTTTCAACATTGGGACACCCTTCGAGCATGCGATATGCTTGGTTTGCAACAGATTCTATATTGTTTTGCTTTGTCAATTCCTGAAAGGCAAGTCGCTTTTGAGTTCGCTTTATAAAGTCATCAGAGTCTGTTGTATCACAATTCAAAGAGCCTTTATCATACGAAATTGCAATATCACTGTTATCTCTCATTGCTTGCCCAATTGCAGCAATTTCATATGCTTTTGCATCAGCCATTCTTTTTACGTAGCGTGGTTCGTAGGCTTTTCCAATAGCGCTTTGAACTGCTGTAATTAGTTTTTCACAAGGTGAAACAAATGTTTTGACAACATCTAGCATGTCACTCATGTTTTCTCTCCTTTATCTAAAGTACTTTTGCATCAGACTATCAAACAACAGTTGTGCTTCATCTATTGCCTTCTGCACGGCAACCTTTGTTTTATTGACTTGTTCTTTAAATTGAACGAACTCTCGTTGTAACTCAATAGGAGGAAAATAAATACCTATGTTCTGCATTTCTTGTGCATTGATGTTGGCTTGCCCAATAGCGGACTTACACATGGAAAAGAGCATTTGCTTTGAAAAATCTGCGTTCAGGAATGCAGAAAGAAATTCAGACAGAACACGTTCGGTTACTCGCACTCTTATAACGAAACCTGCAAGAACCATCGGTTCGTCTCGATTATATACACATGTTTTCCCAACCAGTTCCTTGCTATTTGTGCGATTGAAAAGCACATCGCCACGCTGTACGGTACACTTATCTAACTCATTATCAGGGATATCTATACGCTTTGTCTCAGACAAATCTAGTTCTCCACCATAAGTTATATTATTCATGCGGAGATAGGGGTATTTCCCTCCATCAACAGCAGGTCGACTAGATCCATAGCGAATATCCGCAATAATATCCCTTATAGTGCCTGTCTCCCACCCCATTGGGTTTATTGGGTAAGTACCAAACATCTCAACAAATCGGGCTTTGACAAGCTCGTCCAGCTTTTGAAGCTGCTGCTGGCGGGCCGAGATTATGCTCTCAATTTGTGTCAATACTTTAGCTATATCCGTCTGCGTTGTGTAATTTGGGACGTCAATCTCTAACTGATTTAATTCTTTCGCTGATAGGTGCTTGACTGTTACAAATGCGGTCCGATTTTCAATTTCCTTGAGAGCCTTAGAAAGCGCAAATCTTATATATTCTTCATTTACATTCTCTTTTGCGGTAATTTTGCATACTCGCTGGTTTAACAAGGCGTGCCCGCCTTTCCATCGAGCAATGTTAAATTCGCCGTCCATTCCGACTAACAGGCTTCCGCTATCAATAACATAATCGCTGGGATAGTTCCCGGAATAGAATGTTTCAGAGTATCCTCGCTTCACGTCACGAATCCGCACCAACGGAAGGTATGTGTTATTTTCAGTAAAACAGGCCGAATCAAATGCATATCCATATTGAATCTCACACAGCTCTGGTAGTTTAGCCATCATTCATCCCCACAAATCCGAATTTAATCACCAGAATATTGCTTGCCAGTCGCAGAGTACCGGCAGCTATCAGAATTCTCCGGGCTGAGCGGAACAATTCTGCTTAATGTGACATACCCATCTCTATAAAGAGCATTTACCGTTTTCAAGACTTCCAATTCCGGTTCATTTACCACAGGGGCAATATCGTGAATATTTGTATCCGGGTGGGTGCAAATAAAGTCATATACACGCTTCTTCATTTCAGCATCTCCTCCAGTTCATCCATCGCAGTACCGATTTCCTTCTCCAGTCGCCGCAGCTCCGCCAAAATCTCGTTGGTAGGCGGATACTCCACGGGCTTATACTCGGTTTTCTTGTATTTATTGATGGACAGGTCATAGCCGTTGTCCACGATCTCCGCCTTGGGCACGAAGAAGGATTTTTCCGTGCGCTGGCGGTCTTTTTCGGCATCCAGATTGCGGAACCGTGCAATGATATCAGGGATATCGTTGTCTGCCACCGGGCTGCGCTTATCGTCCAGCGAAAAGCCGTCGGCGGTCATATCATAGAACCACACATTGTCTGTACCACCGTGGCCGGTCTTGGTGAAGATCAGCACCGCGGTAGACACGCCTGCGTAGGGCTTGAACACGCCGGAGGGCATGGAGATCACGGCCTCCAGCCGGTTGCCGTCCACCAGTTCCTTGCGGATGGCTTTGTGTGCGGTGGAAGAGCCGAATAGCACACCGTCTGGGACGATGCAGGCACAGCGTCCGCCGATGCGGAGCATCCGCAGGAACAGGGCCAGAAACAGCAACTCGGTTTTCTTGGTCTTGCAGACTTTCAGCAAATCCGTTGACACGGTATCTGCGTCCAGGCTGCCCTTGAATGGCGGGTTGGCCAAAATCAGGGAATACTTCTCCTTGTCCGAATTCTGGTCAGACAGGCTGTCCCGATACTCGATAAAGGGGTTGTCGATGCCGTGGGTCATCATGTTCATCGCGCCGATACGGAGCATGGTGCGGTCCATATCGTAGCCGAAGAACATGTGATTCATGTAGTGGTCCTTCTTTTGGCGGTTGAAGAAGATTTCTTCCTTGCGGTGCTCCTTCAGGTATTCGCCTGCCGAGACCAAGAAACCCGAAGTACCGCAGGCTGGATCGCAGATCACGTCATCGGCTTTCGGGTCCATCAGCTCCACCATCATGTGGATGATGTGGCGCGGGGTACGGAACTGACCGTTACGGCCGGACTGGCTGATTTTGCTGAGCAGATATTCATAGGTGTCGCCGCGCACATCCGCCGCCTGCGATTCGTTCATCAGGCGGTAAATCTCGTCCAGTGCATCCACTACTTTGGACAGCAGCAGCGGCGTGGGCAGCTTGAAAATGGCATCGTCCATATACTTGGAGTAGGCGCTGTTCTTATCTCCGTGGAGGTTCTTGATGAACGGAAACACCCACTCCTGCATCACGCTGTACATCTTTCCGGCGGGGAAATCGTGGAATACACTCCACTTAAGCTGCTGGCCGTCGATGGTGCGCTCACCCACCTGCACCTCATCGGTGAAGATGCTGGTATAAGGGAGCCCCAGCATGGCGGCCTCTTTCGCCCGGAGATTGTCCGAATCATCCAAGTCATGAATAAACATCAGATACGTGATCTGCTCGATCACATCCAGCGGATTTACCAGACCGCCCGCCGCAAAAATATCCCAAAGACTGTCGATTTTATTTTTCAGTTCGCCTGTAATCATGAATCCAATCCTCTCAAAGTCTTACAAATCTTTCTCTCTAAGCCAAGTTTTCTATTTAACCATCACTTCCCATCTCCCGTATCTCTTGCCGCTTTCTCTGCGGATATAGTTTTTATCTTGCAGCGACTTCATAATCCGCTTTACGGTTGCGATGGACTTACCTGTTGCGGTCACAAGCTCTTGCTGCTTGATTGCCGGGTTTTGTGCGACCAGTTCCAAAACCGCCAGCTCCTCCAGTGAGCAGTCCAAAGTGTCAAATTGATACTTTGGAACTTTGGAATTGATACTTTGGGAATGACTTTTCTCCACATAATCAATGTGCATATAGCGGTTCTTCAGCTCGTGCTCTGTGCCTAAAAGAAGATTACTAAAAAACATCTCTAAGAACTTTGTGGTGGAGTGAACACCCTTTTGCAGATTCGTATAGTTCGCTCGGACCAAGGCGTTGCGGAAGTACCACGAATTCTTTTCAAAGGCGTCGTTGTTTACACGAAAGCCGAAAGTTTTCATATACTTAATCATAAAAACGGCGGTGGCACGAGTGTTTCCTTCACCGAAGGGATGGATCTGCCAAATATCCGAGGCGAATTTTGCCAGGTGCTTCACCGCCGCATCTACGGACAGGCCCTCATAGGAGAACTGTTTTTCGGTGGCGAAGTCGTAATCCAGCGTATCCTTGATACTGTTCCAGTCCGCATAGGTCACGGTATCGCCGTTCAGCACCCACTCTTTCTTAGTGATGTTGTACTGCCGAATTTGTCCGGCGTGACCGAATACGCCCTCAAACAATCTGCGGTGGATAGAGAGCCACTCGGCGGGGGAGAATTGGAATGCTTTTTCCCCCAACAGCTTTGCGATTCTGGCGGAAACAATGTCCGCTTCTTTGGTTTCGTTCTCTATTTCGG
>ERZ780149.2872-NODE-2872-length-15272-cov-2.565223_pt1 | contig 15272 bp, 16 predicted proteins | sample MGYA00511367_ERZ780149 | MGnify/ENA primary metagenome ERZ780149 (study PRJEB29588, sample SAMEA2153852) | human gut metagenome | biome: human gut; feature: human-associated habitat; material: faeces | place: Denmark | collected 2008/2010 ... | reverse complement strand
ATAAAATAACAACATTTTTAAGTGAGCAACGAAATCTTAAATGAAAGAGCCGTGTCTTTCCGATAGTAATTTTTGCCGAAAAAATTTCCTGTCATAAGTTTTTTTCATAACTTTGATTATTAATTGGTTTATAAAACTAATTGATGTAAGGGGGTGATATTCAACGTGCAAAGTTTAGGATTCACCCTCTTCTTTCATTTTTCTAATGGGGAAATCTTATTTATCTTTCATGCGTGTAAATTTTGGGTTTATATTCATTCCGTTCATTTTAGTTAAACTGCAATCTTTATATCCTTTATCCATCGAAAATTACTTGTATAAACCGACCCCCAAAAATGGCGCAATAAAAAAAGCGGGGACCATTTTACTATACTTACTTCGTGGTATCGCCAAACACCAGCCATACAATATAGACAACAGCCCACGCTTGACCAGCGTGAACAATATGCCTAATCTGTATGACAAAAATTGGCGATTTTCGAAGTAAGATTAGCACAAACTCACAATATTTTCAAGACAGGCTCTCCTGCCTTTTTATTTCATATTCTGCAAATATATAAATACTTTTTCGTTTTTCAATATCTTTTTCAACTTTATAATCAGCTAAAATTATGCTACATTGATAAACTTAAAAAGAACATTTCGTTACTTAAACAATTTACCTAGGAGCACAATAACCGCAATGATACCAATACATAACAGCGCCCAATCACTAAATGACCAACTATCATCATCAATACGCTCCACGTCTCCCTCCATCTCATCAGCCTCATAGCGTCTATTTTGGGATTCGTAATAATTAGAGCTCGCATCATTTTCTGTCGCGTAATAAGAACTATCATCAACAGACTCGTTACGCTTCTCACGTCCCTCACCATATTCGTTCGATGATGAAATACCGTTTTGCTCGTTCATGCGTTTCCGTGCACTATCAAAAAAGAGCTTTATATTAGCAATAATTTGTTCCTTATTCTCGGGTTCTCGATATTGCAATGGTCCTGTTCCAGTACCTCTACATGCGATACACATGCCGGAACCACTACAAGCAATACATATATTCGTTGCATCAAGATCATAATTAGGAACGCCACCACATATCGTGCAACGAGTGGAACCATTGCATGTGCTACACGGGGGATAATACGGCTGTTCTCGCAAAGATTCCAAAAGACCGAGCAACGTTGTATATTCTGCCGGCTCCAAGTAACCAAGCAATTCTGCCGACTGTTCCTGCATTCGAGCTTCAGCAGAACTTACTTTTCCTTGCACAACCCCGCTTCCTCCACACACGTCACAATAGTCCGTATGAGGAGGATAAACCCACTCCTCGCAAACCGGACATTTTCGTTTATGCCCACGAGCGCCAAAATTTGAGGTTGAAGGAAATATCGTAACACGGCCTTTACCATGACAACGAGGACAATCCTCCGCAAAAGAAGGAAGTACCCATAATAACATTGCCCCAAACAGCAATATCCGAAATAAAATTGGTGTTTTCATTTATGTGTAATTTTACATTCCTAATGACAAAAATACAAAATTATCATTTCCTGTGAATCTTTCTAAAACAAGAATTGATGCCGACACCAAATTACCAACACGCTCAAATAGAAAACCTGTTCGATGATTAACACGGATGCACCGCAACAATCTCCCGTGTACCCCCCAATCTTGAGTTTCAAGAAAAAACGTACCCCGATAGCCGTTACTACAGCCGGGATCATCGCGAAACAGAAACTTGCATCTTTTAAAAAGAAAAAGGGGACCAAGGTGATCACCCCCACAAGCACGAATATTAGCGTACGCACTTTACTGTAAACAAGCTTTATTTTACTTTCCTCTTCTTTCCTCGCATAAGGCAACGTATTTATCATCACGGCTGTACATAATTTGGAAAAACAATCTGCCGCAATCACGATCGGGAAAACCATGGCCGGGTCAAAACTGAATAATACAGCATAAAATAAAGCACCAAACCGATAGTTCCGTAACACCCGATGTGCGAATCCTTCATGATGGCCAATATTTTCTCCTTGGAGGTTCCCCCTCCAAACCCGTCAAAGAAGTCTGCCAACCCGTCTTCATGCAATGCTCCGGTCAATAAAATTCGAGCAATAATAGCTAAAACACACGCTACCTCTAAAGGAACAAATTGAGCCGCTACCCATAAAACGCCACCGGTAGTTGCTCCCGTCAGGAAACCGACTATCGGCCAATATTTAATCACATCGGTGAAATAACGTTTGTCCACGTTGACGATCCGCCACAAGGGTAAGCGGGTAAACATCATGATTGCTGCCAAAAGAGAACGCATAGTGATTTTAGATTTAATGATTTTAGATTCTAACCGCACTGGGCAATGCTTTAACTACCCCCTCTAACTCCCCCTTACACAGGGGGAGGACACGCGACATTGTTACATTGAGTATAGTTTAAATTTATTCACCCTCCCGTGTAGGAGGGGTTAGGGGAGGGTTGTATTTTCATTTTCAATTTTCCACTTTCAATTTTCAATTACTTAAAGTACTTCGTGACTGCTGCCGTCTTGAATGAAGCCATTTCGTTGATCATGTTCACGGCTGAAACGAGCAAGGGGTAAGCGCAAATGGCACCCGTTCCCTCTCCCAAGCGTAAACCGAGATTCAATAAAGGTTGGGCATGCAGAAAGTCTAAAACCAATTTATGTCCACACTCGTCGCCTTGGTGACCATAGATACAGTAATCCGTCAAAGCAGGGTACAACATTTTTCCGGCAAGCACGCAATTCGTCATGATGAAGCCGTCCACGATAATGACCATCCCCAACTCGGCTGCCCGCAACATCCCCCCCACGGCAGCTACCATCTCAAAGCCCCCGAAATAACGGGTAATATCTTTGGAAGTGCCATCTCCCTTATAATTTTCCATACAACGCTTCAGTACATTATATTTATGCTCGACACCTTCTTTCGACAACCCGCTACCTGCTCCCACACAATCACTCAACGGAATTCCGGTTAAATAAGTCATCCACAAGGAAGAAGAAGAGGTATTGGCTATCCCCATCTCCCCGAAACTTACCACGTTCGAACCCTCATCATGTACCATATCCACGATCTCCACACCGATCTCGATAGCCCGGTCAAATTCCTCCGGGGTCATGGCTGCCTCGTACAGATAATTTGATGTACCTTTACGAATCTTACGATCGATCAACCCCTCCATGGGTTCAAAATCCGCATTCACCCCACAATCCACCAGTTTAATCCCGAAATGATGCTGCCGGGCAAACATATTCACCCCGGCACCGCCCTTGATAAAATTAAAAATCATCTGGGCTGTCACCTCGGGAGCAGAAAAACTAACACCCTCCTTCACAATCCCATGATCTGCCGCAAAAATAATATTCTGGGGCTTCCGTAATTCCGGGGAAAGAGTCTGTTGAATCAACCCAATCTGATGTGCCGTTTTTTCAAGCAACCCCAAAGATCCCTTGGGTTTCGTCAAATTATTAATTTTATCTATCAGAGCTTCCGATATCGCCTTATCGGTCTCGTTTATCACAAAACTTCTCATACAATTGAAGATTGAAAACTGAAAACCGAAAATGAGAAATACATTTTCAGGATTCAATTCAGATTACACAATATTATTTTATTCGCACGGCTATTCCGGAAACCATCAGGACAACTTCGTCCGCCCGAGCCCCTATATACTGATTCACCCAACCCTGCAAATCCGTAAATCGCCGCTGGATCGGATCAACAGCCACTCCTCCCATTCCGATTTCATTGGTGACAAAAATAAACGTTGCCTCTTGGCCAGTAAAACGATCAAATTCATCCTTGATTTCCTGCAATGATTTATCCACGTTGGAATCATTATCAAAAAAGAAGTTTGTACTCCACAAGGTCACGCAATCAATAACCACCACACGCCCCTGCACATCGCATTTACTAATTGCTTTTTCTTCTTCCAAATTCGTCCATTGCGGTCCACGATCCTGTTGGTGACGCTTCACCCGCTCCCGAAATTCATCATCCCACACCCTTGAAGTTGCCAGATAAACAGGAGTTTCCGTCAACTTTAATGCAAACTCTTGAGCGTACCGACTCTTTCCTGATCGCTGCCCTCCTGTAACCAAAATTATTTTTCTTTGTATCATGACGACAAATTTCTCTGTTTTTTTAAGAAATACAAAGTAATCTCACGAAAAATCTGTAATAATATTTACTAACTTTGTAAGTTAGAAGTCTAAAAAGAAGTGATGATGGAACTCATATTATCCCGACACGGGGAAACACTAGAAAATCAACAACATATACTCCAAGGCCAACTTCCTGGAACTCTATCTCCATTAGGAATAGCACAAGCCGAAAAACTAGCAACGATGCTTCAAGAAGAAACGCTTGACAACATTGTTTCCAGTGATCTGGCCCGAAGCTATAACACGGCTCTCGCTGTCGCCCGGAAACATGGACTGACACCGCACCCGACTCCCCTCCTGCGGGAAATGGACTGGGGCATATACACGGGCAAGCGCTTGGATGATGTAGATTGGACCAACCTGCCTCCCAGTGTAGAATCTTTAGACGCTCTTTTCCAGAGAGCCATCGATTTTATTGACTATTTAAAAAAGAATTTCCCCGGACAACGGGTTCTCGCCATCGGGCATGGAGCATTCAACCGGGCAATTATCGCGTACCTCAACGGGAAAAAAGCCATTGACATGATCGACCTTCCCATCATGGAAAACACGAGTTGCCTGTATTTTACATTGACAGACGATAACCAAACAGTATAATCCAATTGAATATTGAACATGAGAATATACACGAAAGGCGGAGACAAGGGAACGACGGGAATATTCGGCGGAAGCCGGGTAGATAAAGATGATATTCGCATTGAAGCAAATGGGACACTGGACGAGCTAAACGCCACGCTGGGGGTTATCCGGGCCTTACTGGACGAAAAGGATGAACGGCAGGAAATCCTAGCATACATCCAACGGGCGTTAATGGTAGCCATGTCACAAGTGGCAACCCCCTCAAACATCCGGGAGCAAAACCCCAACATACTTCCGAAAGATATCGATCAGTATTGCGAACAACAAATTGATCGCATGAATAGCGAAATGCAACACCCTTCCACCCACTTCATCCTACCGGGCGGAACTCTGATTTCAGCTCAATGCCACGTGGCCCGCACCATCGCCCGTCGAGCAGAAAGAAGACTATGTACCTTAAACAAAACGGACGAGGTACCCCCACTTATCCTGCGGTTTGTAAACCGTCTCTCGGATCTGCTATTTACCATGGCTCGCCGGGAAATGGATCAGCAAGGGGCAGAAGAAGAGAGATGGCAAGCCTTCCTTTACAAAAAAAAGAACAAGTAGCGTCCGCCTCGTGCATTGGAATCTTAAATCTAAAATCTTAAATCTAAAATTAAATGTCTTTTCTTCGTTCAATCATGTTTGTCGGGACCTGTTCGGATGCGGGTAAAAGTATTGTCAACACGGCATTTTGTCGCATTTTCAAACAAGATGGCTACCACCCGGCCCCTTTCAAGGCTCAGAACATGTCGTTAAATTCCTATTCCACCCCCGACGGGCTTGAAATAGGACGGGCACAAGCGGTACAAGCCGAAGCATGTGGCATTGCCCCGGAGAGCGACATGAATCCCGTTCTGCTGAAACCCACGAACGAGCAATGCTCGCAGGTCGTGTTAAATGGAAAACCTGTCGGGAACATGTCCGCCAAAGAATATTTCATGTCCAACAACAAGGCAGAATTATTCAACCAAGCATACGCTGCCTACGAACGCTTGCAAGCCCGCTACTCTCCTATCGTACTGGAAGGAGCCGGAAGCATCTCGGAAATCAACCTGCGGGAAAGAGACATCACCAACATGAGGATGGCACTGCGCACGAATGCCGCCACGTACCTGGTGGCCGACATCGACCGGGGAGGGGTATTTGCCTCCGTCTACGGTTCCATCGCCCTACTTTCTGAAGAAGAAAGAAAACTGATCAAAGGTATTATCATCAACAAATTCAGAGGAGATATATCCCTCTTCGACGAGGGAAGAAAGATTATCCATGATCTCACGGGCATTCCTGTCGTTGGCGTAATTCCCTATTTCAAGGATATTTATATTGAAGAGGAAGATTCCGTCTCACTGGAGACCAAAAACACCAAAGCCGGAAGCGGTAAGATCAACGTGGCCATCGTACTCTTGAAACGCCTTTCCAATTTCACGGACTTCAGCACGCTGGAGCGAGACGAGCGATTTCACGCCTACTACACGAATAACGTGGAAGAGATTGGCAAAGCCGACATTATCATCCTGCCGGGGACAAAAAACACGATCTCCGATTTGCGGAATATCCGAGAAAACGGTATCGCAGAGGCAGTCATCCGGGCACACAAGGAAGGCAAAAAAGTGATCGGCATCTGCGGGGGCTACCAGATGATGGGAGCCCGAATCGAAGACCCGGATCAGATAGAAGGTGATATGACCGCCATTCCCGGACTGGGTATCCTCCCTCTCGTCACGACCATGGAACCCGAAAAAGTCACCTGCCAGGATCAATTCACGTTCTGCGATCACCCGGAAACCTGCAAGGGATACGAAATTCACATGGGACGAACAACCCTATTGGACGGAGCATCAGAATCTCCGCTAAATCGTCTACATGACGGGCGAACGGACGGTTATTTTCTGAATGACAAATGCTGGGGCACTTACCTCCACGGCATTCTGGACAACGACGTCGTTCTCAACGAACTGGCGGAAGGACTGACCCAAGCAACACCCACGCTCTTTAATTACATCGATTTCAAAAACCAACAATATGACAAACTGGCCGACCACGTACGCACACACGTCGACCTGCCATACATTTATTCCACTCTTAAAATCAAATAACATGCTGAACGGACACGGAGACGATATATACAAATCAAGCACAGAAATAAAAGCCAATTTCTCTACCAACGTATGGTATGACGCGGACACGGATCTTCTCCGTTCCATACTGACCACACACATCGACAAGATATTCCACTACCCGGAGCCTGCCGCCGAATCATTCGTGCAGGAAGTTGCCCGACACCACAATCTGCAACCGCAAAACGTGATTGCCGGAAATGGTGCCACGGAATTGTTTTACCTGATCGCACACGCGTTCGAAGGCAGTAAAACCATCCTTCCCATCCCCTCTTTCTCGGAGTACGAGGACGCTTGTACCCTTTACAAGCACCAACAGATATTCGTACCCTTGAAAAACTTTCAAGCAGGTCCCGCGGACTTGATGTTTACCTGCAACCCCAACAATCCCGACGGGCACGTGTGGCAACTGAAAGAGATTGAAAATATTTTGCAACAATATCCTCAAATGACACTGGTCGTGGACGAATCCTTTATTGATTTCGCCCCGACGGCGCAACCGTGCGAATCCCTGTTGGTCCGCTATCCCAACTTACTGGTCATTCATTCCATGACCAAAAGTTATGCCATCCCCGGGTTACGCTTGGGCTACATGTTGGGTAACGAAGACCTGATCGATCGAATCAGACGGTTCACTCACCCGTGGAACGTGAACGCACTAGCCATAGAGATCGGGAAGTTTCTACTACAAAACGGTAAATACCTTCTGCCCGACACCGGCAGGCTACTCAAGCGCAAAGAGAACTTTGTACGTGCCTTCGACGAACTTCCCGGGTACACTCCCGTACCTTCAGAAACCTCTTTTTTCCTTATTCACACGATACATAAATCCCCCGTGCTGAAACAGAAACTCCTGGAACAATTTGGAATACTGATCCGGGATGCCTCGAATTTCAGAGGTCTGGACGAACATTACTTTCGGGTAAACACACTCTCGGAGGAAAAGAACCAAATGCTACTCCGAGCATTAAGATTATTACCTATCACTAATTTATAATTAGTTACCATGTTTTCAATCGTCATCATTCCTCTCATTATCGGATATCTTCTCGATCTCATTTTTGGAGATCCCCGGAAATTACCTCATCCAATCGTGGCCTTCGGGAACATCATCGGGTGGTGTGAACGCCATTTCAACAAAGGGAAACACAAAAAACGGAATGGATGCCTCGTTGCCCTTATCCTACCGCTTTCCACCCTCTTGCTGGGAGGATTTATCGCATGGGGAAGTTGGCTACTCCACCCCCTCGCGTATTACGGTGTTGCCTCCGTGTTCGTTTTCTACGGACTGGCCAACCACAGTCTTATACAGGAAGGAGGAGAAGTCATTCGGACCCTTGAAGAACAAGGATTGGAAGCCGGACGAAAACGCTTGTCATGGATCGTCGGCAGGGATACCAGCCAATTGCCTCCGAAAAAGATATACACCGCTGTACTGGAAACCATGGCGGAAAATTTAAGTGACGGGGTAGTTGCCCCTCTATTCTTTTATGCCTTGGGCGGATTTCCTGCCATGATGACTTACAAAATGGTAAACACGCTCGATTCCATGATCGGGTACAAGGATGCCCGCTACAAAGATTTCGGTTGTTGTTCGGCCCATTTGGATGATGTGCTGAATTATATTCCCGCCCGGCTAACAGCACTTCTGATTGCTTTAGCAGGCTACCGGAAAGGAATCTTCTCCTTCATCCGAAAATACGCCCGCCAACATGCCAGTCCCAACTCCGGCTACCCGGAATCCGCCATGGCCGGAATACTGGATTGCCGCTTCGGGGGACCCAACATCTATCACGGAATTCTCGTGGAAAAACCTTATATCGGGACAAATGACCGAGAATTATCGGTCAACGATTACAAACGTGCTACCCGCATCAATCAAACGGTATGCCTGGTCACGGTGATTGCGATCTGTGTTATTTATGACTTACTATAAAATAAAAAACGGGGAGTGTCACCCCCCCGTTTCTATTCTTCAAACGAATTATTTCCGTTCCCCTAATTTATCATCCAGATAAATCAAGTTATGACCATTCATCATCTTGATTCTGTCAACGATAGTCTGGGCGGTAGCCTCTTCTTCAACTTGCTCGTTCACGAATTTATTGATAAAATTCTGGGCAGCCTTATCATTCTCCTTGATGGCAACATCCAACAAATCATCAATCAATTTAGAAACATGGCACTCGTGTTGATAAACATGCTCGAATACTTCCAAAACAGAACCCCATGCCGTAGGAACCACGTTGATCTGACCGATTTCCACGTTTTCGTTCCGTTTGATCACGAAGTCAATCATTTCGTAAGCATGATCCAACTCCTCTTTTGATTGTGCTCTCATCCATGATGCCATCCCGTCGTATCCATTCTGTGCAAAATACACGGACATTGACAAATACAAGTTTGATGACCACATCTCAGCATTAATCTGAGCATTAAACGCCTTTACTAAATTTTCGCTCAACATAATTGTTTATTTTTAAGTTGTAATTTGTTCATTCAAATCATATAAGGAAAGAACAAATTACATGCCATTTCAAAATTATGTCATTAAAAATAAAACTTAAGACATTTTGTCATCTTTGTCCTAATAACATTAAAAAACGATCCACTCCACACTCGCCCCAGTAAAAATGGATATAACTTGCCAAGACGTTCTTATAGGCATATACCGGCGTGTCAACCACCATATTCTTGGCATTATATACCGTGCCCATCACGGGGATTTTCTCCTTTCCTGACAATACTCTAGAATAATGAAATTCATGTCCCCGAACGCTTTGATCGTTCACACGAACTTCCCGGTAACCCAATTTCAATTTCATCTGCTCCATCGTCGCCCCTTGTTTCAACACGCCTGCCATGGGGTAAACCTTCCCATCACTATCTGTAATCGAGTCACACAAATACATCATCCCCCCACACTCCGCCAATACCCGTCCCCCGGCCTCGCAATACTCCCGGACGGACTGCCGCATCCCCTCGTTAGCAGTCAATTCCGGCAAATGCAGTTCCGGGTACCCTCCGGGCAAATAGACAAAATCGGCATCCGGCAGACTTTTATCGCGCAGCGGACTAAAAAACACCACCTCTCCGGCTCGCTTCAAGGCTTCCACGTTCTCCCGGTACATGAAATTAAATGCCTCATCCCGGGCAACGGCAATTTTCCTATTTCCGGGACAAAGAACATCTTCTGCCTGCTCCCCGGGAAATTCCACCGTGCAAAGTTCCAGCAAACGATCAACATTCACCGTCTTCGCAATCACTTCGGCCACCCGATCCGCAAACGCATCAAAACAAAACGTCTCATCAATCGACAACCCCAAATGCCGGGACGGGATAACAATACTCTCATCTTTCGGAATATACCCCAAAGCCTCCACCCCGGCATCCGCACAAGCCTGTTGCAAATAAACGTAATGCGCCTCCGACGCCACGAAGTTAAACACGACCCCGACAACCCGGATGGCCGGATAAAAGTGCTTAAAACCATACAATACCGGAGCCACGGAATAAGCCGTGGACTTCGCGTTAAGTACCAGCACAACGGGAATCCCTATCAACTCGGCAATCTCCGCACTACTCCCTTTCATCCCGTCATACCCGTCAAACAACCCCATCACGCCTTCCGTCACACAGACATCACTCGCCGCTCCATACCGGGCATACAATTCCCGCACATGTGCCTTCGATGCCATGTAAGTATCCAAATTCACGGATTCCTCCCCCGCGGCCATCGCATGATGTTTCGTATCTATATAATCCGGTCCGCACTTAAAAGGCTGTACCTTCATTCTCCGGTTCCGCAACAATCGCAACAGACCTAACGTGAATGTCGTTTTCCCGCAACCGGAAGTAGCAGCCCCGATCATGATTAACGGTTTTTGTTTCATCTCTTTCAGCATTTACGCACAAAGATAAAACTTCTTGAAATAATAAAAGATAATAACACTGAATGTTTCAAATAAAAACCTACTTTTGTGGCATTACGATAGTTGAGGTAATTACATATCATAAGCTTTCGAATGGACACCGGAAGCCGCCTCAAGTATGAAGGAATGATTTTATGAAGAAAATGGACATGCTTAAAGACATTGTCCGGGCTTACAAAAATTACCCGGATTATGTAGCTTTTGTAATTGATGACACCTCTTACACCTACCAAGAGGTATTTGCCCGAGTACGGGGAATAATGCCTTTCGTGCAAGACTGTCCGGAAGACATTATCGGAATCATCGCGGAAGACCGCATCGAAACGTACGCCTCTATCTTGGCTGTACTGTTATCCGGGAAAACTTACGTGATTCTCCATCCCAACTACCCGGACAGCCGGAACAGGAACATCGCGGAGGCTACCGGAATGAAACAGGTCTTGTACGGTCATGACTCCGGCACACGCCAAGGACTCCCCACCGAGATAACATGTATTTCGACAGTAGAGCTGCGGGATGAAGACAGGGAACATGCAGCCTGGGAACAAGTACAAGATGAAAACAGGAATGCTTACATCATCTTCACTTCCGGAAGTACCGGAGTACCCAAAGGAGTCCCGATCAGCCGAAAAAATCTAAATGCTTTCTATACGGCCTACCACCAACTGGGCTGGCAACTGGGACCGACAGATCGAATGTTGCAAATGTTCGAACTGACATTCGACGTCTCGGTTGTATCCACCCTCTACCCGCTAACCCTCGGAGCCAGCGTCTACACGGTGGGAACAAACCAATTGAAATACATGAAAGTATACGAACTGATGGAAGACGAAGAACTGACTTTCGCGGCCATGCCTCCCTCTCTGTTACAATTCCTATCTCCCTACTTTGACGAGATCCATGTCCCGAAACTAAAATATCTTATCGTGACGGCAGAAGCGGCCAATGCCGATCTTCTTCAACGCTTCAGGGGTTGCGCTCCCAATGCAGAGTTCGTAAACTTATACGGCCCCACAGAAGCTACGATTTATTGCACGGCTTACCGAATTCCTCCCGAAAATTGCAAACAACACAACGGAATGATCGCCATCGGTCGTCCCTTTAGCGGACTTGAAACCATCATCATGGACGAAAAGGGAATGCCCGTGGCAGAAGGAGAACAAGGAGAATTATGGGTAAGCGGGGAACAAGTCATGCGAGGCTACTGGCAGGATGAGGATAAATCCCGACAAGTATTTGCCCGGTTCAACGGGAAAGAATACTATAAAACAGGCGACCTCTGTTCCGTCGATTCTGACGGGGACATCATCTATCGAGGACGTAAAGATTACCAAGTCAAAGTGCAAGGTTTCCGAGTCGAACTCAGCGAGATCGAATACCGGACAAAGAAATTCTTCCCAAACGAGACCCATGCCGTTGTCATTCCCAAGAAAGAGGACGACGGGGGATGCCAACTGCACTTGTTTGTCGGGACGGATTCCCACGAGCGGGAAGCATTACTCCACTACCTGAAAGAACATTTACCCGTCTATATGTTACCGACGGAAATTCACTTTTTAGAAGAATTCCCGTTAAACACCAGTGGGAAAATTGACCGGAAAGCATTAACAACATTAATATAAAAACTATGGAAACCGAAGAAATCTTACGCGAACTGGACACGATCTTTCGCGACATCTTAAAAAACGAAAACATCGCGTTAACCCCCGCAACCACGGCAAAAGACGTGGAGGGATGGGATTCTCTGACGAACATGCGCCTTATCACGGCCATTGAAAAACATTACAACATTCGTTTCGGCCTACGTGAAATACTGAAATTCAAACACGTGGGAGACCTATGCGCATCCATTCAAGCTAAAAAGAAGTAGCCTATGATGTTCCTCTCTTTACCGTTTATTATCCTGTTTACCTGTTGCCTAATTCTTTACTACACGGTAAAAGGCAACTACCAGAAACCGGTCCTGTTACTCGCCAGCTGCATTTTTATCGGTTATTTCAACATTGCATACCTGTTGATAGCCGCACTCATTGCGGCAATCACCTTCTACTGGGGACGTTGGATCGGGATGCAGGAGCAAGAAAATAAACGCCGGAGAGTATTCATCGGGGGTATCGTCTTTCTCGTCCTGTTCCTCGTTGCGTTCAAATACCTCAATTTCATCGGGGAAAACATTGCCGTACTACTGGGTTGGTTTGGTGTGGACTGGAAAGGAGCCATCACCTCCGTCTTCTTCCCATTGGGCATTTCGTTCTACACCTTCCAAGCCCTCGGGTACCTTATTGATGTTTACTGGGAAGAGGAAGAACCCGAACGCTCACTACCGGATTTTACGCTCTACATGTTATTCTTCATGAAATTTCTTTCCGGACCGATCGAGCGGGCCTTCGATATGCTCCCGCAGTTAAAAATCGAGAAACACTTCGACTACGACACGGTCACCTACGGACTGAAACTCATGCTGCTCGGCTTGATGAAAAAAGTCTTGATTGCCGATCGACTGGCCCCGCATCTGGACAGTATATTCGCTTCCGTACAGGACGCTTCGGGAGCCCAACTATTACTTACCGGATTATTGTACCCCATCGAACTTTATGCCGACTTCTCCGGCTACACGGACATGGCTATCGGTGGGGCCATGATGTTCGGCTATCGCCTGTCTCCTAACTTCAATCGCCCATTCGTGGCCAAAACGATCACCGACTTCTGGCGGCGTTGGCACATGTCCCTCTCCTTCTGGGTTAGAGATTACCTCTACTAACCTATCGCGGCAAATAAACGGTACTGGGGACCATGGGGCATCGTCTACGCCCTCGTGGTCACCTTCGTGTTGCTCGGCGTGTGGCACGGGGCCGGCTGGAACTACGTGATCTACGGGTTAATCCAAGGACTTATCATCAGTTACGAAATGGTAACGGTAGCTTATAGAAACAAGGTGGAAACAAGCGTGGGCAAACACGTGTTCGGGGTTTACTCCATCCTCCGGACGTACCTACTCTTCGCGTTCTCCCTGTTGTTTTTCCGCCTACCCTTGCTATCCGATGCCGGGTACATGATCAGTCACCTCTCCTTCAACATGCACACCTCCATCAAGGAGTTGCGACTAGGGATGACCGACCAGGAATGTATCGTCGCCGGGGTTGCCGTCGTACTGCTTTTCCTGTACGAGTACTTTATGTCGAAACGGGACCTGTTACAAGCCTTGAGCCGGTGCCACAGAATCATACGTTGGAGCATCTATTACCTGCTTGTGCTACTCATGTTCCTATTCGGACAATTCGGTTCTGAAGATTTCATCTATTTACAGTTTTAGCCATGAGAACTTTCAAAGGATTCATATTAAAATGCGTGCTTTTTCTTGTTCCCTTCTTCGTCCTCGCAGGGTTCTATTTCTACGACGACCCCTTCAAGGTGGTGCGAGAATATAAAAAATATGACAATGACCCGATCTTCCTGAACGAGGATTACATCGGCTGGAAGACATACAAGAATTACCGGGACTCCCTGCATTTCGACTCCTTCATCCTAGGAAATTCCTGCACGATGGCATTTCTAACCTCCGACTGGGAAAAATACCTCAACGGGGGCAAGGCCATCCGACTATACGGGACAGCACAACGACTGGCTGCCGTCCACCGGAAAGTGATGGCTCTTGACAAGGAAGAGAAACATATTGCCAATGTCCTGCTCGTCGTCGATGCCACCCTGTTACGGGAATACCAGTTATCCACGGGGTATATGCACCTGCTTCCCCCGGAAATTTGCGGGATGAATAAATTCAAATTCCAATCCCAATTCGCCCAACAATTCTTTAATCCCAAATTCATGATCCCTTATATGGATTACCGGATATACCACCACTATCGCCCCTACATGATGGGCATCGTGAATCCGGATAAAAACACTCGCAACACAATAACAAACGATTTATGGAACCCGCGGGAAAAAGAAATAGCAGAATTGGGCGATTTCTATTGGGAAAAATACAAAAAAGGATTCCGTCCCCGTTCCGGTCAGGATCAGACTTATCCCCCGGTACTCATGAAACCACAAATAAAACTGTTATCAGAAATAGCAAAAGTATTCCAAACCCACCACACGAACTGTAAAATCATCATCAACCCGGAATACAAACAAATACGCATGAACCCGGCAGACGTGCAACAACTGAAAGAAATATTCGGAGCTGAAAACGTGTATGACTTTTCAGGTATTAACCAGTACACAAATGACATACGGAATTACTATGAAGGCTCACATTATCGGCCCTGCCTGGGACGTCAACTACTGGACAGCGTGTATGCCACACACGAACCAGGGCGCTAATTGGGGATTTTGGATTTTAAATTTTAGATTTTAGATTTCGGCCGCACAAAGCCAAGGCAACTACCACCCCTAGCCCCTCCTTGCACA
>ERZ780149.2870-NODE-2870-length-15275-cov-3.376610_pt1 | contig 15275 bp, 7 predicted proteins | sample MGYA00511367_ERZ780149 | MGnify/ENA primary metagenome ERZ780149 (study PRJEB29588, sample SAMEA2153852) | human gut metagenome | biome: human gut; feature: human-associated habitat; material: faeces | place: Denmark | collected 2008/2010 ... | reverse complement strand
CCCTGAAGACATTCCGCCAAACAGGAATTTATCTTGTTCCTGTATTGTTCGAGTGTCGCCGCTAAATCGTTATTAGGATCGGTCAATTCGGCACACACCTCGTCCTGAAGTCCGGGTACATAGGTTGATTTGCCCGCAAAGCCGCCTATGTTCCAGAAGACCTTACCTGTAAGCAGTTTATCAGCCAAAGCGTTAAATTCAGCCGGAGCCGCATATTTAGAATTAGAGCTCTCCGCCCATTTGCTTTCAAATTTTGTAAAGGCAACCGCAGCGCGCTTATCCTTACAGTTGATACCTGCTCCCCAGCCCTCTAACCATTTGATAAAGTATTCCTTTTCGGTGTTATCGGGGCCGAACGGGAACGGAACATATCCGAGATTGTTTTTATTTTTTCCGAAATAACCGCTTTCGGCAGCGGCCTTTGCCAACGTGCTGTACATAGAAGCGTCATTGTAGAACATATAAGTTTTACCGTTGGCAAATGCGGAATAATCCTGACCGCCGGTGCCTGTTTTGTAGTTTATTACGGCTCCGCTTCCCAAAGAAATTTCTCTTTGGAATTTATAGGCGTTATATATTCTCGGATCGGACAGATTTTCTGAAACCGCGGTACCGTTCATTTTTACAAACTGGCCTCGGTTAAAAGCGACAAGACCGCCGGCAAAAAAGTCTCTGCCTCCGAGATATATTCCTGAAGAAGCAATTGTAACCTTTTTTCCGATTTCCTGCAGCTTTTGATAACTCCAGTCGCCCGAGTTATAAAGTGCCAACGGATCCTTTTGACCGGTATATCCTGCGGCTGCCATCATTTTTTTGTTGTAATACAGCATCGGAACACTGGTTTTATATCCCGTTACTGCGTAATAATGGCCGTCCCATGAAAAGCCTTCCGACTTTACCTTGTCGATGCCGCCCGCAGCAAGATTATTCACATCATACAAATCCGCGGTTGTAAAAACACCATCTAAGGGCTGATAGAAACCCTTTATAAAACAATTCGGGTAAAACGATCCATGCACATATACAATGTCAAATACTTCGCCTGATGTGACTTTTGCAGCAAGATCAGCCAAATATTTGTCAAAGCTGAGCGGTGTCACCTCGATTTTACAGTTATAAGTGCTTTCAAATGCTTTTACCATCTTGGCAAATGTACTTGTAGTTGTGTAGCCTACCGCCAACTTCAAGGTTCTGCCGCCGAAATCCAAACCCTTTTCAACCGGATCGTTCGATACCGTAACCTCTGACGGCTTTTCAATAACAACCTGATTACCGTTGGTTGGATTTGACGATGGCGTTGAAGCGGTGCCGCTGTTTGAGGATCCAGCCGTGCTTACGACAGAATTATCCGCAGAAGAAACGTCCGAAGATGAGCTTTCAGGTAAGCTTATTACTTCGGAAACAGCGGAGCTATCCAAAACCGAGGTTTCGGACCCGTTCTCTCCAACCCTTCGGCAGGCGCTGAAACTACAGATTAAACAAACTGTCAGAATTATTGACAGAGCTCGCTTTATATTCATGCATATCTCCTCTTTTAAATCAGACAGCTAATTTTTTCTTTAATACCACAACTGCCGCAACCGCAACAAATGCTGAAACTGCAAGTGCAACTGGTGTTGCCGAATCATCGGTTTGGGGTGATGTTGTGCTGCCCGCGCCGGTTGTAGCATTAGAACTGCCGGTATTCTGAGCATTTCCGTTGCCGGTGTTCTGGGTATTTTCACTGCCGGTATTATTGTTGTCACCGTTGCCGGGGTTCGGAGTATCTCCGCCGGAGCTCGGGGTGTCACCGCCGGGGGTCGGGGTATCGCCGCCTGTTTCACCGGGGTTCGCGGCATAAGAGAATTTAAGCGTGTCTACGCTTTCAATCGTAAATACATCGTTATCGCCTACTGCAACAACATCGTTGGCATCAACATCATACCATGTCTCGTCAGCGCTGTCATAATACTTAAGCGTACCGCTTTCAGCTCTCGGCAGAGAAATTTTTACCTTTCTGCCGGTAATGTCATACTCGCCGTCGGCATCTGTAAAGCTGATGCTGAAGATATCGTTAGTGTTAGTAACAGTCATCGAAGCAGGAACATCATTTACAGTTACTGCGCCGCTCTGTTCATCTCTAACCGCGAAATAATCGTAGGGGCTGCTTCTTAAAATGTCAACCGATACGCCCGTGGCTGTATCTTTAAAGGATGCTCCTACAGCCTCATAAAGCGCGATATCATCATAATCGCACCACATATCAGTACCCATATTACCCTGAATGTAAACGCGCACGGTCATATTGCCGTTCTCGTCAACAGCGGGTGTATAGGGATCTGTGTAATTGATAGTATCGAGTGTAAAGGTCTTTTCAAAATATGTCCACTGGCCCGGAGTTGAAACCTTCTGCTCATCTACAAATTTCATTGTATCCGTGCTGTTACCGGGATCAAGCGCTGCCACGTCAACCACCTTTACATTAGCGGCGGCTACGCCCTTGTTTCTAAACCAGAATGAAAGTGTATATGCTTTATTTGCATTTACTGTAATGTCCTGTGCGAAACCGGTGTATCTGCCGCGATTTTCCATACCGGGCAAATCGTTGTCAACATAATCGGAGAACTGCTGATCCAACGCATAAGAAATATAGGTGCTTCCCGAATGTGCGTCAGACGCATCCTTAACAACATTGAACATTCTTGTTGTAGCCCATGTGTACTTATCGGTTTCGTTAAGTCTGGTGGTAGGAGTCCAACCTGCGGCACCGAGCTTTGTAACCGATGTGCCGTCTTTAAGATCTGTTCCCGTAACACCCTTGGTATCCTCGAAATCGCCGTTTGTAAGCAGATTCATACTCATCGGAGCTTCAACTAATGTGAAGTTGTCAAAATAAGTGTTACCTGCCTGCAGCCAGAGACGGTAAACCTCACCCTCCTTCGCTGTGGTAGTAAATTCCTTACGGAAAGCGGTCCATGTCCAAGGAGTATTGGTTGAGCACTTGTTTTCATTAAGCAATAAAGAATTGCCTTGAGCATTACCGTTGTTGTTGGCTGTAAAGTCTGTTACCAGACCGTTACTTTTTGCATATACCTTGACCATAGCCGCGTTTGAAGAGCCATTGGCGTTTGCTTCTTCGGTTGCAACCTCAAAGTAGAGCATATAACGGGTATTGGGCTTTAATCCCTCGATATCCTGATAAACGCCGCTGTAATCTCCCAATCGTGAATTGCTGTTTACGTCCACAATTTCGCGGAAAGCGCCTTCTGCACCGTTGTTCTTGTAAAGTGCTTTACCGTAAGTCGAGTCAAAATCGGTTCCGGCAACATCTTTTACAGACCAAAGCGGATTGTTATAGGTAGTACCTTTGTACTTGGTGCCGTCATTTTTAACCGTGTCAATTTTTCCGTCAGTAACGGTAGTTCCCACTGCGGTGGCAAACTCCGCTTTTGTGGCAGGCAGATCGGCTCCGTCAAAGTCAAACAGTCCGTCGATACCCGCGCGGGTTCCCTGATGCCAGCCTGCGGTACCGTCCGAAAAGTCACCGTTGACAATGTAATTCGTGTAAACCGGAGAATCACTGTCTGCGATATCGATTTTACCTGTTCCGGCAAATGCAGTAAGAGCCACGCTGCCGGTCATAACTGCTGAAAGTGCGATTGTTAGAACTTTTTTCATTTTGATTTTCATCATAAAGCCTCCTATTTTTTCAAAATTTGGGTCGCCATGGGTTAAAATTGTTATTATATCACCCCTCTTATACATTACATTGCAGGTTATTAACCCACAATTCCCGTTCTTTCAATACTCTCAGTAAAATACTTTTGAGTAAAAATGTATATAACCAGCGGTGGCAGAATTGTCAGAAGACAGCCCGCTGCCGCGTAGGTTCTCATTTCGCTCTGGGTCATAGCGCCGGTCATAAAAATATCCGCCTTGCTAAGCGCGTCATAAATTCCGCTTAATTTTACCGATATCGGTTGACTGCCGCCCATAAAATACATTGACGAGGTAAATACGTCGTTCCAATGCCATATAAATCCGAACAGCAAAACCGTGATAAACGCCGGAACAGCTAACGGAACAATTATGCGGTAATAGGTTTTGAAAGGACCGCAGCCGTCAATTTTTGCCGCCTCCTCCAGATCCTTAGACATTCCCTGAAAAAACTGGCGGAAAATAAATATGAACAGACCGGACCTCAGTCCGCACGCAAACAGCGACGGAAGGATAAATGTCAAAGGAGAACCGATTAAATTTACGTGATCGTAACCGATTATCGGCTCCAGCAGCTTAAGCAAGCCTCCGAAATCGAAAAATCGGAAATTCACGTAGGAGGAAAGCACGATTGCGGGCGGAGGAACAATAATTGTAAGAACAACAAGCGCAAATGCGAGGTTTCGCTCGGCAAACTTGAATCTTGCAAATCCGTAACCGACCAGCGAACAGGAGAATAACGCCGCCGCCGTGCTTCCTACCGAAATAACCACCGAAAGAAGAACGGATTTTCCGTAATCCAAAACCTCCAACGCAGTTTTCATACTGTCAAGCGTTAGGGAATCGGGAATCCACATAACATTCGGGTTATTGATTGAATCCGCGCTTTGAAAGGCGGTAACAAACAGATAAAGCAAAGGAAAAATGAATAAATACACTAAACCGATAAAAAACAGAGTCCGAAATGTTTTGACTAAGGCGGAGGAAAATTTCCGTTTAAAGACATACGACCTATGCTGTTTAGAATTCATATACGATTGCCGCATCTAATCACATCCTTTCATATTATTTCGGCTCTTTGTTCATCGAAGAAAAAATGAACAGTATAATTGCCAGTATAACGCCGATAATGGCGAAATAAGTCCATGCCATTGAGGATGCCCAACCGAGATTGACATTCTTAACGTTCAAAAGCACCTGCTGCATAACTGCGTTGCTGTTGTCGGTAAAGGTGTCAACAATAGTGTAAACCGTATTTACCAGTATAATCGGCATCAGCATCGGAATGGTAATCATCCAAAAATTCTCCCATGCTGTCGCCCCCTCAATAGCCGAAACCTCATACAACTGACTCGGAATACTTTGCAGACCTGCAAGAAATATAATCATCTGTATTCCCGTGAGCCAAAGTGAATCAAACATTTGGTTGGAAATCATCGTCGCATATCCGCTTATCTTCTCTCCGAGTCCCAGCTCGGACAAAAAATTTCCGAGAAAATCGCTTTTGAATACAGAGCCTGAGGAAATCATATTGCCTGTAAGCACGCTTGCGGCGAGATTATCGTTTTTAATAATTGTGATAACGATTCCCGAAGCTACAATCGCGGGCAGAAAGAAGACCGCGCGGATAAAGGTTCTGCCGCGGAATTTCTGATTAAGTAAAATGGCTAAAAACAGGCTTGAAATCAGAATGACGGGTAATTTCCAGAGCATCTGAAGCAAGGATGCCTGAAGATTGCCGATGAAAGTAGCGCTTCCGGTGAAATTGTCAATATAATTTTTCCAGCCTATCCACTCGGTCTGATAACCCTCTGAGCTTATGTTGACGTTGGAAAAAGAAAAGCGGATTGATTGAATCAGCGGCGCGAGGAAGAAGAAAATAAAACCTATATAGAACAGCAGAACAAATGCCCTTCCTGTCCATGCGCTTCTTGCAGTCAGCGACATCCGAAATCTTTTTTTCATCTTTTCGCCTCCCTATAAGCAAAGCTTTGCGGCTCTATTTTAATATTTTCTGCGGTCACGGTTTCATCATTATAATTGACGTACACCGTTACGCCGTTTTGATAAACTGTTTTTTTAACACCCTCGGCTATTTTTGTGTTAGATATTATTTCGCTGTTGTATATCAGTTTCTGAAGCGGCGAATATTCTGCGTATTTCTCGGCAGCGTCGTCAATCCACAGACCGTAATCAGAGCTATAGAGATAATCAAACGCAGTTCCGGTCAAAGCCGAGGAATCGGCATAAATGCCGTTGTAAAGCAGTTCCATTCCGTACTCGACGCTCTTTAAATAAACAGAGAGCGGATTTGCCGACTGAATAATAGCGGGAGAGGTCATATTAACCTTTCCGTGCAGTACCATCTGATAAAACGGAACATCATAATCGAAGCTGTCAAAGCCGCTTGATTGAACAGGCGCTTCAAAAACACGGTCCGCATAAGCAAAGGTATATGCATTGGCATTTGTGAAAGCCGTTGTGATGCCCGCTTTGCGATACTCGGAGAGAATTTCATCGTAAATATCAGGCAGACCTGCGCGGTTAAATGAGTTTTTGTTTGAAAAATCCGAATAAGTCAGCTGTCCGATAGTCGAAAGAGAAATTGCTTTCAAATCAAGCGTTCGGTAAGACTTCAGATAGTTACCCGAATACTTTGAAATCTTTTTAGGCGTGAGCAAACAAAAGGATGACGCCTTGGTATTGACCTCAAAATTTGAGGGTAAATATGAATTCATTGCAGAGATAACCTGAAAGGGCGTTTTTATACTGTCGCGTGTTTTTAAAACACCGTTTCCGCTCTCGGTGTAGCGCAGAAGATCTACCTCGGGGTAGAGCGTTCCGCCGCTATCGGCAATACGCTGCGCCAAACTTTGAAAATCGGATATGCTTCCGATTTTTCCGCTTACCTTTGCGGAAGAAGGAATTTTTTTATTATCAACGCCCGAATTGCTCCAGCCTATATATTTAACCGTAACGCTGTCAACGCCCTTTTCCGACAATTCGTCTAAAATCGACGTCGCCTGCCCGACGGTAGTCAAAACCTTGTGCTTGGTGTACGGAATACCGAGAAAAGAAGCCCGAGTTTCAATAAATCCGTAAAGGCTGAGATTGAAGGTGGGCTCTGCCGCACTTGACGAAAATCCCTTTTCTTTTTCAAGATAATTACGGTATTCGCGAGCAATTCCCGCAATGTCGGCCTTTTCTCCGTAAGACATGTAATAACGCACCTGATAATTATCTAAATTATAATCGGCGCCTGAAATCTTAGATGAAGTTTTATTCTTAATAATATTTTGGCGCTGTGCAAAATTCAGAAAATTAACCGTACTGCTGATACAATTGTAGGCGCAGTCACTGTTACCGTTAAAATAGGTTATAGACGCAGCCGCGTCGCCGCTTGTTATAATTCCCGTAAGGGTATCGCTGCCTACGCTTGTGGCAAAGACAGGGAGCAATATGTTTTCTTCGTGAACGCTGCTTGTTTCCTTAGGAACCGCAAGTTCATCACAGTAAACATATTTATCATACTTATTCGAGGTTTTTATGCCGTTATTGAATTTGACAACGGCGCCGGAGCCGTCGGGAACAAACAGCCAGCCCTCATCCTGCGAATTCCCCGCGCCGAAGGACGGTAAAACATTTATACCCATCAAAATACATTCATCACTGATTTTGATTTGCTCTCTGACTATTGTGACGGCAAGATAATCCTTTTCGAGCGTGTACTCAACCGGAAGAACAACGCCTATGTCTTCAAAATTATATGTGACGCGAAGGCCGTTATCCAAAATCTTTGCCGAAATACCGCCCTGCGACATTACACAGGAGGTGTAACTGTCGGCATGCTGTGCGCCGGTGATTTCATACTGACCGTCAGCAAATACATAATTCAAAACAATTTGAGAAAAAATTTCCGAACGCTTAGCGCCTGTAGTTATCTCATCGGTAAGCATATCGTTAGGCACACTGTACCAGACTTTTCCGCTTATCTTGTTTTTTAAAGCGAAATATCCGTTTCTCAAATCGGCGTACAATACGGAGTTCTCGTTTTCCGCCGCCTTTTGATATAAAGCGATATCGTATTCGGGGGTATCGTCGGTAACGCCCGTCTGAATCGGCAGCTCTTCTCCGCTTACCGATGCGGCAGAAAGGCCTTCATTCGTCTGAGCGTTCACAGTGATACTTCCGCTTGCGAAAAACGGGTAAAAAACCGTTAAAGCAGCGATTAAAAGGCTGAGAACAGCGCTTAATATTATTTTTTTGAAATGTTCAGCCATATATCAGGTACCTCTTTTTCAATATGTTGCTTTATTTCAGCATTGCTTCCTGAATAACCGACGATACAAAGCTGTAAGTTTGCTGCATCAGTGTGAAGAACAAAACGATAAGGAATAAAATAACCGCCATTCCGAATACCGTTACCGCCATAAACAGCAGGGTCTTGGAAAAAGAATACTGATGAACGGTCATCAATCCGAGAATCAGTATAATCAGCGACCAGATAATACCCAAAGCGCCGATAACCGTAATAAACGCGCCTTCATTTTCAAGAAGAATATTTGAAAGGATAACGCAGATAAATTTTGTTAAAATAAACGGAAGCAAGGCATAAGCTGTTACCGAAATAATTTCCTTTAAGCTTCCTTTGCCGTCAAAAAGAGTACAAACAGCCCAGTTGGCAATAACAAACAGGGCAAAAATACCCACTGTCTGCAAAATAACCATAAAGGTATTATAATCTGCGGCTTGATTTCGGTTGAAAATAAAGCCGGTACAGAAATAGGCAAATGTGGTGACGGCAAGCAGCAGAAAGACAAATATTCCCGACAAGGTCATTGACGAGAGCTTTCTGAATTTTAGCTGGTCAAAACCGTCTATCGGATGAAAAGCAGTATAGAACGGAAGCAGGTTTTTGGATTCCATCTTGCTGAAGGATTCTCCCTCGGGAAGCTCTGTGTACTTAAAATAATAATGCGCCGATACGGCGACAACCGCCGCGACTAAGATAAATCCAAGAACAACCAATGGCCAGTATTTTTGCATTACTTCACTTCTGTACTCGCCGAAAGAATTTGAATAATCGCTTACATCGTTGGCTATTTTGAAGTACTGCATCGATTTCTGATAATCGCCCATTGCGTCATATACAAGGCCGAGACTTTCGTAAGCATATATACTGTTGGTGTTGCGTTTTAATATCTGATTCCATTTATCAAGCGCGTTATCCACATCATAGTTGTTAAGACCTATGATTGCATCTCGGTAAAGTAAACCGTAATCATTAGGAGCAAACTCATAAATACAGTTTTTTATGGAATCGACAACGTAAACACGGTTTCCTATAGACTCAATTGCCGAGGGATTGGCGAAGGAGCCTTTTTGATCGCCGTAGGTTCCGAAAACAGAGACCAGCTGTCCGTGAGTTGTATATTGAAAGACCTTACCGCCGGTCTTATCAAGCAGATTGATAAAGCCCTCGTAATCAACATCGACATCGGTAAACTGCGTAATAGCTCCTGTATTACTGTCGCTTTCGGCAAGTGCAGTACCCACCTCAAGATCGCCGAAAAGCATTTCCTCCGAAATGGTTTCGGAGCTTTGAAAATTCAAACGCCTTACCGCGCCCTTAATATCCTCAGCCGTATCGGTTACGGTATATATAAAGCCTGATTCATCTATATCAAAATTGGAAAAGCTGGCGGGAACCTTAGAAATAAGGCTCTTTCTGCCTTCCTTTGAAAGAAATGCCTTAAAAAAATTGGAAATTGATTCTCCTATCGACAAAGAAACCTCATTACTTCCGTAAAAACGGACAAACTCTCCGTCTTCATCATACACAAAGGCTCCTAAATTTATACTCGGCGCCAAAACCATAAGCTGGTTGTTGTTATCAACCAATACCTTTGTTACCGCAAAGGGCATATCGGTATTTTCGAGCACCTCGTCGGGTCTTGTAAGGATATTGACTACATCGCCCTCGGAGTTCATAATAAGAACCCGAGTATTTTGCGTATCGGCAATATACATATTTCCTTTTTTATCAACCGTGATGCCCATAGCGTCGACAAAAGAAATTTCGGAACCGTTTTTATCGAAAAAGGTATCAAAAATTCTCTTAACCCGAAACTCCGTATCCGTTATAATAATCCTGCTGTTTCCCGCGTCCAGAATATAAATACTGTCACCATTGTCGTAAAAAATATCAGTGGGACTGTTCAGGCTGTCGGTCAGCGCCATATCGGCACCTGATATTCTTCTGTTAAGTTCGTAACCGACAGGGGCCGAAGTCGAATTGCCGTTTGCATCATATTCATAGCCTGCATACGGCGAATAACTCATTTCAGCCGCTGAAGCGGTTAGTCCGAGCAGTAACGGAGCTAAAAGAATACTGCAAATCAACAGACATATAAGTTTTTTGAGTTTCAAATTTATCACCACGTCTCTTATAATGACTATGGAATGTCGAAACGCTTTTCTGCGTTTCGACAAACCGATTTTATCGGTTTTTGCTAATTCAAATGAATGTTCATTTGAATTAGCTCGATATTCATTGAAATGGGTATAATCAAATTTTCTTTGAAAATTTGTTGCCAAATCGGAGATTTGGTGTCGAAATAGTGTCTTTAACCACTATTTCGACCAACTATAACCATATTAACCGAGTCTGTGCTATTTCAAACCTGAATGCGCCATTGTTTGCATAACCGAACTCTGTGAATACAGGAAAATCAATATCGGCGGAATCATCATAAAAACGCTTACCGCCGAACCTGCTCCGGCACGGGTAATTCCGCCTGATGCGATTGTGGAAAGAACGCTTGGAAGCAATTTAAGATTTTCGCTGTAAATATAGGTCTGAGGGTTGCTGTTCCAAAGTCCCTGAAATGTAAAAATTATTACAGTCAGCCATGCGGGCTTGGCACACGGCATAACAATTTTGAAAAAAACAGTATATTCACTGGCACCGTCAATACGCGCCGCCTCTAACGTTGCGTCGGGTATAGAAGCCGTTAAAAACTGCTGCATGAGAAAAACGCCCATAGTTCCCGCCATGACTGGTAAAATAACAGCCCAGTAAGTATTTATTGTTCCGAGACCCGCAAGAATGATATATCTCGGCAGAGTAATCGCGTCTCCCTGAAACAGCAGGGCGTACACAACAAGCATTGATATCAGGGTCTTACCCGGAAATTTTGCCTTTGCCAAAGGATAAGCCGCCATAGAAGCGACAAAGGCATAAACAACTGTTCCTCCGACAGATACTAAAACGCTGTTAAACAGATATCTGGAAAAAGGAACCCATAAATTACCCGCAAGTTCAAAAACCATTTTAAAGTTTTCCAATGTGGGATTTTTTACAAAAAAGCGCGGCGGGAACGCATAATATTCTTCAATAGGCTTAAAAGCCTGTATAACGGAATAAAAAACCGGAAGAATCATAAAAATACCTATACAAAGCAAAAAGATGAAAATTCCGACATTTCCCGCTTTTGTGCGAGATAGCATAGGCTTTTTATTTTCTTTTAATTTATATCTTAACTTCCGCACAAGACCTGTTGACACCAAGCCGTTCACCTCACTTTCTAAGCTCTAAGCCGTAAATCTTTTCAAAGCCTTTTTTACAATATAATTTGTTATTATCATCATAAGAAACAGTACGACCGCAATTGTCGAAGCGTATCCCATTTCGAATCGGATATTACCGTGATCCTGCATATGTAAAACAATAGTATCGGTTGAATAATTTGTACTGGGATATCCCGTAAGAGTCTTGTTAATCGCCCCTACTCCGAACGCGCCGGCGATGGCGTTAACCGCACCGAATAAAAGCTGAGGTCCCATCTGCGGAAAGGTTACATAGTATAGCTCCTGCCAACGGTTATGAAGACCGTCGACCGCCGCCGCTTCATAATATGTACTGTCAAGCGACTGTAAGCCCGCACGGAAAGATAGGAATCCAACGCCAAAACTGTTCCATATAGTAACAATCATAACAACAGCCATATTATATTTAGTGTTTGAAAGCCATGCAATCGGAGAATCGATGAGTCCGAGATTTGTAAGCACGGTATTCAGAAAGCCGCCGCTGTCTGCCGAAAAAATGAAAGTCCAAAGGAAAAAAGCATTTCCGCACAGAGCGGGCGCATACATGATAAATGTCAGAAAGGTACGCGTTTTTTGACCGAATTCATTTATGAACCAAGCAATAACAAAGCTTAAAATATAGCCTGTGGGCCCTGTTACGATAGCGATAAGCAGAGTGTTTTTTATATCAATTTTAAAAATATCATCCTGAAAAAACAGCCTTAAATAGTTTTCTATTCCGGTCCACTTAGGCAACTGAACCATATTAAAATCGGTAAAGCTTAAAAAGATTGAGGCGAGGATAGGTACTACGGTTAAGGTGATAAAAGCAATAAGAAACGGAGCAAGAAGAATATAATACGGAGCATAGCTACCTATTTTTCTTTTGCGTTTTATTGGGCTTTTGGCGGTTACATTCTTTTCCATACTTTCCCCTCTCTCATCAATCTAAATTAAATTCCTTACGCTTACGGGTAATCTCGTCATTAATAACCTTATTATAAAGGGTCAGCTGGCGTCTTGTCTGATAACCGCCTTTATCGACATCATAGCAGGCTCTCAGAGCATTTGTAAGATTACGTGTAACAATATAATTTCCCGGAATCTGGTTGACATTGATAATCTGATTCCACTGTTCTTCTATTACCGACGCTTCTGATTTTGACCAGCCCATTTGTCTGAACGCTTGAATATTGGCCGGATAATACCTTGCGCCTATGCCCATAGTAGCTTCAAGTTCCCTGCCGTATTGCAGCTGTGTGTCTTCAGAAACCCACCACATCAAAAATTCAGCGGCTTCCTTTCCGAGACCTTTTTTTACTGCCGAGTTTAAAACCATACAACCGCTGACGGCGCTTGACTCAGCTCGGTTTATATCCCCTTTTTCCTCGGGCTTGCCCGGTATAGGTGACATTGACCAAAGTCCTCTGATTTCGGGCGCTGCGGCCATAAGTTGATTGTAAATTGTCATTGAAGTTATGCCCATAGGCATTTCGCCGCTTCTGAAACGGTTATAAAACTCTACGCTCTTGGACAATTTATAATCTCTGTAAAGAGTAACCCACTTATCGAAGGCATCGTAAGCCTCAGGCGTATCGAAACAGGCTTTTTTCAAATCATCGTCATAATATGTGCCGCCATTTTGAAAAAGGAACGCGTCAAACACTGAAATGCTTGCCGAAACGCCGGCGTTTGACGAATCGACCTCATTGATTCCCACCTGAAGATTAGCCTTTTGAATAACCTCCATCGCGTGGCTGAATTCATCCCATGTTTGCGGCGGTTCAAGACCCAGCTCTTCAAAAATATCGGTTCTGTAAAAGAGCATATTAAAACTTTCGGTCTCGGGCAAGCCGTACAAGCCGCCCTGATAATAAAAGGGTTTTAGCGCAGATTCGTGAAATATTTTATACAGTTCTTGAGTATCAACATACTCGCTCAGCTCCATCAACGCACCGCGCATTGCCAAATTGACGGGCTGTGACTGTTCCACCATAAGCGCGACGTCAGGTCCCTTTCCGGCAAGAGTAGCCTGTAAAAGGACGTCCTTTGTTTCAACCATGCTCAGCTGTATCTGAGAATCATAAACGGGAGTAAAGGTATCGCTTATCAGGTTATCAAGCACCTGCGCCTGATCGCGTCCGGTACCTACCCAAACTGTAACGCTTTTTCCCTCACCGGAACCCGAAATCGAATTATACTCATTTGCAAAGGAATAAATAAATTTCTTCGTTTCAAAAACAAGGTTTTCAAAAAAGGATACATCTTCCTCTATTCCTTCCGCCGATTCGGGAACAAACCCGAAACAGTCGATTTCAAGCGGCTGACTGTTAAGAAGTATGAGCAATGAGGATATTGTTTCAATATTTCCCTTAAATTTTGAAATACGCTTAGGTATAAGCTCGGAATCATTAATAAAGTCATCCAACATATCGCACATCTGAATAAGGCAGGAGGCCTGAGAGTCCTTTTTTCCTGTCACATTCGTTATGGTGTCATACGCACTGTAAAGACCTTTTTTGAGTTTTTCAAGCTCTTCGGAAAGTTTCGGAAAAGAATTTTCCAATCCGTAATCGCGGTTCATATCCGGCTCTGTTCCGGTTATGATAATGATTTTTCTATAAAGGGCATTCAGCTCCTGAACTATTTGATTTATGTCACGCAAGGCGGCATACAAATCTCCCGAAGTTACCTCAAGGGTGATCACATCTCCCTTTTTCAAATAAACCAACATCGGCTCTTCATCGCCGAGAGTTTTAACATACCAGCTTGTATGATATTCAAAGGGAATATTCCTTGCCTCTGAAAACGGTATTTCTCCGTTGATATAAAGATTTCTGTAAGAATTCAGTCCCGGATTAAAGTTTTGCCTTACCCTGAACTGTATTTGATACAATCCGTCCTCGGGTACATCTGCAATCCACGATATCCTACTGCCGAATCTGCTCCAGTTACTGCCGCCGATGGTATTGTAACGGGTATAAAAAGGATGGTTAGGATACGTGGCCGCGTTACTGCGGTCATATAACGGATATAACATCGAACTGCTTTTTTCGTATGCCTTCTCCGCCTGCAAGGTAACCGTCTCGCCGCCTGACTTTTTATCTGAGTACTCTTTTATGTATTCATTGTAATCAATCGGCTCAGCTTTACTTCCGAACAGTATCTCGGAAACGGCTGCCGCCTCACGCTTTACGGAAATGCGCAGCTTGTGTGCTCCGGCTTCCAGATAGATTCTGTAAGGTTCCGCATACATTCCGTTATTATCTTCAATCCAGCATTCATTCCAACGGTATTTTTCAATCTGCGCCGGTCGGATATCATTGCCGTCCTCATTTATTTGAGTAACGCTTTCATCTATCCAAGTTCTCGGCAATGTTACGCTGTCAATTTCCCTAAAAGGCAGTTTTCCGTCGATAAGGAATCCCAATTCAATATCAAGCCCTGCAGCTTCAAGAGGATAATAATTCAATCTGATAGAATAAATACCGCTTTCAGTTATTGTAAAATCCCACTCGCACCATTCGTTATCTTCGGATAATATTACGGCTGAAACTCCTTCATAAACCGACATGGCTTTTTCAGGTTGCTGCACGCCTGTAATATTATCAGTTCCTATAGTTACCGATTGAGTATTTGCGTTAACGGCGGAATATTCATTGTAATAGTCGTAATAGTTGAGATCTTCAACAGTATTGGTATTTGCCTCTAATGAATGATTTTCAGAAACAGCCGCTGTGGTTAAGGCTTTTTCTCCTGAAATCGTGAAAAAGGAAACTGTGAATGAAATGATTAGAAAACAGACAATAGCCCTTTTAATGCCATTGCAGATATATTCTTTTTTCAATACAAACACGCCTTTCCGATAACATAAAATGAAAAATATGTAAAACTTTTTGCGAAATTGCGACAAATTGTTACAAACATCTGCATAATTGTTATATACAAAACTCAAAAAAGATACAAAATTCAAAAAATCCGTGGTTTTTATT
>ERZ780149.2868-NODE-2868-length-15282-cov-3.448020_pt1 | contig 15282 bp, 16 predicted proteins | sample MGYA00511367_ERZ780149 | MGnify/ENA primary metagenome ERZ780149 (study PRJEB29588, sample SAMEA2153852) | human gut metagenome | biome: human gut; feature: human-associated habitat; material: faeces | place: Denmark | collected 2008/2010 ... | reverse complement strand
ATTGCTTGAAAGGAAGTTCATTATTCACTTTTACACAAACTTTTCGGCGGTCTCGAAAATTCCGACTTTTGCATAGGCGGAGCCTGCTACCCTGAAATTCATCCCGAAAGCGTTAATCAGAAAGAGGACATAAAACACCTAAAAGAGAAGGTAGATGCCGGCTGTGATTTTTTGACAACGCAGATGTTTTTTGACAACAATCTGCTATACAATTTTTTGTATAAAATTCGAGAATCGGGAATTACCGTTCCCGTAATTCCGGGCATTATGCCTATTACAAATGCAAATCAGGTGGCAAGGGCAATAAAGCTTTCGGGCTCATTTATGCCGCAAAGGTTTAAAAGCCTTGTCGACAAATTCGGTTCGGACCCCGATGCCATGAAGCAAGCTGGCATAGCCTATGCGACCGACCAAATTATCGACCTTTATGCAAACGGTATAACAAATGTGCATGTGTATTCTATGAACAAGCCGGATGTTGCCGAAAAAATACAGGCAAATCTGTCAAGTATATTGGGAAAATGAATTTTACTGTTATAAACAAAACATACCAAAATCCACCTTTGTGTAAAAAAGAGATCTTTCGGTATGCGGGTTGCCAAAAGCCCTACGCCGAGACCGAAGCGCTTTTGGAATCTTGCATAAAGGAGTCGGAGGGCAAATTTACATACAGGGTATGTTACTGTGAACTACCTGTAAAGGTGAACGGTGATGAGTGCGATTTCGGTGCTTTTTGTGTACGCTCATCAAATTTGGCATCAAATTTGAACGGCTGTAAAACCGTTATTGTTTTTGCCGCGACCGTCGGTGTTGAAATTGACCGATTGATTGCAAAATACGGCAGGCTTTCGCCGTCAAAAGCGCTGATGTTTCAGGCAATCGGCGCCGAGCGGATAGAGGCTCTTTGCGATTGCTTTTGCGCCGACTTGGCACAAACGGCAAAGGCGGGGCAAAAGCCTCGATTCAGCCCCGGGTACGGCGATTTACCCCTTTCGGTTCAATGTGATGTTTTTAAGCTGCTTGAATGCGGCAAACGAATAGGTTTGACGCTTAACGACAGTCTGCTTATGTCGCCGTCAAAATCGGTGACTGCCTTTGTGGGAATAGGCGGAAAAGAATTTTCAAAACCAAATAAATGCAGTTTGTGCAAAATGCAAAGCTGTGCGTTCAGGGGTGTATTATGACCTTTAAAGAGTATTTAAAAAGCAACAATGTTTATCTTGACGGCGGTATGGGTACAATGCTTCAAGAGCGGGGTCTGCAGCCCGGCGAGTATCCAGAAAGATGGAATATATCTCACGCCGATGTGATAATCGGAATTCATAAGGCATATTTTGACGCGGGCAGTAATGTTGTATGCACAAATACATTCGGTGCAAATACGCTTAAATTTACCGAAGACGAGCTTGATAAAATTGTAAAATATGCGGTTGAAAATGCAAATGCCGCAAGAAAGCAAAGCTCATCCGCACAGGAAAAATATATTGCGCTTGATATAGGCCCGTCGGGAAAACTTTTAAAGCCTCTCGGTGACCTTGACTTTGAAGATGCGGTAAGCCTGTTTTCAAAAACCGTAGCATTGGGCGTTAAATACGGCGTCGATTTGATTTTTATCGAAACCATGAATGACAGCTACGAAACAAAGGCCGCCTTGCTTGCCGCAAAAGAAAACAGCAATCTTCCGATTATTGTGTCTAACGCCTACGGTGACGACGGCAAGCTTATGACCGGTGCCACCCCCGAAGCTATGGTTGCCATGCTTGAGGGTATGGGTGTTGACGCACTCGGTGCAAACTGTTCTTTGGGTCCGCGTATGTTGCGGCCGGTTGCTGAGCGACTGCTTAAAAACGCCTCTGTTCCCGTAATACTTAAACCTAACGCGGGACTGCCGAAATCGGTTGACGGCAGAACGGTGTTTGATGTAACAGCCGATGAGTTTGCGGGTGAGGTTGCCGACCTTATGGAAAGAGGTTTACGAATTGTCGGCGGTTGCTGCGGAACAACGCCCGAATACATAAAGGCTTTGCGTGACAGAACCTGCGGCTTTAAAGCAGTGCCTGTCGAGCCTAAAAACATAACCGTCGTATCGTCATACACCCATGCCGTAGAATTCGGCAAAGACCCCGTATTGATAGGTGAAAGAATAAACCCAACAGGTAAAAAGCGTTTTAAACAGGCTTTGGCGGAAAACGATATAAATTATGTCTTGTCCGAGGGCGTAAAACAGCAGGAGAAAGGCGTACATATACTTGATGTAAATGTCGGGCTGCCTGATATTGACGAAGTAAGTATGCTTAAAAATGTTGTATGTGAATTGCAGTCGATAATAGACCTCCCGTTGCAGATTGACACTTCAGATATCATTGCAATGGAAACGGCTCTTCGCCGTTATAACGGAAAGGCAATGATAAATTCCGTAAACGGTAAGGAAGAGAGCATGGCGTCGGTTTTTCCGCTGGTAAAAAAATACGGCGGACTGGTAGTGGCATTAACATTAGATGAAAACGGAATTCCCGAAACGGCTGACGGCAGGTTAAAAATTGCCGAAAAGATTCTTAAAACCGCCTCCGACTATGGTATTGATAAAAAAGATATAATTTTTGACCCTTTGGCTTTGACGGTAAGCGCCGACCGAAATGCCGCGCTTGAAACATTGAAAGCGCTTGATTTAATTCGTAAAAACTTCGGCTGCCACACATCGCTCGGCGTGTCGAATGTGTCATTCGGATTGCCTTGCAGAGATGCGGTAAACAGCACCTTTTTTGCACTTGCACTTGAAAACGGGCTTTCGGCCGCAATAATGAATCCGAATTCTGCCGATATGATGAAAATCTATTATGCATATAGGGTGCTCAAAGGTATAGATGAAAACTGCACCGATTATATCGGTGCTGCCGATTCTTTCGCGATTACAGCGACTGCGTTGCCGACAAAAATCGAGAAGAATACCGAAAGCTACGGTTCACAATTGCAGTATGCGGTAATAAAGGGATTTCATGACAGCGCCGCCAAGCTTGCAAAAGAGCTTTTAAAAACCGTACCGCCGCTTGATATTGTAAATAATGAGATTATACCGGCGCTTAATCGGGTGGGGCAGGGCTTTGAGAACAAAACGGTATATCTGCCTCAACTGCTTATGAGTGCCGAAGCGGCTCAAAAAGCATTTGAGGTAATCAAAGCCGATATGTCAGGCACCGAAAAACAGTCAAGCAAAGGCGTTTTTGTAATTGCAACCGTCAAAGGAGACATTCACGACATAGGTAAAAACATAGTAAAACTGTTGCTTGAAAATTACGGATTTAAAGTGGTAGATCTTGGCAGAGATGTTCCGCCCGAAAAAATTGTTGAAACAGTAATCGAGTTGCACGCGCCGCTTGCGGGTTTAAGCGCTTTGATGACTACCACGGTTCCCGCTATGGAAGAAACCGTTAAGCTGTTAAAAGCAAGGGCGCCGTGGTGCAAAACGGTTGTAGGCGGCGCCGTTCTTACGCAGGAATATGCCGATAAAATAGGCGCCGACAAATACGCAAAGGACGCTATGGAAGGCGTTCGTTACGCGGAAGAAGTTGTTTCCGAAACCAAAGGAGTAGCCTTATGACCTTACAGCAACTGCATTATGTGATAACCATTACGGAAATGGGCTCGTTCAATAAAGCCTCGGAGGTTTTATATGTTGCGCAGCCGTCATTAACGGGTGCTGTGCAGGAACTCGAAAAGGAACTCGGCATAGTTATTTTTAATCGTACCAGAAAAGGGGTTACGCTTACAAACGACGGGCTTGAATTTATTAACCACGCGCGACAGCTATACGGGCAGTATGAAATTATTTTAGATAAATACGGAAAGGGCGGAATGCTTAAAAAGAAATTCGGTATATCGACCCAGCACTACTCCTTTGCCGTTAAAAGCTTTGTCGAAATGGTTAAAAAATTTAACACCGTTGAATATGAGTTTGCAATCCGCGAAACAAAAACGCGTGAGGTTATCGAAGATGTAAGCACCTCAAGAAGCGAAATTGGAATTCTGTACCTCAGCGATTTTAACCGCAAGATCATTACAAAGCTTTTAAGAAACAACAATTTGGAATTTCATAAATTGATTGACTGCAAACCGTATGTCTATCTTTGGAAGGGGCATCCGCTGAGTAAGCAAAAGACTATACGGTTTGAAATGCTTTCCGATTACCCCTGCCTTTCATTTGAACAGGGTGATAACGGATCGTTCTATTTTGCGGAAGAAATATTAAGCACAAACGAATATCCGAGAACTATTAAGGCAAATGACCGCGCCACGATGCTCAATCTTATGATAGGTCTTAACGGATATACTCTTTGCTCGGGAATTATCTGTGAGGAGCTAAACGGATCTGATTATATTGCCGTTCCGCTTGAAGATGAGAGTGATTCTGACGGCAATAATATGGAAATAGGTTATATCGTGAAAAAAGATATAATTCTCAGCTCTATGGGCGAGCTTTATATCCGAGAAATCGACCGCTATCTGAAAGATTCGTTAAAATAAATGCTATAGGTTAAACCTATTACCGATTATACTTATATGATATTGGACAAACGGCGGCAAACGCGTTACAATAAACTCAAAGAAAAGAAGGAGGAAATAAGCCATGACAACAGTTGCTTTTAAGAATGGCAATATACTCATGAACATGTGCATGTGTATGTACATGTGCTTTGCAACACCCATTTCCGACCTGCTTTCTGTTAAAGATAAGCGATGCGCCGCATGATAACAGCGGAATTATGACATTGCTTATAACCGAAAGTCTTGTCGGAGACTTTCGGTTATTTTTATGAAAGGATGCTGAAATAATGAAAAACCGCTTTGAAAATCTAATACGGGCAAACTTCCGTAAAGGGCGAATGTGAACTCCGATTACATCTTGCAATAACAAATAATATATAAAACCTGAAAATTTTTACGGGTTCAAATTTAAAACAAAACGGCAAAAAAGCTTGTCGAAAAGCAAAAAACAAAAACGAGAAAGAGGTAATTAAAGTGAGCAATTATAAATTTGAAACCTTACAACTTCATGTAGGACAGGAACAGCCCGATCCGGCGACCGATGCAAGAGCAGTACCTATTTATCAGACCACATCCTATGTATTCAAAAATTCCGCTCATGCGGCGGCACGCTTCGGTTTGGCTGACGCGGGCAACATCTACGGCAGACTTACAAACTCTACACAGGATGTATTGGAAAAGCGCGTTGCCGCCCTTGAAGGCGGCGTTGCGGCTTTGGCACTGGCTTCGGGTGCGGCTGCCGTGACATATACCGTTGAGGCGCTGGCTCAGGCAGGCGAGCATATCGTGGCGCAGAAGACCATCTACGGCGGCAGCTACAATCTGCTTGCACATACGCTGGCGCAGTTTGGTGTCAAAACCACCTTTGTTGATATTCATAATCTTTCGGAGGTGGAAGCCGCCATTCAGCCCAATACCAAGGCAATCTATCTTGAAACGCTCGGAAACCCCAACAGCGATATTCCCGACATCGACGCAATTTCCGAGCTTGCACACAGGCACGGACTTCCCGTTGTAATCGATAACACCTTCGGTACCCCGTACCTTATACGACCGATTGAACACGGTGCAGACATTGTAATTCATTCGGCAACAAAGTTCCTCGGCGGACACGGCACAACCCTCGGCGGAATTATCGTGGATTCAGGTAGGTTTGATTGGAAGGCTTCGGGCAAGTACGCACCTATCGCGGCTCCGAATCCCAGCTACCACGGCGTATCCTTTGCGGATGAGGTAGGTCCTGCGGCATTTGTTACCTATATCCGTGCAATACTTTTAAGAGATACCGGCGCTGCCATTTCACCGTTTAACGCATTCTTGTTGCTTCAGGGTGTTGAAACACTTTCCCTGCGACTTGAGCGTCATGCGGAGAACACCAAAAAAGTGGTTGAATTTCTTGCAAAACATCCTCAGGTGGAAAAGATCAATCATCCGTCACTGCCCGATCATCCGCAGCATGCGCTCTATAAAAAATATTTTCCAAACGGCGGCGGTTCAATTTTCACCTTTGAAATCAAGGGCGGTCAGGAGGAGGCTCACAAATTCATCGATAATTTGGAGATTTTCTCGTTGCTTGCCAATGTTGCCGATGTGAAATCGCTGGTTATCCACCCCGCAACCACAACACATTCACAGCTTACAGCCGAAGAACTTTTGGATCAGGGAATCAAGCCGAATACGATTCGCCTGTCTATCGGAACAGAGCATATAGACGATATCATTGCCGACTTGGAAAAAGGCTTTGCCACCGCAAAACAATAAACTTCATTAGCGGTTGGCTGCAATATCTTTATTAAACGGTTGTTTAATGCTATAATCGCAAATACAATTTTTTTATCGACCGACCGACAGGGTTTTATTAGCCCTGTCGGTTCAATTTTTTGCAGTTTTAAACCCAATAAGTACCATATAATCGGCATTTGTTCTTGACAGAGCATAAATATAGTGATAAAATTATATGGATAAGTTTAGTTTGTATGGGCAAATTTTGGCGAAATTTACTCAATACTCAAAAATTATATCACGGGGGGTTTAACAGCGGTCCCCGACAGAACTTTTAAGTTTAGTTTTCTGTAAAACCGCTTTATTATATAAAGGAGGGGTAAAATGCCCACACCGGTAATTTATGTTATTTTCGGCGCTGTTGCGTTGGTGCTTTGTGTTATCGGATTTTTTGCAGGTTCGGCTTTCCGCCGTAAGTCTGCCGAAAAAACAATCGGCTCTGCCGAAACCGAGGCAAAGCGTATTCTTAATGACGCCATGAAAACCGCCGAAACCCGAAAAAAAGAAACGCTTCTTGAAGCAAAAGAGGAAATTCATCAGCTCCGTCAGGACACCGAAAAGGAGCTTCGCGAAAGAAGAGCAGAGGTTCAAAGACAGGAGCACAGAATTCAGCAAAAAGAGGAAACACTTGACCGCAAGACCGATAATCTTGAGGCAAAGGAAGAAAAGCTTGCGCAAAAAGCACAGCAGATTGACGCTAAGCTTGAAGAGTGCGAGCAACTGAAACGCAGTCAGCTTGAAATGCTTGAAAAAATTTCAGGTCTTTCAAAGGAGCAGGCAAAGGCAAACCTTATGCAAATGCTCGACGGCGAGCTTTCACACGAAAAGGCTTTAAAAATTATGGAATTTGAACAGCAGACCCGTGATGAATCCGAAAAGCTTGCCCGCGAGGTAATTGCGCATGCGATTCAGCGCTGTGCCGCCGACCATTCGTCAGAGCTTACCGTTTCGGTAGTTCCGTTACCCAACGATGAAATGAAGGGCCGTATTATAGGACGCGAAGGCAGAAATATTCGCGCTATTGAGAATGCTACGGGCGTAGATCTTATTATTGACGATACCCCCGAGGCAATAACCGTTTCAAGCTTTGAGCCTATTCGCCGTGAGATTGCGCGCGTTACACTTGAAAAGCTTATTGTTGACGGCAGAATACATCCTGCAAGAATTGAAGAAACCGTTGCCAAGGCCACAGCCGAGGTTGAGGCAATAATTAAACAGCAGGGCGAACGCGCCGTGGTTGAATCGGGAGTTCACAATCTGCATCCCGAGCTTGTTAAACTGTTGGGCAGATTGCATTTCAGAACAAGCTATGGTCAGAATGTGCTTAATCATTCGCTTGAAGTATGTTATTTGTCGGGTATAATCGCGGCGGAGCTGGGCGCCGATGTAAACCTTGCAAAGCGTGCAGGTTTGCTTCATGATATAGGCAAGGCCATAGACCATGAGCAAGAGGGCTCGCATATTCAGCTTGGTGTTGAAGCGGCTAAAAAGTACCGTGAAAATGAGGCGGTTATTCACGCAATACACGCACATCACGGTGATGTTGAGGCTAAAACCGTTATTGCCTGCATAGTTCAGGCAGCCGACGCTATCAGCGCCGCTCGGCCGGGCGCAAGACGCGAGAATATCGAAAGCTATATTAAGCGCCTTGAAAAGTTAGAGGAAATCGCCAATTCCTTTAACGGCGTTGAAGATTCTTATGCAATTCAAGCAGGCCGTGAGGTCAGAATTCTTGTAAAACCCGAGGCAGTAAGCGATGACCAAATGGTAATTATGGCTCGTGACATAGTTAAAAAGATTGAAGACGAGCTTGAGTATCCGGGTCAGGTTAAGGTTAATATAATTCGTGAAAGCCGCGCGGTTGATTACGCGAAATAGTATTTTAAAATTAAACACGGTGTCACCCGACACCGTGTTTTTCTATACCTGATTGTTTCTTATGTAGTGAAAAATGTACTGTTGAACTATTCCGCCGTATTCCTTTGCGCAGTCGGGTATATTTCCGTTAAACATTTGCGTCAGCGCTCGGTTTATCCAAACATCGCGGGGAAATGCCTCTATATGAGACAGACCGTACAGCAATACGCAGTCGGCAACCTTAGGGCCGACGCCCTTAATTTTTAAAAGCTGCTCGCGCGCGGTATCATAATCTGCAATTTTCAGCGCTTCAAGGTCAATTTCACCGGAAGCCACCTTGCACGCCGCGTCGATAATATATTTTGCGCGAAATCCCGAACGAATGACCGATAAATCGTCGACTGATAAATCGGCAATAACCCTTGCTGTGGGAAAGGTGTATCCGCCCTCGATTTTATTGCCGAAGTTTTCACAAAGCCTTTCTATAATACCCTTAATACGCGGTATATTATTGTTTTGAGATATTATAAATGAGCACAGGGCTTCCCAACTGTCTTGATTTAAAATGCGTATTCCGCCGCTGTATTCGGCCGCGGTGCGAACGGTGATGTCGTCGCTTATTTTTTTAATAATGCTTTTGTAATCGCGGTTTAAATCAAAATAGTTAAACCAAATGCTTTCAAAATCGGCTTTTTCGGCCCCGTTTATTATTACATCGCCGTTTTCTTCATACAATTCAATATATTTGCCAAATGCTATTCCGCCCCAAGCGCCGTTTTCTTTTTGTGACCAACGAAATGCCTGACCGCAATCAAGGGTTTGAGCAAGGTCAAAATTTTCTGCATTTTTTATATATATCTTTCCGTTTTCATATTTAATATCCATATTACACCTCACGATTTATTATTATATCTTTTTCGGGCATTAAAGTAAAGTTAAAATTTAATTTACATAATACGACAAAATAATTGCTTTTTGCAACCCGATGTTAATAACTTTTTGGCTTAAACAGCGAACTTTTCCACTTTTCCACCGAGTTTTCCACTTTTTTATGTCAACTTGAATATAATAACCTTTTATTGACAAAAATATTTTTGAGCAATATTTTATACGGTGAGAGGCGGAATTCAAGTGGTTAAAGGCGTAAATAAAACGGTTATAGAGGTAAATAACACCGGCAGTAAGGTGTTTGACAGAATAGTGTTTTATGTAAGCCCTTCGTGCAGTAATTTAAGCGCAAAAAACCTAAACAGGGCAATCAAAAGCTTTACATTTGATTTTGATAAGCGGGCAGGGAACGGATATAATTCTTTGCGCAGGCGAATGCTTGCAAGACGAAGGTTAAAATTTTGTCTTGCGGCCGCATCGGTTTTACTGGCAATAGGCATAACCGTTATACTGATTTTATGAATATATTGTAAAAAAACAGGGCAAACAAAAACTTGCCTTGCTTTTTTTTTACAATTGTTGTAAGATAACAGTATATAAATTTTAAATAAGAGGAATTACGAATGAATATTTTTAAAAGCGGAGCAAGGCTTTCGGGCAGTATCATTGTTGCGGCTGTTTTGGGCTTTTTTCTTTGCATATCGATGAATGTAATTTTTACGGGGCTTTTTACCAAAGACATAGGGTATAACGCCTTTGTTTTTGCCGAGGGCAGTGACGAGCATATTGCCGAATATACATATTATTACAACGATACCGACGGCGATGGCAAGGATGACGGAACCGATACAAAAAAAGCCGAGTACGAGCAACAGGGCTACAGTGTATCGGCTCACAAAATTCGTTCAACCTTAAGCGGCGCCGCAAAAACGGTCTTTTTAGCCGTAACCCAGATTATAAACATATTTATTGTTATTTCTTTTTCAAGCAGTAATATTTACAAACGCGGCTTTAAAGATTCAAACCTTGTTCGCACGGGTCATTTAAAGGCCGATGTTTTAAAAGGCTTTAAAATCGGACTTGTTGCAAATGTTCCGTTCTTTTTGCTTTTTGCTTTAACGGTAGCGGCGGCTTTGGGTTTAGCGCCCGCTTTTCGCACGGTATGGTATGCACTGCTGAACAGTCATTACTATTCGCTTATACTCTTTATAGCAGGCGGGGCGGATGTTGTTTCAAAGCTCGGTGTTTTGAGGCTTGTACTGCTGTTTTTGTTGCAGCTTACGGTGCCGGTTATTTCGGGCGTCGCCTATATAATGGGCTTTAAAGAGATAAATCTTTCCGATATATTGGTATATAAGAAGGGGGCAAGGTAAAATATGGCTGGTTTTTTCGGTCTTTTCGACTATACAAAGGAAGGTCCGGGCATCAGAAAGGATGCTCCTAAAAAGAAAGCGTTCTTTGTTTTTTTTGAAACCTTTTTTCGCAACTTTTTCAAATTTGTAACCATAAATTTAGTTTATGTTTTACTGTCGATTCCCGTAATTACACACGGTATGGCAAGCGCGGGTATTACAAATGTTGCCCGCAACACCGCGCGAGACAAGCATTCTTTCGGTTTGAGCGATTTTTTCGAAACAATACGCAAAAATTTTAAACAGTCATTGATTGTAGGTATTATAAATGCCGTTGTCACATTTTTGCTTATTTTTACGGTGCGTTTTTATAACGATTCATATTTGCAGACCAAAAATATAATTTCGTTTATAGGGCTTGGCGTAAGCCTTTCGCTCATAACCTGTTTTGCTATTATGAATTTTTATATTTACACGCTTATGATAACCTTTAATTTTAAAATTAAAGAGCTTTATAAAAACAGCTTTAAGTTTGTGTTTGTAAATTTATGGAAAAATTTGCTTTGCGGAATAATACTTATTGCGGTTTACGCTTTATATGTGGGTATTGCATTCCTGTTCAATGATCTCAGAGTAATAGTGATTGAACTTATAATAGCATCGGTAACCTTGCCTGCGTTCAGATTTTTAATGATACAGTTTTTCACCTTCGGCAGTATTAAAAAATACATAATTGACCCGTATTACAAAGAGCACCCCGACGCCGATATCGAAAAGCGCCGCGATTTAGGTCTTGAAGTACCCGAAGATAAAAATGAAGAAGAATTTTTTTGGGAATAGTTAAATTAAAACACAGTATTCATTTTGATGTGAATACTGTGTTTCTTTTATTTAATAACAAAATCAAGAATTCTTATAGTACCGTCCGAGATTTCTATCGCCGACCTGTATTCACCGAATGCAATTCTTACGGTGTTTTCATACGCGGCAGAAACGCCGAGCCAGCCGAAAGCCAAACACATTATTACAATAAGGCTTATATAAAAGCTCCTTAAATAAGTTTTTGTCTGTTTTTTCATTTGAAACTTCCTTTACAGTGTGTTAAGTAAAGCGATAAGCGCGTTTGAAAGAAGCTGGGCCGAATATTTTGCCTCGTCAAGCGTGTTTCCGTCGGTGCCGATTTCTATAAGCATTGAGCCTGTTGTAAGGCTTTCATTATAATTTTTTGACATAAAGTGTATTGAGCGTGCAAGTGTGGGGTACATAGTTTCTACCTTTTGCTGCAATTTTGCCGCCAGCTTTAAATTTTCACGCCAATCGGGAAAATTTTTAACGCCTCCGCTTTGCGAGCCCATAACAAGCATTATCTGCGCCGCCTTTTTGCCGTCAATTTCGGTGGTAAGCTTAACCTTGTCGGTGTCGTTTTCGGCAATAGCGTCACGGTGAAGGTCAATTACAATTTTAATGCTTGGGTATTTTTTTTTGTAACTGCAAATTGTATCTGCCGCGCGGCTGTAGCTTTGACTGTATGACGGATAATCGTGCTGTGTGGTGTCATGAACGGTTACAATGCCGGCCTTGTTTAAATTGTCGGATAATATTTTGCCCAGTGCCACGGTATTATATTCGTTGTCGGTAGTTCGTGCCGTGTCGGCATCGGTGTAGTAATTGTTGTTATGCCGCAAAAAGCTTTCGGTAGCGTGGGTGTGCAAAATAAGCACCTGCGGCTTGCCGTTTTTTTCTATATTAAAACCTAATTTTCCGTTTATAAAGTCCTTTAAGTTTATGTCAAGATCTGTGTTGTTTTTTAAATATACATTGCCGTATGAGGTGCCCGCGGTGTAGGGTGAAATGAATTTTTCAATTACCGAGCCCTGAACAACACCCGCAGCAGCTGCAATCGCTTCGGAGTCGGTCGATTCGGCATTGCTTTGCACGGACTCGGCTGCTTGCACGGTTTTATTATCAGTCTCGTTCTGCGGCGCTGTTACATCGTCGTTTAAATTTGAGCTTATTACGGTTTCGGTCAAAATTTTGTCGCCCTTGTCGGCATTAAGACCTTTAAAACTTGTATATGTTAAAAACACAGCCACGCATAAAGCGCAGGCGCAAAAGCGTATTACGGCAGAGGTATTTTTCATACCGAAAATCACAATCCTTAAAGTATTTCTACTTTAAAGTTTATGGTTTTTGCGTAAATTTTATGTCAGACTTTCTATTGTTTCAATGTCGAGCAGAGGCTGCAAAAATATATTTATTGCGCGCGAGAGTATCTGTACAGCCTTTTCGGTAAGCAAATCAATTTCTTTAGGCGTTACCATCATATTTTCATCGGCTTTAAAAAAGCCGTTTGCGTCTATTACCGTCGGCACGCCTACTGCTATTACGGGAATACCGATTGTGCCAAAGCTTAACTCCTTGCGCGCGTTGTTAACGCCCGCGCCCGGGCAAATGCCGCTGTCGCTTATTTGTATGGTGCGGCAAAGGCGCTCGGGGCTGCGCGCCGCAAGTGCGTCAACCGCTATTATTATGTCGGGGTTTATCATTTTTGCGGCGGCGGTTATAAGGTCGTAGCTTTCAATGCCTGTTTTACCGAGAACGTTTGGGCTCAGGCAGCAAACGCTTTTTAAGCCTTCAAGACCTAAATCTTGCTTTAACTCATTGCTCAAATGCCGCGTCGCAAGCACCCTGTCCGCCACAAACGGACCTAACGAGTCGGGGGTTATATCGGTGTTGCCAAGCCCCACCACAAGCGCGTTTTCGGTCCTGCCGCAGACTACGGCTTTAAAAGCCTTTACCGTGGCTTTTATTATGTCGGAAGTGTCGCTCACAAAATCAAGACGGTCAAATTCCACCGTGCAGTATGTGCCGACAGGCTTTTGCAAAATGCGCGCGGCTTTTTTGTCGGTAAGTTTTACGGTAGACATTTTAACACTGCCCACCGTTTCCTCGCTTGCTTCGGCACCCTTTAAATTTTCTTTTACATCCTCTTTAATTTCGGCAATAAGGTCTGTTCTTATGTTCATACAATCACCACAGATTAGTTTTGCCGTAAATGGTTTATATATTAAAAATGAGCCATTCAAAAAGGCCCATTTTTTAAATTTATATAGGTATCTATTAAGGTGTCAATGCAAATTTTTTCGCTTTTGTTGAGTCTGCTGTATTTGCCGAGCAAGCTGTTGCCGTCTGACAAAGTTTGATTGTTTTCGTCGGTTCTGCCTATAAGGTAATCCACCGTCACATCAAAATAATCAGCCAAGGCTATGAGTGTGTTTATATCAGGCTCAATCTTGTGATTTTCGTACTTGTTAATAGATTGTTGGGTTGTTCCGAGCGCGTTTGCGAGCATTTGCTGACTTATGCCGCGCATAGTTCTTATCAGTTTAAGATTTTTAATCATTATTATCACCCGATACAATTTTAACAACATTAAGTAGTTAATAAAAACGCTTTTAGGTTGTTATTGACAAACAACCGCATGTTGTCATATAATAACAATATATATTTGTTATGGGGTGTAAAAAATGGCGAATATTGCAGAAATTATTAAATACGAGGGCGACAACAGCACTTTTATCTGGAAGCATCCGAGTGAAGATTTTAACAGTCTTACCCAGCTTATTGTGCACGAAAGTCAAGAGGCCGTATTCTTTGCAAACGGTCAGGCGCTCGATTTGTTCGGTCCGGGCAGATATACGCTTGAAACGCAAAACATACCAAAAATAGGCAAGCTGTTAAACCGCACTACCAATGGTGAAACGCCGTTTCATTGCGAGGTATATTTTATAAATAAAACCGAGCAGATGAGCATTAAATGGGGCACCGACAGCAAGGTTCAGTATGTTGAGCCAACCTACGGTTTTCCGATTTCAATAGGTGCAAGCGGCGAAATGAGCCTTCGCGCCCAAGATAGCCGCAAGCTGCTTGTAAAGCTTGTAGGCACCGAAAACCTTTTGGGTCAGCAAAAATTAGTATCTTTTTTCCGTGCATTTTTAATGACAAGGGTAAAAACCTATATTGCACAGGTAATGAAGGCCAATGCAATAAACATTTTTGAAATAGACGAAAATCTGACCGCCTTTTCCGAAAATATACATAGGCTGTTGGTTCCAGATTTTGCCGAATACGGAATCGGCTTGGAACGGTTTTTTGTTACAACAATAGTAAAGCCCGACGGCGACCGACAGTATGAAAAATTCAAGGAACTGCATTTTCGTCAGTATGCCGATATAGCCGAGGCAAAGCTTCGCCAGCAGACCGAAATAATAAATGCCCAAACCGAAGCGCAAAAGGTTGTAATCGACTCTCAGGCGCAGGCTACCAAGCGCGCGCAAGAGGGCTACACCTACAGTCAAGAGCGCGGATTTGATGTTGCGGCCGAGGTTGCAAAAAATGAGGCGGTCGGTCAGTTTACCAATATGGGCGTGGGGCTTGGCACTATGGCAGGCGTCGGCGGCGTTGTGGGCGGCGTTGTCGGTAATGCCGTAAACGGCGCAATGAACGCGGCGGAACAACCGACGCAGGCACAGCCCGCTGATGATATGGCAGCATTTAAGGCAAAGGTTGATAAGCTTATCTTAATGAAAGAATCAGGCCTTATTACCGATGAAGAATTTGCACAAATGAAATCAGAACTGCTTAAAAGCATTCTTTAATAGGGGGATATAAATATGAATAAAAATTTTAAAAATTACCTCGGTATATGGGCAATATTGCTTTTAATATTTAATATTGCGGTTTTTATTTCACCTAATGAAGCCGCGGGTTTAAGCAAATTCGGCGGCGCTTTCTGGACAGGCTACATATTTATTACACTTGCTTTTATAGGTCAGTTGGCGGCGTCTTACTTTGCCTTTAC
>ERZ780149.2864-NODE-2864-length-15293-cov-9.216498_pt1 | contig 15293 bp, 16 predicted proteins | sample MGYA00511367_ERZ780149 | MGnify/ENA primary metagenome ERZ780149 (study PRJEB29588, sample SAMEA2153852) | human gut metagenome | biome: human gut; feature: human-associated habitat; material: faeces | place: Denmark | collected 2008/2010 ... | reverse complement strand
TTTTGAATATGTTTTTCAGTAATTATATTGCTTTCATTATTATAAATATCATTCATTATATAGTATAGAATATTCTTTTTTAAGAAGTTATCTTCTTTATTTAAATTATCTATATTTATTATGTTGTTTTTTAGAATATATGGTAGTTTTCTTTTTATTTCTCTATCTATATATTCGTTATATTCTTGAAGTGTTTCTGAATATTTTAAAAACTTAAGATGAATGTCTTTATCTTTTTCTTTTAATATTGGTAATACCTTATGTCTGTACCAATTTCTAGTATAATCTATATTTGTGTTAGAACTATCAATATAATATGTGATACTATGTGATTTATTATAGTTTATTATATCTTCTTTTGTATATGGAAGTAGTGGTCTTATTATATCGTAGTTTTTTAATTTACTTACTTTCTTTATTCCGGCATATCCTTCAATATTTGATACTCTTTCTATTTTCATTAGTACTGTTTCGATTAGGTCGTCTCCATGGTGAGCGAGAAATAGTTTGTTTGAATTGTATTTTTTTAGTATTTCTTCATAGTATTTGTATCTTATTTTTCTTGCTTCGTTTTCAAAGTTATTTTCTTTATATTCTTTTATTGTCATTGATTCAAATATTAAGTTATGTTCTTTACAATAGTCTTTTAAATAATTTTCTTCAATAATGCTTTGCTTTCTTATATTGTGGTTTATATGACATACTACTATTTTATTTGTTTTTTGTTCTAGTAGATTTAATAAACACATTGAATCTGGGCCTGCGGATACTCCTACTACGATGTAAGTATCAAAAATTATGTCGTTTAATACTTTATTCATACTTCCTCCTTCAAGCATATATTATATCAGAAAAATGATTTTTTTTGAATAATTGTTTTGACTTTTTTTGACTTTTGTTATATAATCTTAGTCTGTGAGGTGAAATACTGGTGAATTTTGATGGTAATTCGGTTCTTTTTTCTTCTTTTTTAGCAGGTGTTTTACTTATTAGAAGTGAAATTGGATATGGAGAAGTATCTTGGTTACTTAATGATTTTAGTAATAAACTTAATGTTTATGTTGATGATGAAAAAGAAGATAATAGTGTTATTAATAATTTTGCTTTATTTACTGATAAGTATATATGTTTAAAGAATAATTATGATGATTTTATTTCTTTTAATAATCATTATATTAAGGTTAATGATTATTTATATGGACTTACTACTAGTGATGTTAGAAGTTATTTTGGTATTCCAGATAAGAAGAAATCAATTTTTTCTAGGATTAAAATAAAAACTAAAGTTTCGTAATAAAATGAACTTTAGTTTATTTTTATTAAGTAGTATTTTTTCTTTCCTCTTCTGATGATATGATTTTTTCTTGTATTGTCTACTAGATGATTTTCATCATTTATTACTTCTCCATCTAGAGTGATTGCATTATTTGATATAAATTCTCTTGCTTCTCTTTTTGAAGATGCAATACCATTATTTGTCATTATATTTATTATTGTGTCTTTTTCAGAAGTAAATGTTGGCATTCCTTTGAATACTGTTTCTATTTCTTCATCAGTTAGTTCTTTTACATTACCAGTAAATAGACATTCTGTTAGTTTTATTGCTTCTTGTAGTTCTTCTTCACCATGTAAGAATCTTACTACTTCACTAGCAAGTGCTTTTTGGGCTTCTCTTTTTTCTGGCTGTGTTTTTGTCATTTCTTCTAATCTATCAATTTCTTCATGGGATAAGAAGGTAAATACTTTTAGGTATTCTACTACTTTTGAATCGTCTGTATTTACTAGGTATTGGTAAATTTCATAAGGGGAAGTTTTATTTTTATCTAGCCATAGTGCATTTCCTTCACTTTTTCCAAACTTATTTCCAAACTTATCTAGTATTAATGGCATTGTGAAACCATATGCTTCTTGTCCTGTTTTCTTTCTTATTAGGTCAATACCAGCAGTTATGTTTCCCCATTGGTCTGAACCTGCGACTTGAAGCGTGCAGCCATATTCTTTATTTAGATGTAAGAAGTCTAAACTTTGTAATATCATGTAAGACATTTCACAGTATGTAATACCACTTTCTAATCTTCTTCTTACGATGTCTTTGTTGATCATGTAATTTACATTGAAGTGTTTTCCGTAATCTCTTAAGAAGTCAATAGCGGAAATATCTTTTATCCAATCATAGTTATTTACTACTTTGAAACCAAATAGTCTTTGTACTTGATTTTTTAAGCATTCTGTATTTTTAAATAACTCTTCTTTTACTATTGTATCTCTTTCTGCTGTTGGTCTTGGGTCTCCGATTAAACCTGTTCCTCCTCCTACTAATAGGATTGGATTATGACCGTAATCTTTTAATCTCTTACTGATTAAAAAACTTGATAAATGTCCTAGATGTAATGAATCAGCAGTAGGGTCTGTTCCTATATAGAATGTTAATTTTTCATTGTTTAACTTATCTATCAAATCTGGACTTGAAAAGTCTTTTATTAATCCTCTCCATACTAAATCGTCATATAATTTCATTTTTATCCTCTCCTTTTTTATATAAAAAAAGATGATACCAAAAGGACGAAATTACTCGTGGTACCACCTTTATTTACAATATTTTATATATTTATTAATAATATTGTCTTATTATGATAACGGTTTTTACCGATTAAACTCTTAATATTGTAATTCGTTATTTCTTTATTGTTAATTTCCACCTAACATTAACTCTCTATTTAATACTATTGAAATAACTACTTAGTATTCGTCGTTGTTTAATAAATATGTCTAAATTGTATTACATTTTGGTATTAATGTCAATAATAAAATTGAAAAAAGTTTTAAAAATTGTTTTTTTCACTTTAAGCCTTAAGTAAACTTAAGTCTTAGAGTGTTAGTTTAAGCCTAATTTTTAGTCTTAAACTAATGTATCAACCATACTTTTTATATATAAGTTATTTATATATATTTTGCTTTTTATTACACTATTTTATGATTCTACTATTTGTGTGGATACAACTGAATAAAATTATATTATAATTATAATGTAAGGAGGAAATGAAGTGTGAATCAAGAAAAGATTGGTAAATTTATATTAAAACTTCGTAAAGAAGAAAATATGACACAACAGGAATTAGCGAATAAACTAAATGTTACTGATATGGCAATTTCTCATTGGGAAAATGGAAGGAGGTTTCCTGATGTATCCCTTTTGAATATTCTACTATAGTGGAGATTAAAGAAACATCAAAAGTTGGTATGGAGCAAATAAATGAGTCGATTAATATAAATGAGAAGGATTAATTTATTATGACTAATTCTTTTTACTTTAGAGTTAGTGTTTAGTGGTATGTAAAAATATTATTCCTTTGAAAAAATATCCTTTAACAGTTAATATTCCTTTGAAAAAATGTCATCAAGAAGTCGATATTCCTTTGAAAAATGTAAAAGAGAGGTAAATTTTTATTTAAAAATATTGGTATTACTTCTGATAAAATTATTAATATTTCTATTTATATGGCAATATTTTTGGAGAAATAAACATATAATTTATTATGAATATTTTCTAAAAGTAATTGATTTATTATAAATATTTTTGTATAATTCTTTGTATGGGAGGTATGTATATGATAAAAGTTGATTATCCAATGGTTTATGCGATTAAACCTATTTTGTCTTCAGAATGGAGAAATTATGGTAAGACTTTAGGTTATGCTGTTGTTAATTCTTATTTAATTTCAGAGATTAAAAGATATAATAGCGATGGAACTTTTAGGAAAATATATGAGGTTGTTCATTCTTGGAATGAATATGGCAGAGAAGATATTATTCCTCAGTTTAATAGGGATACTGCTTCAGATTCTAATTATGTTGATATAGTTTTTACTTCTTTAGAAGAAGCAATAAATTATAGAATGATTAGTAATAATTTATTATTGGAGAAAAATCTTTCTGATAATGTTACTAATATTGATTATGTTAGAACTAGTGTAGAAAGGGATTTTGATTATGTTTTGAAATTAGAAGAGATGCATTTATCAAAATCTAAAGTTAAAAGTAAGTTAATTTAGTATTATTAATTTACTTTTTCTTTTTTTTATTATATAATATTTAAGGAAATGAGGGATAATCTATGATAGATAGACTAGAGGCTACATTAAAGAGATATAATGAGATAGGAGAGGAACTATCTAGTCCTGATATTATATCTGATATAAAAAAAATGACAGTTCTTTCTAAGGAGAGAACTAGTTTGGAAAAGATAGTAGAAGTATATAAAGAATACAAAATAGTATTGTCTGATATCGAAGAAGCAAAGTTAATGCTTGATGATAAGGAAATGGCTAGTTTTGCTAAAGAGGAGCTTGCTAATGCTGAGGATAAGAAAAGTAAATTAGAAGGTGAACTTGAGATACTTCTTATACCACATGATCCTAATGATGAAAAAAATGTTATTGTGGAAATTAGGGGTGCTGCTGGTGGAGATGAGGCTAATATTTTTGCTGGTGACCTATTTGATATGTATAGTAAGTATGCTTCTAATGAAGGATGGAAAATAGAAATACTTAATGCAGTAGAAGGTACTGCTGGTGGATTCTCACAAATTGAGTTTATGGTTAAAGGTGAAGGAGTTTATTCTAAATTAAAATATGAGAGTGGTGCTCATAGAGTACAAAGAGTTCCTGCTACTGAGAGTCAGGGTAGAGTACATACTAGTACTGCTACTGTTCTTGTTATGCCTGAAGCAGAAGAATTTGATTTTGAACTAGATGAATCGGAAGTTAGAATTGATATAACAAGAAGTAGTGGCTGTGGGGGACAGGGTGTTAATACGACTGATAGTGCAGTTAGACTTACACATATTCCTACGGGTATTATTGTTTATTCACAGACTGAAAGAAGTCAGATTAAAAATAAAGAACTTGCTTTTAAGATACTTAAAACTAGACTTTATGATATGAAACTCAGAGAACAAGAGGAAAAAGAGGCAACAGAGAGAAAAGTTAAAATTGGTACTGGGGATAGAAGTGAAAAGATAAGAACTTATAATTATCCTCAGAATAGAATTACAGACCATAGAATTGGATATACTTCAATGAATTTAGATAGAGTTATGGATGGAGATATGGAAGATTTAATTGAGGCTTTAATCAATGAGGACCAGAAGAAGAAATTAGAGGGAACTATTTAAGGTATTTTATGAGTAAAGAAATAGAATATTTAAAAAAATATTTAAAAGATAAAGATATGGAGACTGCTATTTGGGAGTTAGAAAATGGTATACCAGTACAATATATTGTTGGTAGTGTTGATTTTTATGGTAATATTTTTAAAGTTACTAAGAATACTTTAATTCCTAGATTTGAGACAGAGTTATTAGTAGAAAAGTCTATTAACTATATTAATAAATATTTTAAAGATAAGATAATTGATGTACTTGATATTGGTACTGGTAGTGGATGTATTGCTATTACTATTAATAAACTAATTAATTCTAATGTTGATGCTGTTGATATATCTGATAAAGCAATAGAAGTTGCTAAAGAAAATAATAAAATTAATAATACTGATGTCAATGTTATTGTTAGCGATGTTTTTTCTAATGTTAATAAAAGGTATGATGTTATTATTAGTAATCCTCCTTATATTAGTTATGATGAAGAGATTATGGATATTGTTTATAGTAATGAGCCTCATTCTGCTTTATTTGCCTTGGATAATGGTTTATACTTTTATGATAAGATACTTAGTGAATGTAGAAAATATTTGAACGATAAGTTTCTTATAGCATTTGAAATTGGTTATAAACAGGGTAATGATATTATTAATATTATTAATAAATATTTTGATAATGTTAATATATCTTTAGAAAAGGATTATAGTGGTAAAGATAGATTTATATTTATTTGGAATCATTAGTTTAATACTAGTGATTTTTTATATTGACTTTTATAAAAAAAGTTTATATAATACTATTGATTTAGATTTTTTGAATTGTTTATATTTTTTGGTGTCAGCAAAGGTGCTGCAGGAGGTATAGCAATGAATAACAAAATTAAAGAATATCTAAATCAGAATAAATCTTTGACATTCAATAATCTTCTTTTTTCTTACATAGATGATGGAGGCTATAAGGATGCAGAGATTTATAAAAGGGCAGGTATAGATAGAAAATTGTTTTCTAAGATAAGATGTAATAATAATTATATTCCTAGAAAAAACACTATTATTAAGTTATGTCTATCTTTATCACTAGATAAAAATAGATTTAATAACTTACTTTCAAGTGCTGGATATAGTTTAAGTAAAAATAATAATTTTGACTTAGTTATATCTTTTTGTATAGAAAATGATATTTATGATATTAATGTTGTAAATGACTATCTATATACTTATGCTGGTGTTATTTTATAAAAATAACATTGTCTCTTTTAAAGAGACCTTTTTTTTATATCTTTGTTATATAATTGTATACGAAAACGGAGGTAATATATATGAAAACAAATATTTCAGAATTAATGAATATAATAGCGGATGAGGAAAAGAAATTTACCAATATAACTTCTCATATTGAAGAAATGATTTTCAATGAAACTATTATTGAACTTGATGGAAGTGCTAATGTTATTAAAGATCATAAGAAAGATTTTGATGAAGCTATGAAGGAGCAAGAGGATATTTTGAAAAAGATATCTAAATTAAAAGCTACTTTGTATGAAAAAAATAATTCATTTAAGTTATCTGATGGTAGAACTATTCAAAGTGCTATTGTTGATAATACTTATTTAAGAAAGTTAAAATCTTTTTATGATAATATGTTAAAATGTAAGAGTGGTAAAAGAAGAGTTACTGAGGTTAATAATTCTTATTTTGACTGTGTTGAAGTTAATTATAATGCTGATGAAATAAGAGAAAAATCTAAGACATTAGAAGTCCAAATACAAAGAACTGACTTTGAAATATCTAAGTTGAATTCTATTGAATTTGAAATTTCTTTGTAATGTAAGTGGTCTCTTTAAGTTATTTTAAGGGTTAAATTGGGATAACTATTTCAAGCCATTACTATCTATTTTAAATCTTTATATCTATATAATCGTTAGGATGATGAAAATTTTATAGTTTAGTTTTACTTATTATACTTATATATGATTATCGTTTACAATTAAAAATTTTTATAAAAATTTATTTATTTGGTGATATTTAGTATTTGAAGTGGATAGGAAAAGAAGCATCTGTTTATGGTGCTTCTTTTTGTTCATTTGAACTATTTTCTTCTTTGAAGACTGCATCTAGATCTTTAGTAGTTCCATTTAATGTTGGCTCTGTTCCTTTTATATAGAAGAACATTTCTTTTTTTGTATCATTATCATTTGCTATTATACCTGTTATAGGGTTTACTAGGACTCCTACGACATTTGATGGTATATCATACCAAGTTGTTTCTTTATCTTTAAAGTATGCTTCCATAGTATCTATCCAAATATTTTTATGATATGAATAGTCTTTTGATTCTATTTTTTTATTATTGTCATATCCATTCCATATTCCAAGTACGGCGTCTTTGTTATAGCCCATTATTAATAAATCTGTATCTGTTGTTCCTGATTTAATACTATATTTATGTGTTATACTTGGTAATAGTGATATTAGTGTTGGATAGTTATAATCAATAAAGTTTTTATTATATGTATATGTTAACATTTCATTTAATATAAATGTTAAACTTTGATTTAATATTAGTTCTTTTTCTTCTTTATTTTCATATAGAACATTTCCTTTGGAGTCTACTATTTTCTTTATGAAATGGGGTTCTACTTTATATCCTAAATTAGCAAATGCTGAATAACTTGTTGTCATTTCTAATAAACTTATTTCTTCGGTACCTAGTGCTAGAGATGGTATTTCGGTTAGATTACTTGTTATTCCAAGTCTTTTAGCAGTATTTATTAACATGTTTTCTCCTAGAAAGAGATGGGTTTTTACGGCATATATGTTATCAGAGTAAGATATAGCCGCTGCCATCGATATCGGACTATTGGCATAGGTATTGTTATAGTTATTGGGACTATATGTTTTATCCCCAGCAAAGGTAAATGTTGTTTTTTCACTGGTAAATGATGATGAGGCAGTAAAACCACTTTCTAAGGCTGTATAATATAGTAGTGGTTTCATTGTAGAGCCTACTTGTCTTTTGGCTTTAGTTGCTCTATTATATTCACTTTTATAATAGGCATTTCCTCCTATCATAGCCATTACGCCGCCTGTATTTGGATTCATCATGATAGCGGCCGTTTCAACTTCTTTTTCATCATTTACATAACTATATACGGCTTTTTCTAAATCTTCTTGAGCTTCGATATCAAGAGTTGTATATATTTTTAACCCTCCTGTTTTGGTTATTTCTTCGGGGATATTTGTTAATTTTTTTATTTCTTCTAATACTGAATCTCTGAAATAATTGATACTTGTTATGTTATTTTTTTCTTTTTTTCCTATTATTTGGAGATTTTTATTTATAACGGTATTATATTCTTCTTCGGTTATTTTTTTGTTATCTTTCATCAATTTTAATACTATTTTTTGTCTTTCTTTGGCTTTGCTATAGTTTTTTACAGGAGAATAGTTATTTGGGGATTTTGGTATTCCCGCTAGCATAGAGGCTTCTTCTAGGGTTAAGTCTTTAGCGGATTTATCAAAATAATATTTGGAGGCGGCTTCTATTCCATAGACTCCTCCATAATTTATGGTATTTAGATATCCTTCTAGTATTTCGTCTTTAGTGTAATGTACTTCTAATTCGGTTGCTAATAGAGCTTCATCTATTTTTCTTTTCCATGTTTTTTCAAAGTTTAGAAAGAGATTTCTAGCATACTGCTGGGAGATTGTGGACGCACCTTCACTCTTATCACCCTTTATGATGTTATTTATTAGGGCTTTACTTATTCTCAGGTAATCGAAGCCGATATGTTTATAGAAATGTTTATCTTCAGTAGAAAGGGTAGCCTCTATTAAATAGGGACTTATTTCTTGTAGTGATACCCAGTCTTTGTCGTTATTAAATACTAATTCATTTTTGGTATCGTATAGATAGTATGATTTTGATTTGTTTATTTCTAGTTTTGGTGTTATATAAGCATAGGTAAATACTACTATATGTACTGATATAAATAGCATTAGTGGTAGTAGTGATAATAATATTATTTTCTTTTTATTTTTCTTCATTTATATCCCTCATTTTTTTTATTTTTGTATGTCATTTATTATTATGTTAAAAATTGTTTAAAATATGTTGTATTTTTTTTAAAGTTATGGTATGATTTCAAATGAAATGTTTGGAGGCGATATTATTAGAGTTTCTGTTAATGGTTATTTGAAGAATAATACTGATGGTGAAAATACTGTTTTTAAGGAAAAAGGTATTAGAACTAAGGATAAATTGTCTTTTGTATTTGATGATGTTAAATATTCTATTAAAATTAATGATAATGATATTATGCTTGTTAGAGATGGTAATGATTTTATTAATAGTTTTTCTTTTAGTGAGAAAAGTGGTAAAAGTAATTATTATCTTAAGGAACATGGTTATTCTATAGATATGGATGTTAATGTTGATGTCTTGGTTATTGATGATAATAAGATTTTTATTAAGTATGTTATTGCTCAAACGGGATGTGAATATGAGTTGATGATTGAAATGGAAGGTGTTTTATGAGTATAAAAAATAAATTACAGCACATTATAAAAGCGTGCTTACCTATAGATATGGATGTTAATAAGATTGTTATTGAGATTCCTAAAGATAAGAAGAATGGTGATTATTCTTCTAATGTGGCTTTTTTACTTGCTAAAGAGTTAAAGAGTAGTCCTATTTCTATTGCTAATGATATTAAAGATAAGATTAGTGATGAAATGATTGATAGGATAGAAATTGCTAATCCGGGTTTTATTAATTTTTATATTAATAAGAACTATTTACTTAATAATATTAATGTTATTAATGATATGGGTAAGAATTATGGTAAGAGTGATTTTGGTAAGTTAGAGAAAGTTAATATTGAATATGTATCCGCTAATCCCACTGGTACTTTGCATATTGGTCATGGTAGGGGTGCTGTATATGGTGATTGTTTATCTAATATTATGTCTTTTGCTGGTTATGATGTTACAAGAGAGTATTATATTAATGATGCTGGTAATCAAATGTATAATCTTGGAGTATCTATTAAAGAAAGATATAAGGAAAGATGTGGAGTGGAGTTTTCTATCCCAGAGAATGGTTATCATGGTAAGGAAATTATTGCTTTAGCTGAATCTTTATATGATGAATATGGTGATAGTAAGTTAGATGAGGATATTGATTTCTTTAAGAAGAAAGGTCTTGATATTTTACTTGATGGTATTAAGAAGGATTTGGATTCTTTTAGGGTTAATTTTGATGTCTTTACTAGTGAACAATCTTTATATGATAGAGGCCTTGTTGAAAATACTTTATCTAAACTTAAAAATAGTGGTAAGTGTTATGTCGAGAATAATGCCTTATGGCTTAGAACTACTGATTTATATGATGAGAAGGATAGAGTTTTGATTAAGAGTGATGGTAATTATACTTATTTACTTCCTGATATTGCTTATCATAGTGATAAGTTCAATAGGGGTTTTAATAGACTTATTGATGTACTTGGCTCTGACCATCATGGTTATATTCATAGACTTAAGTCTTCACTAGAGTTTGTGGGATATGATGCTAGTAAAATTGATATTAGGATTCTTCAGATGGTTAGACTTCTTAGAAATGGTGAAGAGGTTAAACTTAGTAAGAGAACTGGTAAGACGATTACTTTGAATGAATTAATTGATGATGTTGGTGTTAATGCTGCTAGATTCTTTTTTGTTTCAAAGAGTTTGGATACACAAATGGATTTTGACCTAGACCTTGCGGTTAAAAATAGTAATGAAAATCCTATTTTCTATATTGAATATGCTAATGCTAGGATTAGTTCTATTTTAAGAGGTAAGACTGTAGAAAATGATTTGAAGTTTAGTACTATTGATAGTGATAGTGCATATACTATTTTGAATAAGTTAGCAGAGTTTGAAGATGTCGTTGTTAGTGCTGCTTCAAAAGGAACACCACATCTAGTTGCTAACTATTTATACGAACTTGCTGGATTATTTCATAGTTATTATTCAGCAGAAAAAATTGTTACTGATGATGAAGTATATACTAAAGAGAGAATTGCCTTTATTGCCGCTACTCGAGTGGTTATGAATAATGCTGCTAATATGCTTGGGTTAATTCTTAGAGAAGAAATGTAGGAGGAAAATATTATGCTTAGTAAAATGAGTAAAGAAAATCTTGAAATGTTATCTTATGCTAAAATTGCAGAATTATATTTAAAGGAAAATAAAAAGCCTATGAATACTGCTAGTTTATTTAAGGAGGTATGTAAGTTACTTGAATTATCTGATAGTGAATATCAAGAAAGAATAGGAGATTTCTTTGAATCACTTACTACTTCTAAGGAGTTTATTTTACTTAATGATGGTAATTGGGATTTGAGAGCTAATCATTCTGTTAAGATTGATATTGATGATATTTATGAAGAAGTTGATTCAGATGAAGAGGATACTGAAGGCTTTGACGATGATGATGAAATGAGTGAAGAAGATAATTATGATGATGATTATACTGATAATAGTGATGATGATATTTTAGATGATGATTATGCAGATTTGAGTATTGTTGATGATGAGGAACTAGATGATGAGAACTAGTTCTTTTTTGTTGACTTCTGTTTTTTAATGAATTATAATATATTTATTATTTGGAGGAATATATTTATGAACTGTTACAAGGAAACATATGAGAGATTAGTTGGTGAACTTAAAGAACTTAAGTCTTCTAGGAAAGAAATTTTTAATTGTTATAGTCATTTTTCTGGTGAGTATAAAAGTCTTTCTAATAAGTATGATATAGAGAAGATGAATATTTATAGTGATTGGAAAAAGGAAAAGGGTAATCTTTCTATGTTTTTGTTAAAATTACTTATTATTGATTTTAGTTTATTTACTACACTATGGTTTGTTAATTTTATTATTTCAATTTTTTCCTCTAATATTGTGCATTTTATATCGTTATTATTATTAGTTACTATTTTGATTATTCAGACTCCTTTTGTTATGAAAAAGTATTCTAAAATATTTAGGAACTTTGAGATAAAAAACAAGGAATTAGAAAATAATTATGAAAATGAACTAGATAAGCTTCATAATAAACTTAATAGTTTATCTGGTGAACTTAGTAGAATTGATACTAATATATCTTGTAAGAGTGATGAAATTGGTATGCTTGTTATGAATTATGGTAAGTTGTGTCTTGGTATATCTGATAGTGATGAGGTTGTTTATAAATCAAATAGACCTTATACTAGAAGAAAGACTATTTATGATAAGTAAATTAAAGATGGTGATTTTATGAATAATTATAGAGAAATATATGATAAATTGTTAAGTGAACTTGAGGTGTTGAAGATTAAAAGAGGGGAACATGATAATGAATATAGTGAGATATCTGCTGATTATGATAATGTTCAGGATGAATATGATTCTAGAATGAATGATATTTATTTAAAACAACAATCTATTTCACAAATGGTATTAAAATCTACTCTTATTCCAGCATTTACTTCTATTACGGCTTTAATTATTTTAATTACTTATTTACTTAGTTCTACAATACCTGTTTTAAACTTTTTTGTGTTATTTGTTTTGTCTACTACACTTCCTTTCTTAATTGGTTTTCCTATTATTAAAAAGATTTTTTCTAAAAGGGTTACTGGGCTTAAGAACGAAAAAATTGAAATTAGTAATTTTTATGAAGAAAAATTTGGTAATATCAAAAAAAGTATGTTATCTTTATCAAAAGAGATTCAGATGTTAGATAATGCTATTGAAAATAAGAATAGTGATATTAATTTATTACTTAATGAATGTGGTAAATTATATATGGGGATTATTGATGCTCAAACTAATACTTTGGAAAATGAAAATAAACCTTATGTTAAGAAAAGAATTATTAATGATAAGTAGGATTGAACTAGTTATAGTTCTTTTTTTATTCTTTTTTCATAGTATTAATGGGAGGCTATGATGAAAAGAAAGATTAGAATAGGAATACCTAGAGCATTTTTATATTATCGTAATTATATTTTATGGAAAACTTTTTTTGAGGGGATTGGTTGCACACTTATTATTAGTCCTAATACTAATAAAGATATTATTGAAGAGGGAAAAGGTTTGTCTATTGATGAGGCTTGTCTTCCATCAAAGATTTATTTAGGTCATATTAAAGAACTTTCTTCGAAATGTGATTATATTCTTGTACCTAGAATATGTAATTATGGAAGAGGGAATAGGGTATGTATGAAGTTTAATGGTATATATGATGTTGTTAAAAATCTATTTGATGATAATATTCTCTCTTACAACATAGACTATTTGAAGGGAAGATATCAGATATTTGGCTTTATTAAAATGGGAATAAAACTTAAGAAAAATGTTTTTAGTATTTTGTTTTATTATTTTAAGGGTAAAATCAAAGAGAAAAAATATTATATGTCCCTTTATAATAAGCAAGATAAGATATTTAGATCTAGTAAGATGAAAATTCTTATTGTTGCTCATCCTTATGTTGTGTATGATGAATATTTAAGTGGTAATATTATTAAATATTTTAGAGATAATGATATTGATATTTTATATTCTGATAGATTAGATAAAGGGACTTCTGTTAGTTATGCTGAGGATTTTTCTAATACTTTATATTTTCTTTATTCTAAGGAAATTATTGGCAGTGCTTTTTATTATAAAAATAATGTTGATGGTATTATTTTCTTATCTTCTTTTCCGTGTGGCCCTGATTCGTTAGTTAATGAACTGGCTATTAGAAAGTTAAGTGATGTGCCTATTATTAATATTACTATTGATGAGAGTACCGCTACTAGTGGGCTTGTAACTAGACTAGAAAGTTTTGTTGATATTATGAAGGCAAGGAGAGACAATGAATAAAATTATTTCTTTTCCACATTTAGGGGATTATTATATTGTATTTGATTATTTTATTAGAAAGGCTACTAAGTGTAAGGTTATTATTCCTCCCGCTACTACTAGAAGAACTATTGATATTGGTAGTAAGTATGCTCCTTCTTTTGTTTGTGTTCCATTTAAGTATAATCTTGGTAATTATATTGAGGCACTTGAAAAGGGTGCTAATGTACTGATTCAAGGTGGTGGTGGTTGTAGATATGGTTATTATGGTGAACTTGAAGAGAAAATACTAAGAGATTTGGGATATGATTTTGAATTTTATAATTTAATTAATGATAATCATATTTCTATAAAAAAGGGATATAATTTCTGTAAAAAAATGAATACGAAGATTAATCCTATTAGTATTTTATATTATTTATTTAATAGTCTTATTATGATTATTTGTATTGATAAAATTGAGAAGTTTATTAGACTCAATATGGGATTTGAGGTAGTCAGTGGTTCTTTTGAAAAACTTGAAAATGAATATTTTGAGAGCTTTAAAGATAATGGTGTACTTAAAAATATTTTTAATTATTTCAAGTACAAAAGAAAGTTTAAGAATATTGAAACAGAAAAGCCTACTAATCCTCTTAAAGTTATGATACTTGGGGAATTGTATTCTTTAATTGATAGTAATACTACTTATAATAGTGAAAGAAAAATTATGAAAATGGGAGTAGAGGTATATAGATATACTGACCTTACTTATTTGCTTATTACTAAGAGATTTAAACTTGGTAATATGATTAGAAAGGGTAAAAAATATATTAAGTATCATTTAGGGGCCGATGCTAGTGGTAGTGTTGTTCTTAGTTATTTGGCCGCACAAGAAGATTTTGATGGGATACTTCATTTTAAGAGTTTTGGGTGTACTCCTGAAATATCTGCAATGAGTATTATGCAGAAAATTAATGATGAGTATGGTATTCCTATTATATATATGAGTTTTGATGCAGAAGATAATGAGGTTGGTGTTGATACAAGATTAGAAGCCTTCTATGATATGATAAAGATGAAGAGAGATAATACAAAATATTAATGTTTTCTCTTTCTTTTTATTTTGTTATATTTTGGTTAGAAAGCGTTCACCATGAATATGATATCTTATTGTTAATTTATAGACTTTGGCTATAAATTACCCAAAGAAACTACAGGTTCTTTGGGACTAAAAATAATTTTAATATAAAATTAAATAAAATTATTTGTATCTTAATAAAAAT
>ERZ780149.2859-NODE-2859-length-15316-cov-2.539545_pt1 | contig 15316 bp, 8 predicted proteins | sample MGYA00511367_ERZ780149 | MGnify/ENA primary metagenome ERZ780149 (study PRJEB29588, sample SAMEA2153852) | human gut metagenome | biome: human gut; feature: human-associated habitat; material: faeces | place: Denmark | collected 2008/2010 ... | reverse complement strand
CATTTGCTAACAAAACTGGAAAACAAAAGGCCAAACATTCTCCTGCAAGCAGGCAAAAAGTTTAAAAAAGGACCGTTTTTTGACAAGCCTTAAAACGGTCCTCATTTTACACGTATCTTTCACCCACTTATTCATCATAATTACTCCTCATCACAGTAATTATGAAGGAATAAGGGTATTACAAGAAGGAAAAATTATTGTTCTTCCTCTTGGCTTTTCATTCTTGCTTCCTTCTCCTTAATCATTTGTTCTTTAAACGGGTTAAATGTGCCGAACATATCATAAACATCCTTTTTCAACCAGATGGTTGTATATTTCGGACTATCGAAATCTTTATTAGAATTCAAAACATGGAAATCCAATTCTTTGAAAACTGTACACTCCTGTTTTATTAAATTCTGGTAAAAGTTTTTCAACATATTCTCCGGGAGTCCTTCCAGTTTCTGAAACGCTTCATCAGGCATAGAAAACTCCACGGCAAAAACACGTCCATCGTTATCAATAAAAAGTTTAAGATTAAAGTCTTTTAAAGCTTTCATTTCCGGAGGATATATTTCCCAAAATTTATCCTGCCAATCATAAATAGCCTTGTCCACTTCACTAGAGTTCAGAGCGTAATTTATTTCTCCTCGGCATTTATTTTTAAAGCGCTGAAAGCACTTTTCAAAATCAGAGACTCTAAAATCCCAAAAAACGCCTCCCCATTCATAAGTTTTTTTTACCGGAATTATTTCCAAACCGTTAACTATTCTCTTGGGTAAGGTATCCACAACGTGTGGATACTCTGCGTTTGCTACCATAATGCAGGATAAGCATACGAATAATGTCAAAATTATTTTTTTCATGTCTTTATGTTTTTAAGATTAATCATTCCATAGACAATAACTTTACATGAGCAAATTGAATTTTGTTTATTAACTATTCATTTTCAATACACTCTATTTTGTTTGCTCGCTGTTCGACACGTTCGATACCCCTAAAACCATGTATATTAATATATACTAATATCGTCAGCACTGTCAGTATTATGGATGTTATTAAAAAACAATCTTTCTCTCAATCAATACATTAAGGATAAAAATTACACCGATAAGCATCAGTAATGTTGAAATAAAATTCGATAGACTGAAAACAATCAACAAAACGCCCACAAAAAAGGCGACACTTCCAAAAATTAGTTTAAACCTCCTGTCCATAATCTTGATTTTAGAAGTTGTTTTAAAGTAATTTAGCTCTCCCCAAAGGCCATTTAGAATTTAGGTTTTAAAATGACAAAGGACCATGAATACAAGAATCATAAATCTAAAATCACTAAATCTGAAATACCTCTGTGGAGAGCCGTAAAACCGGGAAGGAGTTTAATCTACTCCTTATCCTTCTTCTTTTTCAACAATTCTTCAATCTTTTTCTCCAGTTCTCTCCCCCGGAGATTTTTAGCCACGATGCGGTTTTCGTCGAGGATAAAGGTGCAAGGAATACCTTTTACTTGGTATTCAGCAGCGATTTCTGATTTTTGTCCTTTCAAATCAGACACGCACTTCCAATTGCAACCGTCCTGACCGATGGCAGCCAACCAAGCGTGTTTGTTGTCATCGAGTGAAACGCTGATGATTTCCAATCCCTTCGGGCGGAAGCGCTTGTAAATCTTTATCAGGTTTACATTCTCTGCACGGCAAGGTTGACACCATGACGCCCAGAAGTCGACAACTTTTACTTTAGCTTTCGTCTCATGCAAAGAAAGCACGCCTCCATCGGACAACGGAGCCGCAAAGTCGGGAGCAATGGCTCCTATCGCTAATTTCTGTATCTTTTCCAACTCTTTAGCAATATGTTTGCCATAAATAGTAGCTTTCGCTTTTTCTCCCAGGATATTGTAGCGTTCCTCCAACTTTGTTTCGTCAAAAGCTTGAGCCAATTTGGCATAAACGACATAAGCGGCCACGTACGTGTCGTTGTACTTGTTCAGCAAAGCCAGTTCTTCAGTCTCCACTTGAGCCATTATCTTTTTGAAATTCTCTTGCAATTTCTGCATTTGCATGGGATTCGCCTTAGCTTGCGCTTGCAGTTGCTGCCCGCTTTGTGCCAGATATTTGTCCAAATCGTTGAACTCTTTCAATATTCGTTGAGACTCCCCGCCGCCATCCACGATCAATTCATTCGCTCCCGCGGTAATCGTGTAGTTCGCGTTCTCCAACATAATGGTTGCCAATGCCGCATTTCTCTGAACCGGCATCAAGTAAGCCAACGTTGTTTCCGACATCCGGCCCGTGAACTCGAAAACTCCATTCGTGACCTCGGCCTCTCCGATATCAATCAAACCCTTCTCCGTGAGAGCCACCAACAGTAATTTCCCGTTGACGGAGTTACCCACCTGACCCGTAATTTTGTAACTATCTCCTTGTGCCACGGATAACATGACACAAGCAAACAACGTGCATATCGTAATTAAAATCCTTTTCATCTCATCATTTTTAATTCTAAATTCTAAATTTTAAATTCTAAATTACATCTCCCGTTGTCTCGGGACCTTCAACGCCGGTTCTTTCTCCGTTTTCGGGGTGGTTTTCTCGATCACCAATCCGTCCACGATCATCCCGGCGGGATAGATCATTGAAGCGGGATAGTAATTCGAAAGAGTATTCATCACCTCTTCTTTCGAAGATATTGCCGTTATTTTCTGTAATTTCGTTAAATCGGGCATACGGAATCCGGCTGTGCGGACACGGGTTTCTTTTCCGTCCTTGAGGTCAACACGATAGACCACGGGTGCCGACCCGGCAATCCCTCTCGCGATATAAGCACACGATTGCCCGGCATCCTTCGCCGCTTTTATGAGCATCTTTTTCATCTTCGCATGGGCAACGCCTTTGTCCACCTGTATATGAATCGTACCGATGCCTACCGTGACAGTCGGGCTTTGCGGTGAAAACATAAAGCGGGCACTGCCTGTCGATTCCGGAGCCTTCAATGTCGGGATTCGTCCGTTCAGCATCTTCTTGAACACGCCTTTCTCGACCAGCGTCATCTCTGCCACCGGAGTAACACCGTCTCCGTCCATCTCGTAATACCCGTATAACGGAGTACCGTTATACTCTTTCATCGTCGTATAGTTCTTAATCGTCAAACGATTATCTATAATCTTTCCTCCGAACTGGTCTTCCAATCCGCCGCGGGACGGCCCAAGCGAACGATTGGCAATCAATCCGCCGCGATACAGAAGATTACCGGACAAAATCGTTGCCACAGCCCCTCCTTCAAACATAACCGGTCCGTTGTAGTACTCTTCCACTAGAGGAGCTGATTTTAATTGCATCAAGCCTTCGGCAAAGGCCCTCACCCGCTCTTTCATTTTTTCGATAGAGGGGATTTCTGCCGGATTCAATAACGAAAGCGTGAATGAATCGCCCACGGTTGAACCGTCATCAGCACGAGTTTCCGCGGCAACCGACAGGGTTACCTGCCCGCCGGGTTCTTTCAATTGCACTCCCTCCGAAGTCAACCGGTAAAGGTCTATTTCCGCCCCACTGATTGCCACGCTGGAGTTATAAATATCTTTGTACTCCGTGAATACAGCCGAAACTTCCGCAACCAGTCGCTCCAAGGCAGCCTGATCGATCTCGAATGTCGTTTCCCGTTCCCGTACGCGGGTCACCGCGGGCAACTGCTGCATTTCCGGCAAAGCAGCCATCTCGGGCGATTGCGGATTTTGTTGTAAGAAATTTGCCTTCTGCGCCATCATCCCCAGCGAGTACTTGTACATCATATCCGATGATTCCCAGAACCCGCGACGAATCACGTCATAGTCTACTTCCGCCGGTAATTGAACGGGAACGATTTGTTCCATGTATTGCACATCATTGTTGCGCTGATAATTTCCCAGCATCATTCGCGTACCCCCATTCATTTGCCACGGGGAAACATTTGAAAACAGGATTCCTCCTAACGAACCGGCCACCGAGAAATGTCGGAAACGGGATATCGTGTACGAGATATAGTAGGGTTTGGGACTATTCGGCAAAATCAGCGCGGCATGGTTGCGGTCCAACTCGGAACGCAGGGCAGCAAAAATCACTTCATCCGTATTTTCGGTGACTCTATTTTCCGGTTTCGGTGAAGGTAAAACCGGGGGAATATCCCGGGCCTGTTCCCGACGTTGAGTCTCTATCTGGCTCACGAATATCGTGGGGGATATTGCTGTTACGGGCACCCAACCCGACTCGGCCCCGCAAGAACCCGTGAATACGCTCGGATCGTTGCCGGCAGCCGAGATGTTCGAGAACATCGACAGAGGGGTCCCGATCAAATCCACACCCCGCACCAGTTGATCCGGCCGACCGTCCACGAATACCCGGTAGACCTCCAAAGGGGTCACGTTGAACGAGTTCAGGCTTCCTCCCTCGCCCGTGTACGTGAAACCGCTGGTCACGGTGCGGAAATAGTAACCGTACTCTTTTCCTTGCTTTTTGGCTTCTTTCACCAGCATGGCACGCAATTCGTCTTCCGTGTAGGGATGATCGGTTTCGATGATCAGGTTGGATTGCTGCGAAACGGGGTCTCCTCCCCCGGAGGTACGTCCGTGACCGTTACTCACGGGAAAACCGTCCAACGGCACCCGGCTCATAAGGAACTCTTTCAACACGCCGTTCACCACGTTATCCACCCGACGCGCTTTCACACCTTCGTCATCGTACACGTAATGACCGTACAAATCCGTATTGGCATAACGCTTTTGCAACGGATCGCAATACACTTGAAACTCCGCGGGCAACACTTGTTCCCCGACCATTTTCTTGAAGGTCTGACCGCCCGATTTCAAACGGTGGCCTTCCAAGCGATGTCCGAAAATCTCGTGAAAGAACACGCCGCTAGCGGGTCCCGAAAGCATAGCGGGTCCCGTGTAGGGATCGGCCACCGGGGCTTCGCGTAAAGCCAACAAACGGTTGATCATATCCTGCACATCATCCGTCATCCGGTTTGTTCCGGGCAAATCATCGGGCGTATATGCGAAGTAATCCTTGTTCAACGTCAACTCCATCCCGTCTGCCGCCTTCAACGAGGCAGACAACATCACCCGAACGGCCACTTTATTCTGCACGACCACGCTCCCCTCGCTATTCACGAAATAGGTACGTAATACTTGATAACTAAAACTGGCTGATCCTTGACGCAATTCAGGACAACTTTTGAACACGGCAGAAACCTCGTTCATCCGTTTTTTCCAAGATCGCAGCATCTCCGTATTCCGATTGCCGACCACCACGGGGGCCTCGTAATAATGTTCCACCGGCACTGCCGAAAAACACGGAGCTTTATCTTCATCCTCCACGCTTACCGCGGCCCGGGTCTTTGTTTGGTCGTACATGGTACGGGCATACTCGTAACGCCGCAGTGTCTCCCTCCAAATCGCCTCCCGAATGGCATCCGGGGTATCGTCATCCAAAGGTAAAACAACTCCCCGCGCTCCCTGTGCATTAGGACCGGCCGCACCTCCCTGTCCGTTATACTTGAAATTGTCCAGTTCCGGACTTCCCAATCGGATTTGCGGCACCAGTGTTCTCATGCGACTTTCTTCGGCAGTTGACGCAGCCCCGAACGAACTTATAATCGTCATGTTATAGTCGTCCATCGCCCGCATGTTCATGTAATAGGGGATATTTTCCTGTTTCTTCAACTCCTCCATGCTGTATTGCAATTCCTGTTTCATCAGTTGCAAAAGTTTATCCTCTTGCTCCTGACCGAATACGCCGGAGAAACTTAATAGCAGTATCCCGCTAAAAAAGAGTCTGATTAAATGACTTATTTTCAACATAATTTCTTTGTTGTGTTTGATTAACGACCGCAAAAGCGGTCGTTAAATTCATAATTATTTATAGAGATCGATACCTGCCAAGCGACATGACCAGTTTCCACTCGGATCGGAACCGTCCCGTATGGTTATTTTGATATGCTTCACTTCTCGGGAGTCCTCGGCAATCTTCAACAAGGTTACTTCTCCCGACACACGTCCTAGATCGTTACTGGGCAAAAAGGTTACATCTTCCCAAACAACCCCGTCAAGAGAGGTCTGTGCAACCACCATGTCCGGCAAGAAATAGGGAGCACTTCTATCATTTCTGGGGATTACAAATTGCGTTACCTTAATCCCACTTATTGCAGTTCTCTCCTCCAATTCCATGTACATTTCATAGGTACGCATCGACGGTTGTGTACTCGTTTGCAAAAAAGTATTTTTATTGTTATCCAACAAAACATCCCAATCTGCAAAAATATCCTCCGTCTCGCAATAAATCTTATTGCCATCCTCATATTCCTTGAAAGCTGACGCAGGTATAATCTCCAAATCATCAGGAGCTGCAGAAAAACTCATATACGTCATAAATGGATATACTTTATCGAAATAATGCATTCCAGTACCCGATTGATTTCCGTAGTATTCCACCTCCAAACCCAATATATCATCTTCTGCTGCTTTCGACAAAGCGGCATAACTATTTTTATCATTCTTGAGTATCTGACTCCTGTTATCCCTAGTCGCCTGTTCAGAGAAATAGCGATTCTTACCCACCACAAGTTTTTTCAAATTGGTGCAAAAAAGTATATCTTCCAAAGATTCAATGGAATAATCAAACTCCAACTCCTCCGCGTTTTCGATAAATTCCAAGAACTTATCTTCTTTTTCTTGCGTGTCCGTTGAGTAACCGTAACGTGCCGTGATGGCGTGAACGAATCCCGCACTAAAATTTTTCTTCCGACTAATCGCCGTCGGGTCAAGGACAGCCTGATCCGGAGAGTTTTCCAAAATTCCCGTCCGAAGTACATAGACCGTATCCTCCGGGTTCATGCTCACATCATCGATCGTGACCAACGTATTATAACTGTCCGGATTTTTAAATTCATAGTACTTGGTTTCTCCCGCCGTATTCTTGTATTGCAACTTCATCTCCACGATGTTATCGTTATACTGGTCGGAGAAGAATATCATCTTCTCTTTCATAAAATAGGACTTGAGAACTCCTTGCGAAAACGAGCGCATCAACTCGTGGTCCCGCGTGTAAGGCCTTCCGGAATAAGCCTCTATCAAAGACTCATTCCCGAATTTATCCACGGCACTCACGTAAAACTGGTACGTACCATCCGCCAAATCCGTCAACACGAAAGAGGTTTCCGTACCGGGAAGATACACCGAATCTCTTTGCCCCTCGAACAACCAAGCCACCTTTATCTTGTCGATTGTGGCATCCGTACCGTTCACCCAATTGACAATCAAACGTTCCCAACCCGCAGTAATGTCCAGGTCGGAACATTTCGCCACGTAACGGATTTTCCCGTCACCGGCAAAATCGCTATAAGTATCTTCCAGACTTTCGCTACACCCCGTCATGAAAGCTACCGCCGCGAATAATAAATTAATTATATGTTTTCTCATATTCATAGCTTAATTCTTTTTTATATAAACCTCCAATTCATGCAATGTAAAATAGTTGTTTGGATTCGGATTTGCCGAGGAATTGAGTTTTGATCTAAACGTTTCATGTACGATGATCTTCAGGTAACGGTACTCGTTATCCTCCACGGGGAACAAAACGTCCACATATATCGGATCTGCATCCTCAAATTCCGCTAAAGTCTTCGGAAGACCTATACCGGAGGCATTTTTATTTATATGAGGAAAACTCCACTTCTCACTAGCCGTTTCGGCTTTCGGATTTTGATTCAAATTGCCCAAGTATACCCATCCGTCGGCATCCGGATTGCCCGTTGTGTTATTGCCATACACCGACAATTTACAAGGAAGCTTATCATCGTACCATCCGAGCCAGACATCTCCTAAAGCAGCTGCCCCCTGAGCGTCCTTCGCCTGCGTGGGGATAAGAGCGTACAAACGAATCCAAGCCGGTGTTTTCTGCTCTCCCAGGTCAAGCACCATCGGTTTTTCTAACGCATTGGGTCCTGCCAGAAAAGTTCCATACACCTCATGACCGGTATATCCTAGATTCGGATCTCTCGTTGTCAAGAAGAATTCCATCCGCTCTTTTCCTTTCAAATCTCCGTCAAACAAATACTCCACCCCGGTTTTCGCGTTCGCATTTTTAACCACCGTAAGCTTGCTCGTATTAAAGTCATCTGCCGTCACCGGCCATTGTTCCGTCAAGAAAGCATCAATATCAGGATAAATCTCCTGTCTCACCCGGAAACCTTGAAAATCTTCCGTGCGGACAACCACCGTGTAATTATCCATTTTCCGTTCCATCTCAAATTTGAGCGTATCGCCTCCCTGACGAATCGGGAAACTACTCAAAGGAATCGTATCCGGTTGGTGTGTCAACGGATTTTCGCCCAAATAGAAAACATGGGCCATACCGGTTGTCACCTTGGGAGTTTGATAGATGACCTGAAAGCCATTCCAAGTAGAACTCACCACCAAGCCCTCAAAAAATACCCACGGTGCACTGGGAAGGGTTGAGAAGCTATACTCCCGTTTTGCGGATTCCTCATTGCGATGATTGACAAAAGAGACTTGGGCCACCACGTCTTTCGCTCCCGTAAAACCATCCAACAAAAGCGAATCGCCCCCGTAATCGCCAACTTTCAACACATCATTTCCTTGCCAGTTCTTGTAGCGAACATTCATGGCAAAAATACTCCTATCATTCGGTAGCGAATAACGCATCATCGCACCTCCTGCCACGGGTTCAAATTTGATTTCCAACCCCTCGGTCACCGGATTAAAAACAACGTCATCATCGTTGCAAGCCAGAAAACCGAATATCAATAATAAAATCCATATCGAATTCTTCATCATCTTATTTTTAGAATTAAATTCTTACAATCGTACATCCAAAATCTACAATCATAAATCGTAAATCATAAATCGTAAATTCCTTTACCATCCCGGATTTTGTTTCATTCCGGAGATCAAAATTTCCTCCGCTTTGAATGGAGTAAAATAATCCCGAGGGGCAACGAATTTGAAACTACGTCCGATCTCGATCGGTCCGTTTTCGTCATTATAGAATGTCGCTGCCGTTGAGCCGAGAACATTCCAGCCATATGATTTCTCGTTCATCTCCGTTTGGGCGGTCATCCAACGACGAACATTCCAATAACGGTGCCCCTCAAAAGCGAACTCGACGTTATACTCTTGGCGTATGATCTCCCGCATACCCTCTTTTGTCTTGATTTTTCCGGGATTTGAAGAGTAATTCGTCCAAGCATCCTCGACCGTCGGAATCCCTGCCCGTACACGTACTTTATCCAACGGTTTGTACACGTGCTCTTCGTCCGGTGCATCCAAATATTCGTTCCAAGCTTCCGCCTGCATCAAATACACCTCCGCCAAACGGATAACCGCCATGGTCTCGTTTGTTATGCCTTGATAATAATTCTTGGTAGAAATCCACGAATAAATCCATTTTTTCACCCAATAACCACAAATGTTCTGGTAATCGTTGCTGACAATCACATCCTGCTGCGAACTCCAAGGGCCTTCTCCCTTGCGGGCTTGCACGAGCAGATTATTGTCCAGACTCTGCGTGTTTACTCCGCGCTGCCAATACATCCGGTCTCCGGCAATCGAGGCGTAGAAACGGGGTTCCCGGCGCAAGTGAAGATTGACCACGTCCGTATTCAACGGAACGACATTCTCGTAGGCAAGGGCACTCTCCGAGCCTAATTTATAGCGGTTACCATAGTTCCAATAGACATCGGCAGTTATCGGCAACCCGTTTTCCGTGTAATACATCTCCACCATCTTCATTGAAGGAGAAAGACAACCGAACGCAAGTGCTTCAAAATGGTTATTATCACCCACCAAACGCGGGAGTAAATATATGTACATCGTTGTCATTCCACCTTTCCACTCCAAGAGGTATTCCTTATTACTAAACATCGAATAGGTACTTTGCTCGATATCATCCATGTGGTTCAAAAGCGTGGTTCTCTTACTGCTTCCTTTCGCCGGGAACTCGCGGTCTCCCTGCGCACAAATTTCAGCCGCCTTGTCGGCAGCTTCAGCCGCAATCCGCCATTTTTCCCGATCGTAGGTCGGATTAAAAAGCAACTCCCCGTTCTTATTCTTGAAATCGGCATAAAATATATTTCCGTTGAAAAGCGGAGAGGCGGCATAAACCAACACTCTGGCCTTCAAGGCATAAATGGCTTCTTTGGTAAACGTGAATCCATAGATTGCCGAACGTTGGGAATGTCTCGGAATATCAGGTTCAGCCTCGTCCAACAGACGAACGATCTCCTTAAAACAGGTGTCCACGGGTTGCCGCGGCAATTGATAATCCTCCATCTCCAAATCCACGGGCATGTTTTGTGGAATCAAGCAAATGGGACCGTAAGTACGAAGCAACTCAAAGTAGATGTAGGCCTTCAAGGCCTTCATGTCCGCCTTCCACCAATCTTTATCCTCTTGAGTCATGTTGTACGTTTTGTCGACATTATCAATAAAAACATTGGCTCTTCGAATCAATTGATACATTTTCGCCCATATATTCCCGTAAGGATCTTGCGACATCTGCTGGCCGTTTGCCACGAGGAAGCCGGGGAGCAGATTGATGGAAGTGTATAAAACAGGACTGGGCGTATACTCGTCGGAGGCAGAAAAAGCAAGGTTTTTATCCGAGTTTTGGAGCAAAGAAATCAAATCCGCGTAAACCCCTATCCACCAGCCCTCCACTTTTGTCCGTTGCTCAAAAATCGATTCGATGGTTTCGATGTCTTTCTCCGGCACCATGTTCAGGTAATCACACCCGGGCAACAGGAAAAGACCGCAAAGTATAGATATTAAATATTTTTTCATCATCACGTGTATTTAAATTTAGAAACTGACATTCAACCCTGCCGACCAAGTACGTTGTATGGGGTAATTGAATCCACTACTACCTAACTCCACATCCCATACTTTAAAATTAGTAATCAGGAAGGGATTATTGACGCGGGCATAAAATTTCACGTTTTTCATTTTCAATTTATCCAGCACATTCTTCGGGAGGTTATACCCCACTTCAATGGCGGTGCAACGCAAGAAACTGCATTTCCGCATGAAATAAGTTGAAAACCTGGGATTTCCTGGATTAGAATATTCACCCTCTTGCGGATTATGCATATTAATGGCTTGGGTTGAGAGACGCGGCCAGAACGGACGTTCTTTCATATTGTCCTCACTCCAATGATCATCATAAATGGCTTTCAGCATGGACCGATTATTCACAAACGGACCGATCTGCATCGGGTCCATAAAAAATGCCCGTTTCCCCGATCCTTGGAAGGCAAAATTGAACTCAACGTTTTTATACTGGAATGAACCGCTAAAACCGTAGATGACACGGGGCGTGGTCGGGTACCCGATATACGCGGCATCATTCACGTCGATTTTTCCGTCACCATTCAAGTCGCGGTACCGGATATCTCCCGGCATCGTCATTCCGGTACCTCCCTGGCTGGGCGAGTTGTCAATTTCCGCCTGCCCACGGAAAAGCCCTTCGGCGATGTACCCGATCTGTTGGGAGATCTCTTTGCCTTTTTTCCGTTGCCATTCCGGCGTATTGGTTGCTTGTTCAATCTCTAAATAAATCGCTTTGTTGTAAGTAAACGTACCGTTCAAAATCATCCAAAAATCAGGACTGAAAGCGTGTTGGATTTTACCGGAAAGATCAAATCCCCGAGAACGGGTTTTACCCACGTTACCGATTTGCAGCTCCTCTAACCCGGTTGTTTCCGGCATCGTGTAGCGTTTGTCAATGATATTGTGACGAATTTCCTGATAAATATCAGCATTGAGTTCCACGATTCCATTGAAGAATTTTGTCTCCACACCCAAATTCACCTGCTCGGCAATCTCCCACGTGATCTTGTCATTCGGGTAAGAATTTATAATAGCTCTCTCCACCGTAGCACTTGTTGCCGTTCCCGGATGCGCCACACTTACCGTTGACACGACGGGCAGATGGACAAAACGCGGATTCGAGATGATTCCGTCATTCCCGACTTGTCCCCAAGAAAGACGGAACTTCAAGTACGAAAGCCAATGAGCAGTATTATTGGCAAGGAAAGGTTCTTTCGAAGCAATCCAAGCACCTCCCACGGCGGGGAAAAAACCGAAACGATGTTTCTCGGCAAAACGCTCTGAACCGTTGTAACCGAAACTTGCCTCTAAAAAATATTTATCCTTGAACCCATAGCTCCCGCGCATCGCCAAGCCCAAGTTTCGTTGGGGAATACCGTTCAAAATTGAAGATACTTCCGATGCCGTGGTCTCTTGCCCGCTAAACACGACCGTCAAACTGGTCTGGTGCTCGCCCCAGGCGGCCACGTGCAATCCCCTCAATTCGTAACTCAATTGCGAAGTTTGACTACTTCCACCAACGTCAAAATCCAATGTTCTGGACGATCCGTCCGGACTTATCGCTAACAATTGGTGCTTGCCGGTCTCGAAGTTATAATCTTTTATGTTATACTTATAGGGTTTGGTGTTATAGACGTTATAATAGTATCCCACATAATTCAAAGATACGGACGCCCGCATTTCCAATCCCTTGAGGATAGGTGACAGGTTGTGGATATACTCCGCCCGTGTTACCGCAGAATAACGGCGTCGATCGTTATATCCCTTGTGAATCTCCATGTAAGGATTCGCATCCGGTGCCGCATTGGTGGCTCCGAAACGAATGTGCGGCCAATTATAGGTATCGTCAGCCGGATAAGTAGCGGCAAAATCTACCGGCGACACGTTGAAAGCCATATAATATGCCTGTGAAACATCGGCCTTGGGGCCCCTGTATTTATCAAAATTCGCGGAAGTATTGATGTTCAAACGAATCCCGGCACTCAAGTCGATATTTAAGTTGGTACGGAAAGAGAAGGAATTATTCTCAATGTTCACTTTGAACTGGTTCAAACGGTCGGTTTTCAACATACCCTCATCCCGCGTATAATTCACGGACGCATAGTATTGTACCACACGCGAACCACCCCGAATATTCAAACCCGCCCGGTGGTTGATCGAGTAATCCTTAAACAAGATATCGTACCAATCATTGGCAGGATATAACCAAGAAGGATAAAGATCGGAACCGGTACGATCAATGCGCTCCACGCTGTATTGAGGTGTTGCACTCGGATCGCGAGCGAGCAATGCCCGGTTATACATTTTCATGTAAGTAATCGGATCAACCACCTCAATCTCCCTAGTCGGTCGGCTCATTACCGCCTCGTAACGAACAGAGGTGTAAACATTACCCTCTTCTCCTTTTTTAGTCGTTATAAGAATTACCCCGTTTGCCCCGCGGGCTCCGTACATGGCCGTTGCCGAAGCGTCTTTCATGACGCTGAACGTCTCGATGTCCTCCGGTACCATACGGGAAAGATCCAATTTGGAAGATTCCACCCCATCAATCAAAATGAGCGGGTCAATGTTAGCATTCGTCTGGAAAGAGGTAATACCCCGGATATAGAACTTCGTGTTCATTTCATCTTCCGTCAAAGCACCGGGAAGACCTCCCGTTTGCCACCCAATCATTCCGGCAATCTTTCCGGCGAATTGAGTGGTTAAGTCGCTACTTGAGGATTTCAATGTTCTTGCATCCACGGTAGTAATCGCTGATACCACACTCTCCTTCTTCTGCTCACCGAAAGCCACCACGGTTACCTCCTCGATGTTCTCAGCCGTGGGATTCAAACGGATATTTATTTTCTTCTTCCCTTTCAATTCGATAACTTCCGTCTTATAACCGACAAAAGAGACCCGTAAGGCATCCGTCGGCTGCATACTGATCGTGTAATTTCCATCCGTATCCGTGGCTACCCCTTGGGTCGTTCCTTGGATAAGGACTGTTGCCCCGGGAATGGGATTTCCTTTTTCATCCACCACCCGTCCGGTTACGGTGACCATTTCCACGGGTTTCTTTTCCCGCATAATTATAACAACCCGATTTTTCTCCAGAACATAAGTATAAGGACTGTCTTTTAACAATGTCGTGAGGGCTTCTTCCACCGTAACATTCGTTACTTCCAAGGTGAATCTCCGGTTTTTATCTACCGACCCGTTACTTTGGAAACCGTAATCAAGACCCGCTTGCCGATTCATTTCGGCAAGGATTGTTTCCAGCGTGGCATTTTTCATCGAAATCGTTACTCTCTTCGAGATGACCTGAAACACACTGGATGTGGCCCCGAAAGTACTCTCTGGCAAAGCACTTAGCGTCGCGGATACCAAGAATATGCACAACGCAACTTTTTTGGCGATATGAATACCGCCGATGTGATTTTTTTGCATAAATTTGTCGTACTAATTATTAAATAGTAAATTTAGTTTACTGTTTGATGGTCGCTATGATAAAGGCTCAATTTTATTCGATAGCGATTGCGCGTAAAATTATCCTGCCTGGCGGGATAATTTTTTTTGATTCAGGATGTTTACTTCACGATGTAATACCCCCTTTCTTTTATGAATTTGCATTTTGTTATTTTTTCAAGGAACGACACCACTTCGTCTATCGGTGTCGTTCTATTTAGATTCATCGTAACTTCTATTCTGTCCAGCCCTTTCCGGGATTCAAAAGAGACACCGTACCAGGTGGAAATATCCTCCAACACCAGGTCCAAAGGCTTGTCGCGATAGCGGAACACACCGTCCAGCCACGCCGTGGCGTACAGCACATCCACGGGCTTTACCTTGACGTCTGCCGATGCCATATCATAAGAGACTAATTCCCCGGGACTGACCCGAACTTCCTTGTGACCGGGGGATTTAAAACCGATCTTCCCTTCGACCAGTACGGTTTCAATGGCTTTTCGTGCTCGTTCTTTCACGTTGAAACGGGTGCCATACACCCGGATTTTCGAACCGCCGACACTGATTTCGAAAGGAACATCCGAACGGGCCACGTTAAAATAGGCTTCACCCGACAATTCCACTTCCCGGCGTTTGCCGACAAATGTTTCCGGGTATTTCAAGCTACTTCCGGCATTCAGCGTCACCTCCGTCCCATCGGCAAGGGTAATGTTATAGGTAAACCCAGTAGGGATGATCAACCTGTTGTACACGATCTCCCGCACGGCAGGCATGGTATCGTAGATCACCCGATTGTCTGTAATCCGGATATTCGATTTCCCCACGGTAGAATCCGCTTTCCTCTCTTTCAAGTTCAACTTATTGCCATCTGCCAAAATCAATGTAGGCACAACAATCTGATGATCCGCTTTGAGAACACGGGGCATTTCCGCCACGCCGATATTTTCTTTTGTCCCTCTATTCATCCACAAGAAGGCAAACACGAACCCGCAACACAACACTGCTGCCACAGAACCC
>ERZ780149.2858-NODE-2858-length-15325-cov-6.282646_pt1 | contig 15325 bp, 12 predicted proteins | sample MGYA00511367_ERZ780149 | MGnify/ENA primary metagenome ERZ780149 (study PRJEB29588, sample SAMEA2153852) | human gut metagenome | biome: human gut; feature: human-associated habitat; material: faeces | place: Denmark | collected 2008/2010 ... | reverse complement strand
TCAACATCTCAACGAAGAACAAAACCGAAAGTGCGCAGGAATTCGGACGTTATCCATTCCCCTTTCCCTGAAAACAAATACTAGATTGTTTCAGTCAGTCACATCATCAAGTATTCCGAAATATACAGAAATACCGCAATGCACGGCAAATTCAATTAAACGCAACTCTTCATAGGCCACTTAAACAAACCACCACCCCATCAAATTGGATAGAGCATATACAAGCCCACATCCAGCAGCACCCCCGTACCCCTACTTGCGCAAATGAGAAAGATTTGCAGGGTTGACGCATCGACAACAACTGGATTGCATTTTCAGGGCATCGCCGAATATACTCCCACCACACAACAAGTTAGGGTGGTACAAAACACCATCAATTAAGTACCACCTTTGCAAACATTTTCACAAATGAAAGAGTTGTTTCAGCAACGATTTTCATTGTTTTTTCCAAGGCTTTTCGCCCTTTAGCACCCTAGAAAAGGTATAAAATAAACAGCATACGTTCGCAATAGTGCAAACGCTATCAAAGAAGATGAACCCCCGTTAAAGGGATTGAAGAAAAGGAATAAAGGAGCCATGAAACATCGGAAACCCGCACCGGCCTGGCATAGGCTGGGGCTGAAGATTAGCAAGAAAGTGGTGGTCGGCATCACCGCCGCGGCGACCGCCTTCGGCGGACTGGCAATCGCCAGCACCGCAGCACAGGCCAGCACCGATCGCGACAGCTACGCCGACACCGTTGAAAACACCACGTTCGAACAGGCGCGCAAGCATTACGGACTGGCGCAGCAAATGAGCGAGGGCGCCACCCTGCATGCATGGGAGTGGAGCTTCAAAACCATTGAGGAAAACATCCCCGCTATTGCCGAAGCCGGTTACACCTCCGTGCAGACCGAGCCGATTTCCGCTATTCATAACGGCGGTAAGGGCATGATCTTCACCGAGAACTGGTACTACGTGTACCAGCCGACCGACACCACCATCGGCAACTGGGTAATGGGCACCGAGTCGGACCTGAAGAGCCTGTGCGAGACCGCGCACAAGTACGGCGTGCGCATCATCGTTGACGTGGTGGCCAACCACATGACCGCCACTTGGGGCGCCATTTCCGACCGTTGGAAGAAGTCCGAATACTACCATCACGATTGCAACAATGGTGACGTGCAGGATTGGAACAACCGCTACCAGGTGACCCACTGCAAGCTGCTCGGCCTATATGACATCAACACCGAAAACACCGAAACCGCCAACATGATGCACGATTTCCTCGTGCAAGCGGTCAACGACGGTGTGGACGGGTTCCGTTTCGATGCGGCCAAGCACATCGAACTGCCGGACGAGTATAACGGCTCCCAGTATTGGAACATCATTCTTAACAATGGCGCGCAGTTCCAATACGGCGAAGTGTTGCAGGATTCCATCTCCCGCGATAGCGACTATGCAAAGCTGTTCTCCAGCCACAGCAAGAACGGCGGCGGCGTCACCGCATCCTCCTACGGCAGCAAGCTGCGCGGAGCCCTGAATTCGAAGAACCTGAACGCCGGCACCCTGTCCGATTGGAGCAACTCCGCCAGCCCGAGCAATCTTGTCTCTTGGGTGGAATCGCATGATAACTATTCCAATAGCGATAGGGAATCCACCGGCATGAGCGAGTGGCAGATGACCATGGGCTGGGGCGTCATCGGTTCCCGCTCCCAGACCATGCCGCTGTACTTCGACCGCCCGGTCGGTTCCGGCGGCAGCCAGCCGCAGTTCGCGGAGAAAAGCAAGCTCGGCGATGCCGGTGCGGATTCTTGGAAAGATGCGCAGGTTGTGGCGGTGAACCACTTCCGCAATACTATGAACAACAACAAGGCTTCGGAGTATCTGCGCAACTGCGGCGCGAATTCCTGCCTCATGGTGGAACGCTACATCAAGGACGGCAACTTCAAGAACGACGGCGTGACCATTACCAACATGGGTGATACGCAAGAGCTGTCCGGCACTGCTACCAACCTTGACGACGGCACCTACAAGGACCAGGTCTCCGGCGGTACCATCACCGTTTCCGGCGGCAAGATCACTTCCGGCTCTGCTCCTGGCGGCAAGATCAGTGTGTTCTTCACCGACAATTCCGGTTCGGTCTCCGCAACCCCGGGCGACAGCTCGTTCAAGACGGACACCACTACCGTTACCCTGAATGCGAACAATGTCACCGATGCCACCTACACCACTTCGGAGGGCAAGTCCGGCTCGTATCAGGATGGCGACACCATCACCATCGGCGCTTCCACGGCGATCGGTGACACCATCACCGTGAAGCTGCAGGGCAAGGATGCGGATGGCCAAACGGTCTCCGCAACATACAAGTACACGAAGAAGGATCCGGCCGCCACCAGCACGGCTTATGCGAAGAAGCCGAGTGCGTGGAGCAACCTGTACGCCTATGTGTATGTAGACGATTCGAGCGCCACCACTTTGAAGGAAAATGCGAAGTGGCCGGGCGAGCCGATGACACAGGTCGCTTCGGGAGACACTTGTGGCAAGGATGGCGAGTACAAGTATGAGATTCCCGACGATCTCGAGGGAAGTAATACGCGCATCATCTTCAACGATGGCAATGCCACGAATACCCAGAAGTACCCTGCCGACACCACCGAAGGCGTAGATGCCGCTGGCCTTAAGATCGATGGCAATTACGCTTGGGACGGCAACACTTCGTCCGGCACCTGGGAGGCCCGCAATTGCGTGGTCACCCCGACCAAGTCTGTGAGGATTGATCAGTCGGATTACAGCGTGGACCTGTCCAATGGCGTGGCCACGAAGCAGTTGACCGCCACGACCGATCCGAAGGGCGCGTCCGTGAGCTGGAGCTCGTCCGACAAGGACGTGGCGACCGTCAGCCCGAAGGGCGTGGTCACCCCGAGGAAGGCTGGCAAGGCCACGATCACCGCGAAGTCCGGGACCAAGACCTCGTCGATCACCGTGACCGTGACGGGCCAGATCCCGCCGGACCCGGTCGCGAAGAACACGATCTACGCTTCGAAGCCTTCGGGCTGGGGCAAGATCTACGCGTACGTGTACACGGGCGACGGCGCTACCGCGGCGAACAACGCGGCCTGGCCGGGCGTGGAGATGACCGCCCCGAGCGCGACCGACGGCTGCCAGCAGACCGACCTGTACAAGTACGTGGTCCCGGACGACCTCGCCAAGGGCGCGAAGGTGATCTTCAACGACGGCGGCAGCCAGCAGTATCCGGGATCCCGCCAGCCGGGCCTGGACTACGACGGCGGCATCGTGAAGTGGGACGGCTCCTCCGCGGCCCTGGGCGCGGTCGAGTGCGAGACCACCATCCCGGTCACGTCCGTCTCGATCTCGGGTGACGGCGTGAGCAACGGGAAGCTGAGCCTGAAGTCCGGTGCTTCCGTGCAGCTGACCGCGACGGTCAGGCCCGACAACGCGACGGACCGGAAGGTCACATGGACGAGCTCGGACAGCTCGGTCGCGAACGTGATGGGCACGGGCGTGGTCACGGCCGGCTCGAAGGCCGGCACCGCGACGATCAAGGCCACCGCGGGCGGCAAGTCGGCGTCCGTCCAGGTGACGGTCTCGGCCCCGCAGGACCCGTACGCGCAACTGGACGCTTTGGCGAAGGCCCACGCGTCGGACCTGGCGGACGGCACGTACACGGTGTCGACCGCGTTGAAGGACGGCATGCTTCTGGACGTGGCCGGCGGGTCGAAGAAGGACGGCGGGAACGTGCTGATCTACACCGCGACCGGCGGCGCGAACCAGCAGTGGAGGGTGACGCACGACCCGAAGGGCTACGTGACGCTCGCGAACGCGAACTCCGGCAAGGTCCTGGACGTGGCGGGCGGTTCCGCGAGGAACGGCGCGAACGCGCTGCAGTACTCGTCGAACGGCGGCCGCAACCAGAAGTGGGTCGCGGTCCGGTCCGGCTCGTCGTACCGCCTGGTGTCCGCGATGTCGCAGTCGCTGGTCCTGGACGTGGCTGGCTGGTCCACGAAGGACGGCGCGAACGTGGATGTGTGGACGTCGAACGGCGGCGCGAACCAGCAGTGGAAGTTCAAGTCGGTCGGACAGTCCCAGAAGTCCGCGACGGTGTGGTACCGTCCGTCCTCCGAGCAGTCGCGCGTGCGCGTGCAGTGGCGCGTGTACGGCAATCCGGACTCCACCGGCGGCACGGAGATGACGAAGGCGTGCGGCGGCTGGTGGAAGGCCACGGTGCCTTCCGCGGGCTCCACTAAGGTCGGCCTGTCGTTCTCGTACGGCTCCACGTCCGATGACAACGGCGGGAAGCTGTACGACGTGAAGGGCGAGTCCGCGGCGGTGTCTGGCGGCCAGGCCGTGACCGACGTCACACCGAACTGCGCGGCCACGGCCAAGCAGTAACCGAAAACAAACGACTGGGATCCGCCCATACTCTGGTGGATCCCAGTCGCCCTCATGGCGGGAACAAGACATCCTCACAAAATCTCAGATAAGGAGCTGTATGACTATCTCTCCAAGAAAATATCCGCACTCCTTAACTCAAACATGCTATGAAAATTGAAAAAGCAGCATGCAATAAATTCCATGCCAAATACTAGTTGAGAGTTTTTACATCAGTGCATCATTAAGGAACCGTTCAGAATCTGCACGAAGATTATTAAGTCGAGCCATATTCAGTACAGAGGCAAATGGTTCAACATTACTTCCGCCCTCGAAATCAGGAGGCAAAAGATGCTTTTCAGGTAAACCCAGTTTGACAAGTAACGTTCTCATGCGAGAACTACTCTTTTCCGTACCAAACGTAAGAAATGGCTTGCCATAGAGAATGGAGAACACCGTTGCATGGAAAGAGTTCGAAATCACACAGTTTGCCTTATCAATCAATGTAAGAAAATCAGCTGGGCCAATTCCCCATACATTGATCGCGTGCGATTGATACCGAATCGGCTTCTGAGAGTAATAAACGATAGTTAGTCCACGTTTTGCCGCCAATTTATCAATATAATGCACCATATCTTTATTCGGCCATAACGTATATGCAAATATATATTTGCCTGCTTCCAGCTTCTTTGGAAGTCGCGGAGCCTGTATATGTCGATAATCCTCTAAATTCAACAAAAGCGTCGGATCAAGCGTTTCAACAATATGCTTATTAGTTAGTTGCTGAAACTGCCCTGCTACAGAAAGCTCACGCACAGAAAGTGCATCAAAACGATTCAACCACTCGGAGACATGCTTCTTATCTTCTAGAGTGAAGTTCTTTTCTTCAAACTTGGCATGCGACAAGCTAGGCGCATACGCAATTTTCTTTGTTCCATCAGAAGCGAAAGAAAGAAAGAACGGAGGAACAGGCCCTAAGGTGCAATCCAAATTCCAAATCTGATCGCTACCACAAATCAGTGCATCATAATCCTTCAAATCCTCAGCTAGAGAACGCTCTGCATCAGCCCCCTCATAAGTCCGGCTCGTCAGGCCAAAACATTTATGCCAGAAAGATTGAAAACTGCTGCGCCTGCGTAAATTACCTGGAAGAAAGAGCAAATCTGCAATAAATGATTTAACCCCTATTCCACGAAAAATCTTATACCCATTGAAATCTGCGCTCCGATAATCGATAACATGTACATCATGGCCTAAATTCGTGAGATATTTTCTGAGTGCATAAGTCTGCAGTGCAGAACCAAAATTATATGCACAATGGAAGGTAATGGTTCCTATCCTCATTATTCATCTCCTTAAATCCCTATTTCCCGACATGTTTACCATTTTTATGCAGTGACTTTCCGCTGATTGCAGTTGCCAAAGATTTTACGAATGGATAGGCATCCAACGCAGATACTATGCATACAAGAAGGAAGAGCACACCAGAGATCAACAAGTACCTGGATGGATGCCATGCCATTATGCATGCTTGAACAGCTACAATCAGGATATTGATCAGCATAAGAGGCCAGTTCACCGCTATCCTGACAATCGGATGAGCCATAGCCACACGTATGACATACATAACTAGGTTGCTGCCGACCATAGCCCACGCAGCTCCTTGCAGTCCCATGATACGGACGAGCAGCCAGGTCAGAACAACAACGACGATCGCAGCAGCAGCAGTCGATGTCATTAGATGTTTGGTTTTCATACTTGCAGTAAAGACCGTTCCATAGAATCCTGCGAACACATTAAACAGAAATGCAAGAATCAAGACAGGAATAATAGGCCACGAATCATAGAATTTCTTCTGCAAAAGCAATGAGGCGAGCCACGGCGTCAACAACATAAGTCCTGATGCCGCGAGGAAACAGAATGTACGAAACACCGCAAACACATTGCTATAGAACTTGCCGGTATCAGTCTTCTTGAACTCTTGGAATGCAGACAAGCTCCAAGCCTGCCAAAACGTGGAAGAGACCATATTCATTACGTTCGGTATCTTGCTGGCCGCAGCAAATAAGCCGGAAGCACCGATACCGAGCATACTGGTAATGAAGAACCTGTTCACACTTGTGCCAACCCACCAGAAGATAGCATTGGGCATCAGCGGCACTGAATACAGCAGCATCTTCCTAAGAAAATGACGGTCGCGTTCCTTTTTGGGAATACGTACGTATTCCCATGAGCCACCAAATATAAGATATAAAACAATTGCAACAAGCCCGCCGAAAATCAACGAAACAAAATATCCCTCGACCTTCCAATTAAGCAGACCGATGAGCAAACCTGCCGATAGAGCCGAAACAAGCGACGAAGCTATAGATGCCCAGGTGATGAGTTTAATCTGGTTCAAACCTCTTGCCACATTTGCCAAGTACGCATTGAAAGCGGATGAAGCAAAATAGGCAAGATAGAACCATTTGTAATTCCCGAGTCCGCCGAATATGGGCAATCCCAGTAGCGGAAGCAGAAGGAGCATAATCAGGCAACCAAACAAAGTCACCCAAAACCCGACAGATATATATCGTTCCTTATCATCAGGATCATCGATGATATATCTAGTGGTGGCATCGCCGATGGACAGGGTAACGACAGGCGTGACCAAACCCGCCACCGTAAGAGACATGTCGGTCACGCCGTACTGCGCCGCAGTCAAGAAATACGTATATAGCGGTACCAGCAGAAATGTAATCAATTTCGTTGATACCGTATTTAATGTGAATAAGCCGATATTCACCAGTAGATTCTTGTATTTACCCAAGAAGCTTTTCCTTCCTCAAGATGCTTAATGTCTGAGGCTTTTCAGTGAATCAATGACCGATTTCGGCAGAACCTTTTTTATCGTTTTCTTAAGCTGCGTCTTCGAATCAGTTCTGCTATCGATAGAATCAATAAGGTCTCGTGCGGTCCTCTCATCTTCTTCGTGAGTAAAGCACTCAAACAGAATCGGGGCTTCCGAATCCTTTGAAGTAAAAATATCCTTAACCGCATTGAATTCTTCTTTTGAAGATGCGCTAAGATATTTAAACCCAAGTGATTCAGCCCAAGCGCGAGCTGGCGATTGGTTCCCCGTAACGCTCTTTGCTGCAGCATTGTGGCCTTCTGCAGCAATAAATATATTAGCGGACGGCCCAATTTGGCTACCAACATGATTAGAGAGTTTAAATGTCATGCCGAGACCGTTATTGATTAAAAGAATACGCAAATTTGGACCGATTTCCCTGCATCCCAAAGAATTCATGTCATAGAAGAAGGCCAAATCACCCGTGATGCAGAAGCACAATTCATGTGAGGAAAGGCTTGCTCCAATTAATGCTGAAGTGCATCCATCAATGCCAAATCCACCCACATTCGCACTTGAGCGAACATCTTTCGGGAGAGGGAAATAATCCCAACTTGACAAGGAACTCAGTATGGCCGGATGAACAATTGAACCAGCAGGAATCATAGAATGCAATTGCTGAGCCATCCAGATATTCGAGAATGGGAATTCTGGCATACGTTTTCTTAACTGAATGTCATAATTCTCCCACTTGGTACGGTAACCCGACTCCACGTGCTTGTTGCTCGCATAGTGGGAAAAGAAAAACTCGATTGAACATTGGAATACATTTTCAAGTCGAGCAAAATGTTGGCGAAACTCTCCATCCAGAGATACCCTCCAAACTGGGCAATTCAGGCCCGTCAAAAATCCCATGGTGTTATAGTCGCCAGTCATCTCTCCGACGTGTATAACCAAATCTGGCTCAAAAGCGGAACGTATAGGGTTATTCTGCAATTGGATACAGGCGAGCGCTGATCCGAATGCGAACTTGCCGTGATAACCACTAGAGATGTCAGAAAACACCACCGCATCATGCGTCTCGACAAAATGCTCTAGCATCTCGGATTCAGTAGCACTAAAAGTTCGATGCACCCCCAAGAGAACTGCGATTTTAGCGTTATCCGGTAATTCCGGCCACTCTGAAATTTTTTCAGGAAGAAAACGATTTATTCTATTTACCTTAGGGAGAGAAGTTGCACTGAACGTATAATTGCCGTCAGTGATAAGTTGGACTGCCACTGGGCCGCCACCATCACGTGTGAGCTCAGAAAGTGCAATGTTGATTCGCAGCTCCTCATCTTTAGCCATTCTCTCATTTTCAATCATCTCCAGAGAAGTATGATAACGAGCAATGTCGTTGGGAATAACCGAACGATCGAGAATCTGAGTGGACAGATTACCTATGTCCTCAGTGAAATGCATAGAAGTAAGAGCCAGAACGGGGAGTTTACGATAGAACGCTTCCGTTAAGCCTGGCATATAATCCCGCGAAGCTGTGGCACCTGTACAAGAGAGCACCACTGGCTCCCCCGATTCAGCAGCCAAACCACACGCCATATATGCCGCAGATCTCTCATCAATAGCAGAATAAATATTAAAAAAGGAGTCATTCTGTACGCTGTATACAAAGGGAACATTTGTTGTACCCGGAGACGCAATTATATTTCGAATACCATATTCTTTTAATAGTGCAATAACCAATTGTGCATTACGCGCATCTGTATATTTCGGCATTATATTCTCCCTTATATCTTATGCAGGATTTTCTTAACGTTTTTTTCCAATAGATTATTGAGTCTATAAAAAAGGCCCAGAAAATTAAGCTTCAACATGAATGATCTGACCTTATTCAGCGGATCCATTCGACGGAGAAAGAGAGATTTCAATTCTTCCTTGATCTGCATGCATATCCAGTCAGCTCCTTGCGCATCATCAAGCGCAAGCAAATGCTTGTAATGATAGAACAAATGTCTCATCATGTTGTTCTGAGCCGCAACAGCATAATCTTCTCGCTTTTGAGCAATAGCCCAATCAATTATCTCGTGGAACGCAAGAAGCTCATCTTCATAGTACTTTATAGCCTTAGAGTGGTCTGACGTTAGCTCTCCGAGGATTGAGTTGCTGCGAACACGGTATTCATACAGACAATCCGGTAAAATAGCGCACTTTTTTGCCTTAGCTACAATCTTGTACGTCGTTGCCAGATCTTCAGCTTTGCGCCCTTCAGGGAAACGGATATCAGAATATAGTTCTTTCCTGCATAAGAATTGCCAAGAATGACTTGGAATTTTGTCACTTAAAATTGTTGGCAATAGTTTCTCAGCATTCGTGAGCATATCCGGAAAATTCTTTCCGCACAATACTCCGTTTTCATTAATTAATCGGTACCCATAATGAACCAAAGAAACCGAACCGTCGCTCAACAATTCCATGCATTTGGAAATCAAATTTTTATCAATCCGATCATCGGGATCAATAAAAAGAATAAATTCACCCTGTGCATAGTGCAGACCGGTATTTCTTGCCGCCGAAAGACCACCATTCTGTCGATGGATAACACGAATACGTCCATCTTTGGAAAGCCAATCATCTGCCTTCTTTGCGGTATCATCAGTTGATCCGTCATCAACGATGATGATCTCCGTGTCGGTATACGTCTGGGAAATGACACTTTCCAAGCAGTCATCTAAATAATTCGCCACATTATATGCCGGCAAGATAACACTGACCAGCAGACCTTCCCTCTGTTCCATCCATCTCACCTTCGCCTAATAAGTACAAACAGAAATGGGCGTTTCAATAGTCCCTTGATCGTTAATTTTCTTTGCCGGAACACCAGCCCAAGTTGTGTCAGCTTCATTTATCGGTTTAAGCACCAACGCAGAAGCTCCGATTCTTACGTTATCAGCTACAGCAATTCCTCCCAGCACCTTCGAATCAATCATAAGCTCTACATGATCACCGATTGTCGGGCATTCTCCATGTGCCTGTGCAATGACAACGCCACTCGAAAGCGCGCAGTAATCTCCAACTTTTGAATCAGGATTAATAATTATCCGTTCCGGATGCCAAATTAATAATCCCTTACCAAAAACATTAATGGGGATTTCTGAAGAGAAACGTCGATCATATCTTTTCAACATAAAAAGATAAACAAAATATGCCAACCTGTGATAAATATTCTTGGAAATATTGTGATGGTACTCACATTTCCTTAAACACTTTTTCCACCGGACCACTGCCCCACTTGTACCCAGATAACGCTTCACAAAAGATGAAGGCCGCGGCTGCATACGCATGTCTTCTTGAATATATTCTAATAAATCAGCTTTTGTTTTAATCATCAAAAGTCCTTACGCTTCATCTCTTAATGGAATTTATTGCTTTCAAAACAAGAAAAGAAAAATAACAGAAATTGTGCATAAGACAAAAAATGACAACAGAATTATCAATCCTCAATTGACAATTCTGAGCACGCGCCAAGCATCCTTCATCATCCATTGCCTTATGTATCGAACGAAACACATCACCAAAAGAGCTATAGGAAAGACATGAAACAGCAATCTTAAGAAGATTGATATACTGCATGACCTCGCCACTGCATGCCGTCTTATAACAGGCTTTCCCCCATTTCATCGAAAAAGACAGAAGACAAGCATTTACTTTTCTGATATCAGATAACTGACTGGACTTATATCTAGCCGTGCTAGCGGAATCATTAGGCCTATAAAAATAGAGAACCTTATCTAAACTATAAAGAGAATGAGCACTGTCGAAAACAGGAAGAAGCTGTAAAAGATCTTCACCGTGCATCAACCCTGCATAGTTGGAATAATCAGCAGTACAGTCAAAACATGAAAGCCTTATCGCCTTGCTCCACATCTCATTGAATCGTCCTTTGCAGAGATGAAGCTTAGCTTCTTCGAATCGTTCGCCATCATATATCCCGATCGGCAAGGGTGAAGGCGAATCAGATGTCAAGAAATTATCCTGCCGAGAATACCTAAAAGAAACAATATCAACATCATATTTATGAATTACCTCGGCAATATCCTGCAAAGCCGTGGAGCGTAAAGAATCATCCGCATCCAAGAAAACAACATATTTGCCACTCGCCGCTTGTAGTCCAGCTCTTCTGGCAAGCAAAAGACCCTTGTTTTCTTGGTGGATCACATGAGTCTGAAGGTTTTTCCCAGCAAAAGAATCTGCTATCTCACTCGTCTTATCGGTAGATCCATCATCAACAATTATAGTTTCATAATCTGTGAAGGTCTGCATCCGGACAGATTCCAAAGAATCACATAAATATCTTTCTGCGTTAAAAGCAGGAATAATAATAGAAAATAGCATTATAAATCGAAATCCTTGTACGAATAATATTTTTTACTCAACAATATGCCAAGACATATCGCAGGGAAGATTTCTATTTTTTCAAATTGAATCAACGATAAAGCAAAGAAAGCAAGCAGGAAGTTTTCAAAAGGATTGGCGAATTTATGTTTGAAAATACAATTAAAACACAGAAAAGCAACCAAACATGCATAAAATACTCCACCAAGCACACCAGTTTCAACAGTCATCTGGAGGAATAGATTGTGCAAATTGTCATCTACTATCGGTTCCATTCCCACTGTATTCGCAGCCACTCTATTCACTGCAGAAACCGCATTCCCCAAACCAACGCCAAAAGGATGATTACAAAGAAAAGGAAGGGCACTATCGTAGATTCCAACACGACCCGCAGCGCCTCTATCCTCTTGGTTTCTGAAAAAACGGTCAAGAATTGGTTGGAATATTCCAAGTTTCAATGCATAAAAAGAACCAAAGGAAAGAGTGACGAATATTAAGAATAAAATCAAAAACGGATTTTTTGATTCTCGCAGCCTTTTATATGCGTATATAGCCAAACAGATTAGCGAAATAATAATACCAGCTCGACTAACTTGGATAGAGGCAAATATGAACGATAAAACAAGATATATAATGCCGTAAGGGCTATCCATGAAAAAAACGCCATATATACTGGGCCATGATGCTTCAAGGTTAGCTCCGCCCCCAAATATTGTTGGGTAGTACGGATGATTTATGTAATATCCAGATGAAAAATATGCTAATATAGCATTTTTATAACGAATTGCATTTAATATAACGATCGCAAAAGAAAGTATTCCAGCTACTTGAAACACTTTCTTGTATGACTCAAATGAGATATTTCTTCCTAAATTGACAATGAAAAAAATAATATAAAAGACAAATAAGTAATTGATAATAGATGTGTTCAATCCCCATTGGAAACCTGCAAACAACGATACACAGAGGATGTATGCCAAAAAAATACATATCACAGCAGGTGGAAATTTCGCCTCTCTGAACTTTGGCAGTAAAAAAGGAATAAAACATAATGCAAATAAATGTCCCGGATTTAACGGGCCAATCACTTTGACATTTTGAAATGCAGACCCAACCAAAACCAATACTAGAAGTATACAAATATAACGGTCTTGAGATTGTTTGCCTGTGCTAGAGGATATTTTCATTTTCTTACCAGCCTATAAACACATCTGCAAGGAATTGGACCTAGGAAGGACAGTAATGAAGCGATTCTAGCATCGGGCCTTGCTTCTCTATCCTTTAAAACTGAAATTCGATTGTTTTTGATTCCATTCCACAAGTCATCTGCTATTCCAAGTATTTCTTTTGTACCATCAGGGCTCATATTCATGTACAAATTAAATAATGCGCTCTGTTCTTTTGAATAATAAGCATTAATGGCACTCGGATACTTTGTCCGCACTATCGTCTTAACAACGTTAAGCTGATCAAGTAAGTCAAGCTTCTTGGGATTAAAACTCGCTGTTTGGATGCTATTTGGACGAATCCTATAGTAATAGTCTTTCTCATCCAGGTATGCGATTTTGCCAGCCTTATCAATAAGCTTGGTAGTAGTGGCAATATCCTCATACAATTTCCCGACAGGATACTGAATCGTGTCAAACAATTCTCTCTTATAGATTTTCGGGAAAGCGTTAGGCTCCAAATGCCTCATATAAAGCATATCTTCAAGTGCGTCACACGCATCGTACATGTGAAAGACTGCTGTATTATGCTTATGCTCCTTAGGAAGTTCCCCATCATGGAAAATGCAAATGGAGGTAGTTGCAATATCTGTTTTTCCTCTAACCAATGCCTGATACAGGTGCATTATGTAATCAGGTGATACATAATCGTCACTGTCAATAAAGGAAATCAAACTTCCATGGGATCGGCGAATTCCATAATTTCGAGCGTCAGACAGTCCACCATTCTTTTTATGGAAAACACATATTCTTGAATCCGACAAAGCAAATTCATCACATAACGTTCCTGAATTATCAGTCGAACCATCATCTACAAGAATGATTTCAATATTCGTGTAAGTCTGTTCAACCACACTTGTCACACATTCGTGTAGATAAGGTTCAACGTTACATACAGGTATGACAACTGAAACTAGCGGATCCATACTGCTTTTCATTTCTTTTCAAAAAGTTTCAAATACATTGAAGTTAACTTCCGAGCATTCTCGGAAATATCATAGCCAGAGAACGCTTTATCAGAGGAATCAATCCGTGTTCCCGGTTCCAACGCCGATATAAAAGAACTCCATTCTTTGTACGATTCTGTAGTCATAAACCTAGGGATTCCCGTCACATCAACTTCTCGTGTAATTGCATCCGCGAACAAGCATGGAAGGCCGGCACGCTGCGCCTCAACACCGACTATCCCCAAACCCTCATAAAGACTGGGGAGGCAGAACACGTCGAATGCCTGATATAGGCGGTTAACGTCAGAGCGTTGACCGAGGAACAGCACATGATTCGCAATGCCAAGCTTTTTAGCATGTTGTTGGACAGCTGGCCTATCCGGACCATCGCCAACAAAGGCAAGCATGGCATTAGGTCGTTTGGGAAGTAAATCCGCAAGCACATCGACTAGGAACGTTTGGTTCTTCTGCGGCATGAAACGACCAACATGACCAATCAGCAACACATCATCCGCAACACCAAGTTCTTTGCGAGTTTCTTGGCGCACACCAGCATCAAAATGGAATTTATCCAATTCAATGCCATTAGGAATTACGGTAAAATCCGCATTCTTGCCAAACAGCCATTCTCCTGCATAGTGACTACACGCAAAACGCACTGTCGGATACACATTAGCGAACGGACGCAATACAAGCTTCATTGCATTCTTCGCGAACTCACCTTTGCCCATGGTCGAATGAGAATGCGCGATGCGAACAGGCACTCCAACTTTCTTCGCCGCTGATAGCGGGAACACACTTAGCGTGTTGATGTTGCTGTGCACAATCGGCCACTGCTGTTCACGCATCAGGCGAATCAGCTCACGACGGTAACGAATCGGATGCTGATACGGTGGTATACGGAATACACGACCACCTAAAGAGGTAATTTCCTCTTCAGGAACACGCGTGGAATCCTCATCGACAAGGAAATCGAACTGTACTTTACTACGGTCGATGTGACGGTAATAGTTCATAACTACGGATTCAACACCGCCGCCAACCATTTTACCGATAACCTGAGCCACGCGAATCGGCTTTTGATCTATTGCATTTGCTAAATAAAAGCCGCTACTGGCGTGTAAGCACTTTCGATTAGTATTGCTCGCCATTTACCCTCTTCTATCCTTGCAGAATGCTTTTAAGTATTTCATTTCCCATAGACGGGGTGAATGTGTCTAATACACATCGTTGTTTTTTCATATTTGCAACGAAATTCCCGAAAAGCTCCATATAATTAAACCAATTCAAAAAAGATTAAAAACAAGGTTGACAAAAACGCATTTCTCTCAAAGAACTGCGAGAACGTTCAAAAAATGTACTCTCAGCTGTGCGCATTCAAATACTTGTTTACCCTTGGGCATTTTTCTAAGAGTCTCCTCAAAAGATCTTTGCGTAAGTCCCCGTGGTGGTGTCTTGTTTTCGTCATGAAGACAGCTGGGGCCCGGTTCCGTTGAAGCATGGAACCGGGCCCCAACCCTTGTCTATTCGGTTACTGCTTGGCCGTGGCCGCGCAGTTC
>ERZ780149.2855-NODE-2855-length-15334-cov-3.676353_pt1 | contig 15334 bp, 18 predicted proteins | sample MGYA00511367_ERZ780149 | MGnify/ENA primary metagenome ERZ780149 (study PRJEB29588, sample SAMEA2153852) | human gut metagenome | biome: human gut; feature: human-associated habitat; material: faeces | place: Denmark | collected 2008/2010 ... | reverse complement strand
TATCCAGAAGATAAAATACGCGAGAAGCAGCAGCCTGGGCGGCAGCAGCTTTTTATCGTTATCCGTCAAAGGAATTAAAAGTGATCGGGATTACCGGCACAAAGGGAAAAACATTCCCGTCCTCGGAGATTTCTCCGTCATTCATGCCCCGGTCAAACATCCCGCCCGCAGCTTCCAGCTGCCGCAGCGGGCGCATGACAGCGTTGTGCTCCATGGACGACACCAGCACATGGTCCCCCGGGTGCAGAAAGCCCTTGAGCAGCAGATTGAGGCTCGTTGTGATGTTCGGCGTAAAGACCACGCAGCGCGCGTCCTCGCCATGAAAGAGCGTGCAGATGCGTTCGCGCGTCTCAAAGACGAGCTCTTCGGCACTGTAGGCAGCCTGATAGCCCCCGCGCGAGACATTGCTGCCGCAGGCGGTCATATACCGGTAAACTGCGTCCGGCACGCACGCGGGCTTCGGAAAGCTCGTGCTGGCGTTGTCGAGATAGATCGGATGCATCGCAATCCCTCCTCAGATAGCTCGATTGTAGCACGCATTTATTGAAAGCGCAAATAGATCGAACAGGAATTCCACTTATTCGGCAATCACGAAGATTTATCAGGAAATCCGATCAATCAAAAACAGTTATCCGAAAAGCCAATTGGACATTCTGCGGGAGATGTCATAAAATGAATACAGTTGGACGATCCCGAACCGGATTCGGGTTTTTCCTGCACTGTCGCTATTCTTGTGAAAGAGCAACGAAAAGGAGAATTGATATGACCCTCAAACACGAAAAACGCAACATGATGCTCGCCGGTCTCGTCATCGGCGTGATTGCCTCGCTGCTGGTGCTGTTCGGAAACCCGAAAAACATGGGCTTCTGCATCGCCTGCTTCCTGCGAGACACCGCCGGTGCGCTTGGGCTTCACTCGGCAGAGGCGGTCCAGTATATCCGTCCGGAGATCATCGGTCTGGTGTTCGGAAGCTTCCTGATGGCGCTGGCGAAAAAAGAATTTTCCCCGCGCGGCGGCAGCGCGCCTGTCACGCGCTTTGTGCTCGGCATGTTTGTCATGATCGGAAGCCTGATGTTCCTGGGCTGCCCGTTCCGCATGATTCTCAGACTTGCGGGCGGCGATCTGAACGCGCTGCTGGGTCTTGCCGGCTTTGCCTGCGGTATCTTAATCGGCGTGTTCTTCCTCAATAAGGGCTACTCCCTCAAAAGAAGCTACGCGCTCACAAAGACGGAAGGCGGCGTTTTCCCCGTCCTGACGCTTGCGGTTCTGGCGCTTCTGCTGGCGGCGCCCGCGTTCATCCACTTCAGTGAAGCCGGCGCCGGTCCCGGCGCGCTGCATGCGCCCATCATCATCAGCCTGCTTGCAGGTCTCGTTGTCGGCGCGCTGGCGCAGAGAACCCGCCTTTGCATGGTCGGCGGCATCCGCGACCTGGTCCTGTTCAAAGAACCGAAGCTCATCCTCGGCTTTGCGGCAATCTTAGTCGGCGCGCTTGTCTGCAACCTGATTCTCACCTCGATGACCGGCACGAGCTACTTCCATCTCGGCTTTGCCGATCAGCCTGTGGCGCACACGGACGGTCTGTGGAACTTCCTGGGCATGATGCTCACGGGCTTTGCCTGCGTGCTGCTCGGCGGCTGCCCGCTGCGCCAGCTGATTCTCTCCGGCGAAGGCAGCAGCGACAGCGCTGTGACCATCTTCGGTCTTCTTGCCGGCGCGGCATTCTGCCATAACTTCGGTCTTGCCTCCTCCGGCAAGGGTCCGACGGCAAACGGCAAGGTTGCGGTCATCATCGGTCTGGTCGCCGCACTGGTGATTGCCGGTGTCAATACGTTCAAAAAGGAGAATGCAAAATGACAACTGTGGATGCAAGAGGCTATTCCTGCCCGGAGCCGGTCATCATGCTCCGCAAGGCAATGGCAAAGAAGGACGCGGAATATACGGTTCTGGTCGATAACGCCGCGTCGAAGGAAAATGTCACCCGTTACGCAGAGCACGAGGGCTACAGCGTCACCGTCAGCGAAAACGGCGGCGAGTACACCCTGTCTCTCAAAAAATAATCATGACCTACATTGCCACGTTCTTTTCCCATTTCGGCGCGATCCGCTATAAAAAGCTCTGCGAGCAGGCGGGCTACGCGGCAAAGACCATGCCGGTGCCGCGCACGCTTTCCAGCTCCTGCGGAACCTGCGTGCGCTGCGAGGGCGGCTACGTCGCGCCCACCGGCGTTTGCGCGCAGGAGGTCGACCGGATTGCCGAGGTGCGCGACGGCGGCTATGTGTTCATCTACGCCAGCGAGGAGGCTTGAGCATGGAAACGGATGTAAAACTGACAAAGCTTGCCTCCTGCGCGGGCTGCGGGGCAAAGGTCGGCGCGGGAACGCTCGTCAAAATGCTGGAGGGCTTCCGCACGCACACAGACCCGCGGCTGATCGTCGGCTACGACAAGAGCGACGACGCAAGCGTCTATGTCGTCAGTGACGACACGGCAATCGTCCAGACGACGGACTTTTTCCCGCCGATTGTGGACGACCCGTTCCTGTACGGGCAGATTGCCGCGACGAACGCGCTCAGCGATGTCTACGCCATGGGCGGCGCGCCGAAGCTGGCGCTCAACATCATGTGCCTGGCGGACTCGATGGACGATGAAACTGTGCGCGAGATTCTGCGCGGCGGCTACGACAAGGCATATGAGGCAGGCGCGATCATCCCCGGCGGGCACACCATCCACGGCGCGGAGCCGATCTACGGTCTGGCGGTCACGGGCTTTGTGCATCCGAAACGGGTGCTGACCAATTCCGGTGCAAAGCCGGGAGACGTTCTGATTCTGACAAAGCCCCTCGGCGTCGGCATTCTCACAACGGCGGCAAAGGCGGATTTGGTGAAACCCGAGACGATGAACGCCATTTACAAGCAGATGGCAGCGCTCAACAAGACCGCGCGCGATATCATGCTGCGCTTCGACGTGCACAGCTGCACCGACGTCACGGGCTTTTCCCTCATGGGGCACAGCTTCGAGATGGCGCAGGGCAGCGGCATGAGCCTGCACATCGACACGCGCAGCGTGCCGTTTCACATGGAGGCGCTCGAGTTTGCCGACATGGGCTTCATCCCCGCCGGCGCTTACCGCAACCGGACCTACGCACAGTCCGGCGTTCTCAAAAAGTGCGAGATTCCACGCGCGCTCGAAGACATTTTCTACGATCCGCAGACCAGCGGCGGGCTTCTGATCGCAGTTGCCGAAAACGACGCGCAGGCGTGCCTTCGGGCGCTGCAGGCAGAAATTCCGAACGCAGCGCAGATCGGCTATGTGACGGAGCTTCACGAAAACTATCTGATTCTGGAATAACGGCAAAGCGCCCCGGACTTATCCGGGGCGCTTTCTGCATGATGATGAAAAACCGGACTGCGCCGTTTGGACGCAGCCCGGAAAGAGGGATACCGATTTATTTGGAAGCTTCGTTTTCCTCGTCGAGCTTTGCGAGGAAGGACAGCAGCAAACCCTCGTCTTCGTGGTTGCTTGCAAACAGCTCCAGGCTGTCGCCCTGCTCGCTGAGCAATCTGCCGAGCGCGATATACTCGCTCATGGCGCTCTTGAGGTTAAACACATCGCCCTCCTGGCTCTTGAGGAACACGTCGTCCTTGCACTGATGGATGACCTTCCGGAAATCTTCTACCTCGTGAATGTTCTGCAGTTTCATAACATAACCTCCCATGTATGTTTTGTTTCATTTCTTTTTTCACTCTGCGCGCAGTATACGCCACCGGAAGGAAAAATGCAAGATTGATAATATACGAAATAAACAAAAACAAATGTTAAGATTTGTTGGATATCAACAAAGCACGTCAAGATCCTCAGAATTCACCAGCTCAGCGCTTATAGAACGGGGTCGGAACGATCTCCATCTCGATCTTGCGACCGCGCACGTCGGCATAGACATGCTTACCGATCTCGGCGTCTTCGACCGGCACATAACCCATCGCGACGCAGCAGCCGAGATACGGCGCGAACGTGCCAGAGGAGGTCCAGCCGATCTTCTCGCCGTCCGGTGCGGCGTAGAGGTCGCAATGCTCGCGCACGATACCGCGTCCGACGCCCTTGAGCCCCACGCGCTTGACCTCCGGCGCACCGCGCTTGACCAGCGCGTCATGACCGATGAAATCCTTGCCGTCGAGCTTGCAGGGAAGCCCTGCCATCTTGGGGGTAATATCGTCGGTCAGCTCGTGCCCGTAGAGCGGCATTGCCGCCTCCAGACGCAGCGTATCGCGCGCGCCCAGTCCGCAGGGAATGAGTCCAAACTCCTTGCCAGCCTCCAGCAGCGGGTTCCACAGCCAGACGGTGTCTTCCGCCTTGCAGAGAATCTCGTAGCCAAAAGAGCCGGTGTAGCCCGAGCGGGAGACGTAGGTTTCCGCACTGCGCCCGTTCCAGGTAAGAACCGCCTTCGTGAACGAATAGTACTTGACAGGAAGCGCCGCCTCGTCGCAGAGCTTCACCAGAATCTCCTTCGACACCGGACCCTGTACCGCGATCTGCCCGAACTCGTTGCCCGCGTCATGATAGCCGGGGTGACCGGACAGGTGCGTTTCCACCCACGCCGCGTCCTTGTCGCGGTTGCCGGCGTTGACGACAATCAGGTAATCGTCCTGCGCCATGCGGTAGACAATCAGATCGTCGACCACGCCGCCTTCGTCGTTGCAGAACATGCCGTAACGCATGTCGCCGTCGAGCATTTTGGAAATATCGGTCGTGACGAGGTGCTGAATGTTCTCCAGCGCGTCCTCGCCATGGAAGACCAGCTCTCCCATGTGCGACACATCAAAAAGACCTGCCTTTTCGCGCACTGCCATATGTTCGGCGAGAATGCCCGTCGGATACTGCACCGGCATTAAAAAGCCGCCAAATTCCACCATCTTCGCGCCCAGCGCGACATGCGATTCGTACAAAGGGGTTTTCTTTTCCATCATTGATTCCTCCACGTCATATTACGAAGCGGCGGCAGATCTCGCCTGCCCTCCGCGCGGTTTACAAAAAACGGGCATCAAAAAGGCGCAAAACTTCGATTGAAGTCTTGCGCCTCTGTAATCTGCCTGAGAGATTCCCGGGATTCCGGTTGCACCGTCGGCGTGCGAGCATTCGCACTTTGCAGAGTGTCGTCGAGTTCCGGTCCTTCTGCCTGAGAGCTTTTGCGATTCCCCTTCGGCGCCGCGCCTGCGGACTCTCCCGGAACTGTCATCCGACCCGGGCAGCACCGTTTTCCGGTCTGCTGCCCATATCATTTTTCATGCATAAGATAACACAAATCAGATGTTTCGTCAAGTGGGAAAGTGTTGTTTTCACAGTATTTTAACGAAAAAGCCGCATCCATCAAAAGAAAATGACGGATGCGGCGCATAGTTTGTGCAATCAAAGGACCTTTTGCAGGAACGTGACCAGACGCGGGCTTTCGGGGTTGTCAAACAGCTCGTGCGAGGGCTTGTCCTCCTCGATTTTGCCGTCGGCAAGGAAGATGGTCCGCGCCGCGACCTCGCGTGCAAAGCGCATCTCGTGCGTGACGACGATCATGGTCATGCCGTCGGCGGCAAGCGCCTTCATCACGTCGAGCACCTCGCCGATCATCTCGGGGTCGAGCGCGCTGGTCGGCTCGTCGAAGAGCATGACCTCGGGGTCCATCATGAGGGAACGTACGATGGCGATTCTCTGCTTCTGTCCACCGGACAGCTGGCTGGGATATGCCTCGACTCGGTCGGCAAGCCCGACCTTGCGCAAAAGCTCCACCGCCTTTTCCTCCGCCTGCTCCTTCGGCATCTTCTTGATGCGCATCGGGGCAACCGTGAGGTTTTTCATGACGTTCATGTTGTTGAACAGATTGAACTGCTGGAACACCATGCCCATCTTCTGCCGGTGCAGGTCGATATTCTTGTTCTGATGGCGGTCGCAGATGTCGACGCCGTCAAAGACGATATGTCCGGAGGTCGGCTTTTCCAGCAGGTTCAGGCACCGCAGGAACGTCGATTTGCCGCCGCCAGAGGGTCCGATGATGGAGACGACCTCGTTTTTGTAGAACGTCGTGCTGATATCCTTCAGAACCTCCAGCTTGTGGAAGCTCTTGCAGAGGTTCTGCACCTCGATCATAGTCTGCTTATTTTCCATGCGACAGCTTCCTTTCTGCAAGCGATACCAGACGGCTGCTGATGAACGTGAGAACGAAGTAGATAAGCGCCGCCACGGCCAGGCACTCGAGGCTCTTGTAGCTGAGGGCAATGACGTCGTTCGTGCGGAACATGAGGTCCGCGATGCCGATGACGGAGACGATGGAAGACTCCTTGATGACGGTGACAAACTCGTTGCCGAGCGCGGGCAGGATATTCTTGATTGCCTGCGGCAGAACAACCAGGCGCATCGCCTCGCCGGACGAGAATCCCACGCTGCGCGCTGCCTCGGTCTGGCCGTAGTCGACCGCCTGAATGCCCGAGCGGATGACCTCTGCGACATACGCGCAGCTGTTCATGCTCATGGCAACAATGCCGGCGGCAAAGCGCGAAAAGTTCGGAATCCACGAAATATCGGGGATTTTGACGCCGATCATGGGAAGACCGTAGAAGATGAACATCAGCTGCACCATCAGAGGCGTGCCGCGGATGAACTCGATGTACGCCACCGCCAGCCACTTTAACGGCAGGATTTTTCCCATGCGCATGGTCGCCATCAGCGTGCCCAAGATCGTGCCGAGCAGGACGGAGAATGCCGCAATGATCAGGGTGTTCACAACGCCCTGCGCGAAGAAGCTGGAATAGCGCTCGATGATTTTTCCTATTGTCTCAAAAAAAGTCATGGGAGCCTCCTTCTATAATATATACCCCGCCGTGCAGCTGCGCAGGACAGGCTTCAAGGCTTCGCCGCGCCGGCAGCGAAGCCTTGTAGAAAAGCTACAGTTAAAATACGATAGTGATTCGGGTTTGTCAAGCGGAGCTTTTGCTTACAGTCCGAGACTTGCAGCAAACTCGACTGCCTCGTCGTAGGCTGCCTGATAGCTGCCGTCGGCGACGACCTTGTCGATGACCTCGTTGACAGCGGCAACAAAGTCCTCGTTGCCCTTGGCAATGACGGCTGCCTTACCGAAGGAAGCCTCTTCTGCGGTGAACTGGAAGTTGGAGACTTCGAGCTTGCCGTCGCTGGTTGCGACCAGAGCCTCGCCGACCGCCTGGTCGACAACGAAGCCTGCAATGTTGCCGTTCTGGGTTTCCAGCGCCAGCGCCGGATACTTTTCAAGCTCAAAGAGCTCACTGTCGGGAAGTGCGGAGAGGATCAGCTGGGACTGGATGGTGCCCTTCTGCGCGCCGACCTTCTGACCGGCAAGCGCTTCCTTGGTGGAATACTTGTCCGCATCGCCGGTCTTGACGATCAGCAGCTGCGCGCTGGTCTCATAGAGGTTGGAGAAGTCGATTTCTTCTGCACGCTCCGGGGTCTTGGTGAACGCAGCGATGCCGATGTCGACCTGACCGGACTTGACGGCGGGGATGATGCCGTCGAACGCCATGTCGACGACTTCGAGCTCTACGCCGAGCGAATCGGCGATCTGCTGTGCCAGCCAGATGTCGCAGCCTGCGAAGTTGGCGTCGAGATCCTTGAACTCATACGGTGCGTACTGTGCTTCGGTGCCGACAACCAGCTTGCCCTTCGCCTTGATCTCAGCGAGAAGACCGGTTGCTTCTTCGGCAGCGGGCTGCTCGGTCGTTTCCTCGGCAGCAGCTTCTTCGGTGGCAGCTTCCGTGGTTTCGGTCGCTGCAGCTTCGGTGGTCTCGGAAGCGGCGGGAGCAGTTTCCTCGGTCTTTGCGGCGCAGCCTGCAAACAGGCTCAATGCCAGCACTGCGCAAAGCGTCAGCGCAAGCAGCTTGGTCAGAGAATTCTTTTTCATAATACCCTCCTGTGCATGGTGTCCATGCAGCATGTTGTAATTTATGTGTATGATTATACAGAAAAATTGAATTTTGTAAAGATGCAAAGTTATACAACATTCGACTGTATATCAGTGAATAATTGTGGATTTTTTCGTATAATTCACAAATCTGTCTGCCGGACGCGGCTTTTCTCAGAAGGGAAGCGCCTCCATGCGGTCATACGCCTCGCGGAGCTTGTCGATATTCACGGTGCATGCGATGCGGAAGTGCTGCTTGCCCGCAATGCCGAACACGTCGCCGGGCGAGACGAGGATGTGCGCCCGCTCCAGCAGCGCCTTGCAGAACTCGCCGGACGAAAGCCCGGTTTTCTCCACGCCCGGGAACAGATAGAACGTGCCCTTCGGCGCGACAAGGCTCAAATACGGGAGCTTTTCCAGCCGCTCGGTCGAGTAGAAAATACGCTCGCGGTAGGCGGCAATGTAGCGCTCGCGGATGCGCGCCCGGTTTTCCAGCGCCGCAATTGCCGCTCTCTGGGAGATGGACGGAGCAGAGTAGATCAGCGCGCCGTTGACCTGATTCATGACGCACAGCAGCGCAGGCTCTGCGATGATCACGCCCACGCGCCAGCCGGTCATGAGGAAGTTTTTCGAGAAGCTGTTGAGCGTGATGGTCCGCTCCAGCATGCCCGGGAGCGTACGCAGCGGAATATAGTCGCCTTCATATAAATAGGTGGTATAAATTTCGTCCGCCGCAACGAGCAGGTCATACTCCTGCGCGATCTTTGCCAGCAGCTCCAGCGTCTCGCGCCCATATGCCATACCGGTGGGATTCGTCGGGTTGTTGAAGATGATTGCCTTCGTCTTCGGCGTGATTGCCGCGCGCAGGCGCTCTTCGGAAATCGCGTAGTTCTCGCACGCATACGTCGGCACATCGACGCACACGCCGCCGGCAAGCTCGATCTGGCTGCGGTACATGGCAAAGTACGGCGAGAACACGATCACCTCATCGCCGGGGTTTAAAATTGCCAGCATCGTCAGTGCCATGCCGAGGCAGCTCGACGCGGTGACGAGCACATGGTCGGGGGTAAGCGCCTGCGAAAAGTCCTCCTGCCATGCCTTGCAGACAGCGGCAATCAGCTCCGGGTCTCCCTTCGGGTCTCCGTAATGGGTGTGCCCCGCCTTTGCGTCGAGGTATGCCTTTTCAATGATGGCTTCGTCAGTGGTAAAGTCGGTATCGCCGATGGAAAGATCGATGATATCGCTGTATTTTGACAGCGCCTCGGTGTCGAGCGACAAACCGGAGCCGGCATGCTGAAAGCGCTTTGCGATGTAATTCTGGATGTTCATGCGGATACCTCCTTAACACACATGGGGAACAACGGTTGCGCCATTGGGAATGACATAGATGGATTTGCCGTCGAGCTTTGCTTCCTTCAGAAGCTCCGTCATATCGGAGAACGAGCGCATGCCCATCGGGCGGACCTGCTCATCGGGAATCGAGGAATAGAGGAAAATCTTCTGCCGCTGCGCCTGCTCGCAGTTCTGGAAGAAGATATAGCCCGCAACGGTGAACGCCTCGCGCAGGCGCTGTTCGATCGTGCCGTCGAGCAAATTCTTACACCAGCCGAAATACTCCTCGGGTCCGCCGCCCTCGGGCGCCTCGATCATTAAGATCAGCGTGCCGCCGGGCTTTAAGCCGGACTCGACGTTGTCAATCGTCTTGGTCCCCTGATAGAGGGAGATGTCCTTCGGGAAGCCGCCGCAGCTGGTGACGATCGCGTCCGCCTGTTCCGGCACATCCACCTGATAAATTTTGTTGACGAGCCTGCAGCCTTCTTCCCAGGATTTGAGATAGTGCCCCGAGAAAATCGCGCACAGCTGCATCTGCGCGTTCATGACGAGATTCACCATGAACAGGTGCGGCAGCATCGCCGCCGCTTCGCACATGTCCTCGTGCAGGGGATTTCCCTCCAGCACGCCGTTTCCGATCTTCGGATTCGAGCGCAGCGCGCCCGGGTCGAGCGAGTAGGCGTGATTATGGCGAATCGTCTGCAGGCCGCTCACACCGGGCAGAATGCTCTTTCGCCCGCCGCCGAAGCCTGCCATGATATGATGGGTACACGCGCCGAGGCAGACCACAAAATCCGCTGCCGCGACGGTATGATTGATCCACACGGGCGTATCGTGCGCGGTCGTGCCGAGGTAGACAAGATTCTTTGCCTCGCAGTCGTGGTTTTCGACCTTCACGCGGTCAAAAACCTCGGGCGTCACCAGCGTGCGCAGCTCCTGCTCGCTGCCTCCCAGGTGCGTGCCGTTTGCCACGACAATGGTCAGCCGTTCATACGAAACGCCGCACACCGTATGCAGATACGCCACCAGATGCGGAATGACCAGATCCTGCCGCATCCAGAACCGCGACATGTCGCTCACAACCAGCGCCACGCGCGCACCTGCCGGAATTTCCTCACGCAGAGGCTTCGCTCCGATGGGGTTTTCCAGACTCTCAACAAGCCCCGCGCGGATGTCCTGCATCGCGGGCGCCTCGTTTCCGTGCAGCACCGCAAGCACCGACCGCTCGTCCAGCGGCACCGTCACGCTGCCCTTTCCGTATGCGAACTGATAATCTTTCATATTCCTCGCCTCACCCGGTATGTTTATACTATAATAAATAGCTTTGCGCGAATTATATACGATCCGGCATGATTATGCAAGCGGCAATCAGCACAAAAAGGAGCCGCGGCATGCAGCTCCTTTTGATACCGCGCCTACGGGCGCTATTTGATGAACTTGTCGATTGCCTGGCAGAGGCTGTCAAGCGCCTGTTCGTCGTCCCGTTCGACCGCGTCGACGATGCAGTGCTGGATGTGGTCCTGCAGAATGACCTTGCCGATGTTGTTGATGGCAGAGCGGACCGCCGCAATCTGAATCAGGACCTCCGAGCAGTCGCGCCCGTCTTCGACCATCTTTTTGACCGATTCCAGATGCCCGATGGCGCGCGCCAGCCGGTTGATCACCGCCTTCGTGTTCGCGTGGACATGCCCGTGCGCGCCCGGCTCATGCGCATGGTCGTGGTCATGGGGATGCGTGTGCTCGTGTAAATGCTCATGCTCCTGCGCCTGCTCGGGCGTGTGGACGTCCTGCGGCGTATGCAGGTGGGCAATGTGGTGTTCGTGCAGATATTCGTGGTCGTGTTCCATGGCGCATCTTCCCTCTAAGCTTGTTTGATTCTCCGAGTATACCACATCTTGCTCGCCACTTCCACACAAAACCGGCAAAAAATTTCAGGAAATTTGTGTTTCTATCCCACCCCGGGGGATTATTTTCCCGATTTCATGCTCTTTACAAATCGCGCCGGTCCTAGTATAATGAAGGCAATCGATAAAAATTGATTGACAGGCGTCCTTTTCCGGGCGCCGCCGGAAAGGAACAGAATTATGCATCACGACGAAACCATGCACACCCACGAGCATACCCATGCCGACGGGCAGACGCATTCGCATGAACACACCCATCCCCACGACCACGAGCATGAACACACCCACGGCTGCGACGAGCACGCCTGCTCCGGCTGCTCCGGCTGCGCAGACCCCAAGCAGGAGCTGATGGCGCTGATGAAATATATGGTCGGTCACAACACCGCCCACGCCAATGAGCTGGCGCAGCTGGCAAAGCAGCTGCAGGATCTCGGCGAAAACGCCGCCTATGAGCAGATCATGCTCGCCGTGAGCGACTTTGAAAAGGGCAATCTTCGCCTTTCCACCGTCCTCACATCCATGAACGGCTGAGGAGGAACCCGGTATGTGCCTTGCAATGGTCTATACGGACAAGGTCGAGCCTGAAAATCTCGTGCTGAGCAATGTCCAGCGCATCGACTGCAAAGACGGTATGGTCTATCTGACGGACCTGCTCGACCGTCAGGTTGTGGTCGAAGGCGAGATTGTCTCGGTCGACCTCGTCGGCAATACGACGATCATCCGGAAAACACAGAAATAACCCGAACGGGAGCCGCACGGAAGCCGCATGCTTTCGCCCGGCTCCCCGCGTCACCCGGGGGGGAGGATGAACCTGCATGCAGAGCTATGAGGTTGTGCGCGAGGTGGAAAACCTGTGCGCCAACAACCAGATGCGCGATATCTTTTTTGAGGAGATTGAAACCGACGATCCGGTCGGCTGGCTGCGCGATTTCGTCAAGGGAAAGGACGTGGAGCTGACGGTCGACGAGAAGGAAAGCGGCGATCTGACGGTATTTGTGGAGAGCGGCGGCGTGACGCAGAAATTTCTGTTCACCCGGCTGTGACACGCGCCAGCCGAAAAACGGCAAAAAAGCCAGATCAAAATTGATATATCGGTAGCTCATTTTTTACATATTTTTATGCAATTTTTGCAAGAATAGGCTTGTCTTTGCCGGAAATTTGTGTTACGATACTTTTGTATCGAATTTACGGGGGAAGGGCTCCGCGGACCAGATTCAATTTTCATCTGGAGGCGGCTACAGCGTTGCTGAAATCTACGAAGAACGAGCGACATTTTCTTTTGAGCGATCCCCCCCCCGAAGACCGACGCCGGCATGAAAAAGCTGTGAGGCGAAGGCAGCCGGTCTTATCGACCTCGTCTAATTATCCGCGCGCACTCCGGCAGATGTCCCGTCTGCCGGAGTCGTAAGGCGCTTTCAAAGGAGCAGACACACATGGCGACACACACGATTGCAGTTGCCGGGAAAGGCGGCGTCGGCAAGACGACCACCTGCGGCATGATCATCGATTATCTGTGCAAGCAGAAGAAGGGTCCGATTCTCGTTGTAGACGCGGACGCCAACTCCAACCTCAACGAGGTCCTCGGCGTGGAGGTCGAAACCACGCTCGGTGATATCCGCGAGGAAATGGCAAGAGCCGAGCAGAAGGGCACGGTTCCCGCCAACATGACCAAGGCGGACTACGCGGAGATGAAGTTCAATTCCGCGCTGGTCGAGGAAGACGACTACGACATGCTCGTCATGGGAAGAACGCAGGGCAAGGGCTGCTATTGCTTTGTCAACGGCGTTCTCAAAACCCAGATCGACAAATACGCCGGAAACTACAAATACATGGTGATCGACAACGAAGCGGGGCTGGAGCATATCTCCCGCGGCACGCTTCCCCACGTAGACACCATGCTTCTCATCTCCGACTGCTCGCGCCGGGGCGTGCAGGCGGTCGGCAGAATTGCGGAAATGATCCGCGAGCTCGAGCTGAACCCCGGCACCATGAAGCTGATCATCAACCGCGCGCCGAACGGGCAGCTGAACGCCGGCGTGAAGGAAGAGATCGAAAAGTATGGTCTGGAGCTGATCGGCGTGCTTCCGCAGGACGAGACCGTCTACGAGTATGACTGCGACGGCAAGCCCAGCTCTCAGGTACCGGATAACACGCCGGTCAAGCAGGCGCTGCACCAGATCATGCGCGATTTAAATCTGTAAGCCTTTGGCAGCGCCACACCCTACTGGCGCGTGGCGCTGTCTGAAAAATTATGATATAGGGGGATTCAACATTATGCCTTTCGTTCCCAAGAAGCAGGCTTTCAATGCCCACATCAATGAAGTTGTGCTGGGTGTTGGCGAAAAAGCAACTGCGATCGGCGGTCAGAATGTCCTGCCGTTCCACTGGTTTGACGCCGAAATCAAAAACGCACCCAAGATCGGCGTCGAGCTGACCGACTTCGGTATGTCCGAGTACACGATGCCCGGTGAGCAGGCGTTCTACGCCGGCTGCGAAACCGTGGTTGACATGGCGAAGCGTGCCGAGACCATGGAAGGTGCAGATTTCCTGTGCCTGCACTTTGAAGGCGCCGATCCCAACGGCGCGAACAAGTCCGTAGAAGAGTGTGTTGCTCTGGCAAAGGCCGTTTCCGATGCCGTCACAATGCCGATTGTCGTCATGGGCTGCAAGAACATCGAGAAGGACACCGAGCTGTTCAACAAGGTCGCAGAGGCCCTTGCCGGCAAGAACATCCTCGTTCTTTCCGCGCGCGATGAAAACTATAAGACCGTCGGCGCATCGGCAGGTCTTGCATACAACCAGAAGGTCGGCGCGGAATCCGCTGTCGACATCAACCTCGCAAAGCAGCTCAACACCGTCATGACCCAGCTCGGCGTCAACGCGCAGAACATCGTCATGAACATCGGCTCCGCTGCCGCTGGCTACGGCTACGAATACGTCGCCTCCACCCTCGACCGCATCAAGGACGCTGCGCTGAAGCAGGCGGACGCCATGCTCCAGATGCCCATCATGACCCCCGTGTCCTCCGATACCTGGGGCGTCAAGGAATCCGTCATGTCCGAGGCTGATATGCCAGAGTGGGGCAGCCAGGAAGAGCGCGGCATCGAAATGGAAATCACCACCGCGGCTGCGGTTCTGGCAGGTGGCTCCGACGCAGTGATCCTGCGCCATCCGGAAGCCGTGAAGACCATCGCCGCGATGATCCGCGCGCTGATGTAAGCAGAGGAGGAATGAGTTACTATGGCAGTTAAAGGTCTTGACATTTTCAAATTATCTCCCAAGAAGAACTGTAAAGAGTGCGGCAGCCCCACATGTATGGCTTTCTGCATGAAGGTTGCCCAGGGCTCCATTGAAATCACAAAGTGCCCCTACATGTCCGAAGAAGCGATCGCTCTTCTGTCTGAAGCTACCGCGCCTCCCATGAAGACCGTCACGGTCGGCGAACATAAGCTCGGCGGCGAGACCGTCATGATGCGTCACGAGAAGACCCTCGTCAACCGCAACCTGTTCGCAGCAACGCTGTGCACCTGCATGGACGACGCGAAGATCGAAGCGCGCATCGAAGGCATCAAGAAGGTTGACTATGAGCGCATCGGCGAGCGTGAGATGGTGGAGTGCGTCTTCGTTCACGACGCAGGCGACAGCGCAAAGTTTGTCGAGCTGTGCAAGAAGGCAGCCGCCATCGAAGGCCGTACCGTCATCATCGACACCAAGGACGTCGACACCGCAAAGGCAGCTGTCGAGGCAATCAAGGACAACAAGCCCATCCTCAACGGCGCCAACAAGGATAACTTCGAGGCAATGAACGCCATCGCAACCGCTGCCGGTATCGTTCTGGGCGTCCATGGCGCAGACCTGTCCGAGCTGCACGACACCGTCGCCGCTCTGGAGAAGGCTGGCAACAAGAACCTGATTCTCGACGTTACCGCCGAGACCGTCAAGGAAACCTTCGCAAACGCAGTTCTCGTCCGCCGCACCGCCATCAAGGACGGCGACCGTACCTTCGGTTATCCGTCGCTGGTCAACCTCGGCGTTCTGTGCGACCACAACGAGCATCTGGAAACCGCACTTGCTTCCGTCTTCGTTCTGAAGTACGGCTCGATCATCGTCATGGACAAGATCGGCTACGCAGAGGCTCTGCCGCTGTACGGTCTGCGTCAGAACATCTTCACCGACCCGCAGAAGC
>ERZ780149.2840-NODE-2840-length-15393-cov-6.245534_pt1 | contig 15393 bp, 13 predicted proteins | sample MGYA00511367_ERZ780149 | MGnify/ENA primary metagenome ERZ780149 (study PRJEB29588, sample SAMEA2153852) | human gut metagenome | biome: human gut; feature: human-associated habitat; material: faeces | place: Denmark | collected 2008/2010 ... | reverse complement strand
ACCGCAGGCGGGCGGCTATTAATTTATACGGAAGACGATAGCAGTTAAGGCATAAAAAATATCCGGCCTGTTTGACAGGCCGGATATTTGTTTAATTACTGTGTTTCAGAATCGAACTTACTGCTCGTTCTTTTTCTTATTCTTCTTGACGAAGAACACCACGCCGCCTGCGATGATGACTGCGGAAACTGCCATCAGGCCGATCCACAGACCCATGTTTGCATCGTCTCCGGTCTTGGGCTTCGCGTTCGCGGCCTTGACGGTGAGAGTGCCTTCAACATAGGTGATCTCGTAGTTGCTGGTGACGTCGTTGCCGTTTGCGTCAACGATCTTGACGTTGGAGGCCTTGTTCTTGGAGGAGCCTATCTGAGTCTGGCTGCCGGTAACGGTAGCGGAGATCTTGTGACCCTTCGCAAGGGAACCCTTGACCTCGCAGGTGTTGGCGGTAAGAGCCTTGCCGTCGTAGACCTTCTCGGCGCTCTTCGCGGTGACAGTGAGGGGAGCCTTAGTTATCTCAAGGGTGCCGTCCTGAGTGGAGATCTTGTACTTTGCGGTGACGTCCTTGCCGTTTGCGTCCTTCGCAGTGACCTTGACGATCTTGTTCGCCGTGGTGCCGGCGTTGGTGATGCTGCCGGAGTACTCTACTACGAGAGTATCGCCGCTCTCAAGCTCGCCAGAGATAACGTCGTAGGAGTTCGCGGTAAGCTCGGTGCCGTCGTAGACCTTCTTTGCGGAGGTGGCCTTGATGGAGATTTCAATGACCTTCACGCCGGTGACTTCAAGAGTGCCTTCCTTGATGGTGACATTGTAGTATGCGGTGTAATCTCTGCCCTGCTCATCGGAGATCTTCAGGCTGCCTTCCTTGACGGTGTTCTTGGAGGAACCCGGCTCGGTCTGGGTGCCGGAGAGGGCGAGGGTGAGCTTCTGGCCGGAGACCAGAGAACCAGAGGTGATGCTGTAATCATCGGCCTTGGTGGTAAGTGCGGTCTTATCGTAAGCCTTGCTGGCGGAGCCGGTGGTGACGGTGATGTCGCGCTTGGTGACGCTCAGCTTGCCGTCCACGAGCTTGATGTTTGCATAGTTGTCGTTTACCTTTTCGCCTGCGGCGTTCTTGATGACGTAGTCACCGATCTTTGCGGTGCCGTCCTTGCCGGGCACGGTGGCCTCGCCGGAGACAGTCGCATCAACGGTGTCGGAGCCGAGCAGACCGGAGACGGTCACGTCATTGGAAGCGGTGAGAGCGGAGCCGTCGTAGGGCTTGGTGGCGTCCTTCGCGGTGATGACAACCTCGCCGGAGTACTTGCTGACGGTGACTTCTGCGCCGGAGTAGGTGATGTTGTAGTTTGCGGTGACATCGTTGCCGTTTGCGTCAACGATGACTGCGGCGCTCGGAGTGCTGGTGCCGGTGCCGACGTTCACGGGGCCGCCGGTGTACTCAACGGACTTGACGGTGTCGCCCTCAACGAGGGAACCGGAAGTGATCACATATTCGGTCGCGTTGATGGCGGAGCCGGTGTACTCGCTGGTGACGGGCTTCGCGGAGATGGTGATGTTGCGCTTTGCAACGGTCAGAGTGCCGTTGTTGACGGTCAGCTCAAGCTGGGCTGCATCGAGAGCGGTACCATTGCGGTCCGCGACCCATGCGTTGCTCAGGATGATCGCTCGGGTGCCGGTCTCAGCGTTGTAATCGCCGAGGGACGCGATGGGAGCAACGAGAGTGTAGCCTTCGGGAACAACGGGAGTGTAGGTGAGTTCGGGGAGCGCGTCGCCGTAAGTGATGGACTGATTGTCCGCGGTGACGGAGGCCTTGACTACGTACTTAGCGGTAATGGTGGCATCGGCGTAGAGGGTGATGGTGTCGCCCGCTTCGACTGCCATGGTGGCGCCGTTTGCGTACTTGAGAGTCATGCCGACGTAGGTCTCAACGCCATTGTATGCAGCGTAGTCGTTGACAACGGTGTGAGTGTAGACATCGTCATGGAAATCGACAGCGCCGTCCACGGTGCCGCCGACCTTGCCGTTGAGCCAGCCGTCGTTATACTTGACGGTGGGTTTGGTCTCGGTGTCGATCGCCTTGAGATAGATCATGGCGACGTAGCTGCTGCTCTCGTCGTCTGCGGCAAACAGGCTGGTGTTCAGCTCGTTGTCACTGTTGGTGAGAGTGCCGCGGGCGATGGTGAGCTTTGCGGAATCCTTGCTCGCGGTGGCGTATCCGACGAGGTTGGCGGATTCAGCGTCTTCCTTGGAAGCGGCGCGGACATACAGCCCGGAGACGTAGTAGCCTTCCGGAGGAGTTATCGTGTAGTCGCCGTTAAGGAACTCGCCGAGCGTGGACTTGCCGGAGGCATCGGCGCCGGAGAAGCCGGCCTTGACGCCGAAATCGCCGTCCTGCTTTTCGACAGAGTCATTGTCGCCGCAGACGTATACACTGGTGTCCAGCTGTACATTGTCCCACTTGGAGTCAACGCGGTCAGCGCTTGCGCTGGCGGGCATTGCACCTGCGAACTGAACTGCGAACAAGCAGACCAGAACCAGACTGCACAGTACTTTAACTGTCTTCTTCATAAAAATCACCTCAAAAAGTTTTTGCTGAATTGAAACTGTTACAACTTTTCGACATTGCTTTGAAAAGCATCAAAGGGTTACAAATAGATGTAACTATTTTTTAACCATACTGTAACTTACTACAATTGCATTATATCTAAATTATATTAGAATTGCAAGGGGTATTTACATAATATTTCTTAAGGAACGGACTTCTTATGTTTTTTAAGAATTAAAATGTGAAATTTACATTTTGTAACTTCACTGTATAACTTTGTCAATTTACGGGAGTGAGCTTGCCCTGAATTACAAAGCGCGCGTTGTAGAATTCGTAGGTGCAGGTCGAAAGGGTGATAACGCGGTCGTCTACCGAGACGTCAACGTTCGTCGAGACGAGAGACTGCACGCGCCAGTCGTCAAGATTGCGGGCGAAATCCGCCTCGGATTCGAAGAACATCTTGTAGGTGTCGGATTCGGCGTCGGTGGTGTAGGCGCTGAATATCTCGATCTTGTAGTTCTGGGTCGGAGTGTTGAGGTACATGACGGGGTGCTCGTTGTAATATTCCTGATCCTTATAATTGCGTATCGAGGCGAGCATCGAGCCGTCGTTCATGTTGTGCCCGTAGAGAACGGTGTTCTTGCCGGAAAAGTCGCCGTAGCAGGTGCAGTCGAGGAAGAGCGAGCCGGAGGCGTTATACTGCCCGTCGATGAACCGGTGCAGATAATAGAAGTTGTCCTCCGCCTGCACAACGGGGTAGTTAATAACGGTGTTCTCCGAATACAGCCAGCCGACAACATCCTGACACTGGTTGAGCAGTGCGTCAAAATCGACGTCAAAGGGCGAGCTTTCGGTTATCTGATTGCCGTCGCTGTTGTCCTTGTCTTTATTCTTGTCGCTTTTCGGCGAAACGTAATCGCTGCTTATCTTGTTATATGTATCCTCTGCAACCTTGTATTCATGCAGCGTTGATATCAGTTTATATCCGCTGTACACGAATATCGAGAGGAATATAACGCAGAGAACAATAAGCGCTATTTTTACAGGCTTCTTCAAATAGTCAGACCTCCTGTCTGTTAAGGGTAAATATAGTATACGACAAATTCACGGAAAATGGAAGAGGTGCGGCGATACTTTACAGTCTAATAATATCTTAAAACTTTTTAAGAATCTCTCTTCCCATTCAATTATACCATACTGCCTCTAAAATACAAAAAGCTCAGGGGGAGAACCCTGAGCTTTTTTGTATAGGTGAAAGAGGACAAAATGAAAAAGTTTCTTGCGAGTATTAAGATACAGGAAAGATGTTTCGTAGATAAGCAGAAAGTTGTTTCAAAATTGTAAAATCAGAAAATATTTTTTCGGAAATACGCTCGTAATTGAGCTGTGGCTATATTATAATAGAAAAAAACGTTTGAAAAAGTGCCCGCGCAACCGCCGGTTGACAGATTTGACGGTGCGCTTTCTTGCTCGCAACAGCGAAATTTATTATACTCGGCTCGTAAAAAACAGGGGAGCGTCCCCCGATGGAGGCAGCAATATGATTCTGGCAGACAAGATAATAGACCTGCGCAAGAAAGCGGGATGGTCGCAGGAGGAGCTGGCGCAGCAGCTTGGCGTTTCGCGGCAGTCGGTCTCAAAATGGGAGGGTGCGCAGTCCATACCCGATATTGATAAGATATTGCAGATGAGCCGCATTTTCGGCGTTAGCACGGATTACCTGCTCAAGGATGAGATAGAGCTTCCCGCGGAGGAGCCCGCGGCGGCGGACAGCACGCCGGCGCTGCGCCGCGTGAGCATGGAGGAGGCATCACGGTATCTCACGCTGAGCCGCGAGACCGCGCCGAAGCTGGCGCTTGCGACGTTTCTATGTGTCATCTCGCCTGTGTGTCTGATATTTCTGGCCGGGTTGAGCAGCGGCGGTTTCATCCCGATCACGGAAACGGCTGCGGCGGGCATCGGCCTGTGCGTGCTGATGATACTTGTGGCGATTGGGGTCACATTATTTATAACCAGCGCCGCGAAGGTGAAGGACTTCGAGTTCATCGGGAATGAGCCGTTCGAGACCGAGTACGGTGTGAGCGGCATGGTGCGCGAGCGGGAGCGGGAATTCCGCGAGAAAAATTCCCGCCTGACCGTTATCGGTACGGTGCTCTGCATCCTCTCCGTGCTGCCGTTGTTCGCGGTGCTCAGCGTGCTGCCCGCGGCGGACGACGTCGTCTATATCGCCGCAGTCTGTGTGCTGCTGTTCATGGTGGGGCTTGGCTGCATAGCCTTCGTGTATTCGGGAACATATCACGGCGCGATGGAAAAGCTGCTTGAGGAGGGCGATTACAGCCGCGACAATAAGGGGCGCAGAAAGGTCATCGGCACGATCAGCGCCGTGTATTGGCTCATAGTGACGGCAGTGTTCCTCGTGATGATGTTCAGCCCCAGTTCGCCGATGCTGCCGCGTGAGACGTGGATCATATGGGCGGTCGGCGGAGTGCTCTACGCGGCGGTGATGGCCGTCGTGCGCCTCCTCACCGGTCGGAAATAAGAAGCAGAATATAAAAACCCCTGCAGCCGCTGAAGAGCGCGGATGCAGGGGTGCTTTATTATAATAAGTAGAACCGTGCGGCGTCTCAATCCAGATGCAGCTTGCGGCGGAGATTTACGGTCTCGGCGGCGCAGACGTCGCGGAAGGTTGTGACGAGCTTTGACACGTACGGCTTATTCTTCCACGCGATGCTTATCGTGAACGGCTCGCCCATCGGCACAGCGGTCAGGTGCCTGCGCTTCTCCTCCGGCAGTGTCGTGGCCAGCACGTCGGGGCTGAAGCACGCGCCCATGCCGTCGGCGCACAGATCCAGCAGCGTCTGGATATTGCCGCAGCGGAATATGATCGGCGGCTGGATGTTCGCCTTTTCAAGCAGCGTCTGGCTCATTCGCCCGATGATATCCGCCGGCTGACCCAGCAGGAAAGGACAGTCGGCCAGCAGACGCAGATCGCGCGTATGCACAAAGGCATCCAGCTTGAACGGGTTTATCAGTCCCCCGCACAGATACAGCATCGTCTGCGCATGGTAGAGCTCCTTGTAGCTCAGCTCCGGAACGTCGCTCATCACGCGGCCGATGACAACATCCAGCTCATCTTCGATGAGCATGTTCACCATCTCTTCGTTGCTGCGCTCCTTGACGCGCACCTGCACCTTCGGATACAGCTTGTTGAACGCGGGGATGATGCGCGGCAGCAGCACGCGGCCTCGCGTATACGCAATGCCGAGACGCAGCAGGCCGCCCTGACCGGAATTGATGTCGCGGAACTCGTCCTCCATCGAGGCGCTGAGCCGCTGATAGCTCTGACAGTAGCGGTAAAAAACACGCCCCTCGTAGGTCAGCTCGAATTTCGGGCGGCGCTGAAACAGTTGACATTTCAGCTCTTTTTCGAGCGCGGCCATGTGCGCGCTGAGCGTCTGCTGCGTTATGTGCAGTTCCTCGGCGGCGCGGGTGATGCTTTTTTGATCGGCGACAACTATATAATATTTCATCGGGAGCAGATTCACGGCACTTCCTCCTCACAGTAATTATACTGTATATTACCACAAGTTTCAACAGTTTGCAATCTGGTTAAGTGCGACTTATATTTTTTTTAAAACCAAAGTCAAATACAATGAGTAAAAATCGAAACAGGAGTTATAGCTAATGTTCAAGTATAAGACCGCGTATTTCTGCGCAAACGCAAAATTGTCCACGCAGGTCGCAACGCCCGTCGTAAACGGCTGCCTGACGCTGGGGCTGCTGATCGATCTTGCATCGGAACGGATTGAAGATGTGTCCGTTTCGCTGAATTCTGATTTAGCGAGATGCATAGTCAAGGAATATTTCGTCGGAAAGCGTGTTGTTAAAGATTCGGCACAGATAATCGAAGAGATAAATATGCGCCATCGCGGCAACGCCGTAAAGGCAATAATCAAGGCATACACCGATATTCAGCAGAATTACATCAGTTATGCCCATACATATTCCGACGGTAGAACCTGCTCGGAACCTGACTGAAAGCGGAAAAAAATGCAGTATCGGCGGCGTATGAACCGGCTGTTAAAAAAAAGATATGGCCAGAATTCACAGCAATTTTTTGTTGATTTAGCGATATTTACAGTAAAAACAAAAGGTGATATATAATTTATATAACCTGAACAAAGTGAATATCCGGTTGATTTGATGTCTGCCGCTTATCCCAAAAGCGGGGCTCGACATAGAATGCCAACTGCACTTCCGATATGCTGTATTTATTGTTCTGTATGCACAGCGCTTCGGAGGCGTAGTTGGTTTTGTTTTTCCCCGAGGGGTACAAATAAACCGGATGCGCACTTCTTCAATATTCAGGACAAGCACATTATTCAGGACAAGCACATTTTTAAGGAGAGAGAAAAAGAGATGCAAAAGAAACGTCTGATCACTGCAGCGATCCTGACTATCCTTTGTGCGGCGCTCGCATTTGTACCGATGAGCGGCCTTGACCCTGCCGGCAAGGGCGTTCTTCTGGTGTTCCTGTGGGCTATCCTCATGTGGATCGTCAGACCCATCCCCGAATACCTCGTCGGCGTACTCGCCGCCGCCATCCTCGCAATATTCTTCGGCCAGAAGGCAAACGTCGTCTCCGGCTTTGCGACCTCCGGCTGGTGGCTGTGTCTGTGGGCCGGCTTCATCGGCTCCGTCATCAAGTTCTCCGGTCTCGGCGAACGCGTCGCATACTGGATACTTGTCAAGCTCACCAAGAGCGAGCTGAGCGCAAACTACGCGACCAGCCTTGCAAACACCGTCCTGTCCCTGATGATCCCCTCCAACACCGCACGCGGCGCCGTTATGAGCCCCATCTGCGACAACATCTGCGAGGGCATGGGCTACAAGCGCGGAGAACATAAGGGCGACGCCGCCATCATGCTCTCCAACCTCTACACCAACACCACTAACACCTGGCTGTTCTACACCGCAGTCGGCGCAAACGCCATCGGTATGGCACTCGTTGAGGAAATGACCGGACAGTCCATCTCCTGGACGGGCTGGCTCAAGGCCACCTGCATCCCCGCAGGAATCATCGTCCTGCTCATCCCCCTCATCACAAACTTCCTCTTCGGCACCAGCAAGGGCGAGAAGCGCAGCATCGACATCGAGTTTGCAAAGAAGAAGCTCGAAGAGATGGGCCCCTTGACCGTCAAGGAAAAGAAGGCCGCTATCTACTTCGCCCTGACTCTGCTTGCGTTCTGCACCAACGGCATCCACCATGTCGCTCCCGACTACGTCGTTTTTGTCACCATCTTCCTGATGCTCTGCCCCGGCATCGGCGTCTGCTCCTTCAAGGATGTCGGCCCGAACTTTGCCTGGCCTGCATTCATCCAGCTCGGCTTCGCGATGTCCCTGGCCTCCTGCGTCAATAAGACCGGCGGCTTCCAGTGGCTCGTTGATGCCATGTTTACCACCAACCCTGCTTTCTCCGCAATGGATCCCACTCTGTTCATCACGATCTGGCTCGCGTTCGTTGTTGTCAGCCACATCATCTTCGCCGGCATGAACGCTATGGAAGCCGTTCTGGTTCCCGTCAGCATGACGATGGCCGCGGCTCTTGGCTTCGACGTTTACACCATGGGTCTGCTGACCGTTATGGCCATCGCCCCGAGTGCAAACTTCCTGCCCTTCAACAGCGCTCCGAACCTCATCTACGCTTCCACCGACAGATTCTCCACGGCTCAGCAGCTCAAGGGCGCAATAGTCATAGCGGTGCTCGTCATCATCGGCTTTGTGTTCCTCGTGAACGTCTGGTTCCCCGTGATCGGTATTCTTTGATAAGCACTGAACGCAGGGAGGGATCGATATAAAAAAGAAGATATGTCTGTTACTGGGTCCCGCTCTCTTCCTGCTCGCATTTATTCCTTACGCCGGGCTGGATCTCAAGATCCGCCTGGCGCTGGGAACGGTGCTCTGGATGGGAGTATGGTGGGTTACCCTTCCGGTACCGGCAGCAATAACCGCATTTCTGCCCGTAGCGATAAATGCCATTTTCTCACTCACCGATATGCAGAGCGTAATAAGCTGCTATTCGGCGGAGCTGGTTTTCCTTCTGGCGGGTTCTGATATCATAAGCATGGCATGGGAGGCCACAGGCGTTGACCAGCGCATAGCGGCGCGCTCGCTCGCCCTTGTCGGCACCTCTATCAAGCAGCAGATCCTTGTCTGGTTCATCATCGCAACGCTGCTCTCGTCCGTCCTGCCAAATACGGTCGTGGCGGCGGTGATGTGCTCCATAGCAATGTCCATGCTCAAGGCGGTAGGAGAGGGCGACGTCAAAAACAGCAAGAGCGCCTCGCTTATCCTGCTTGCCATCGTCTACGGCGCGAATAACGGCGGTATGCTGACCCCGCTCGGCGGAGCGATGAATCTCGTAACGGTGTCCTACATTGAGGGCTTCACCGGCACCGAGTTCCTCTATTCCGACTGGGTGGTGCGTATGCTCCCGTTCACCTTGCTTGCGACCGCGGTCACTGCGCTGTTCCTTGTCGGCGGAGACTGCGGCAAAAAGCATTTTGACTGCTCGAGAGAGCATTTCCGTGAGCTGTGCCGCAGCTTCCCGAAGCTCGACCGCGCGGGCAAAGCGTCGATGGTGATCTTCTTCGCTGCGGCGATACTTGCATTTACGCGTGGGCTTTATCAGCAGCTGCTACCCGCTCTCAAGCCCGGCTACATTTTTCTCATCGGCGGTCTGCTGATGTTCTTCCTCAAGGATGAGCATGGCGAAGCGGTCGTCACCTGGGAGAAGGCCGAGAAAAATCTGATGTGGGGTCTGTTCTTCCTCTTCTCCGGCGGCACGGCGCTCGGCGCGCTCGTCAACGGCAGCGGAGCGGCGGATACCCTCGCAGAGATCATCTCCGGAATCAATTTCCACAGCGAATTCACCCTTATCATAGCAATAGTCACCCTTAACGTTATCCTGTCGGACGTCGTCAACAACACGGCCTGCGCCGCGGTTACGATTCCGATAGTCATCAGCATTGCACAGGGACTCGGCCTGCCCGTGATCCCCTACCTCTGGATAGCCACCGTATCCTACAACCTGTCCTTCACCCTGCCCACCTCCATCCGTTCCATCCCCGTGGGCTACGGGCTCGACACACGGTTCATGTTCCGCAAAGGCGTTGTTGTCACCGGATGCATGATCCTGCTTGTCAGCGTGATGGGCTGGCTCTTCGTGCGGTACTGGCCGGCATTCACGGCTCTGTGATCCAATTATAAATACAGCATCAGCTGTGCATATACCGGTCTTAACGGCATCCCCGTAAGGCAGAAAGCGTATGCAGCCGGCGAGTGGGCGTGACCATTTCATCTCCTGTTGCGCCCCTGCCGGCTTTATATTTTATAGAATTGAGGTTTTGACCATGAGAGTTAAAAAGCTTGAAAACAGCGGCCCTAAGCTTATGCAGGGCAACGAAGCATGTGCAGCCGGCGCTCTGGCGGCCGACTGTCGGTTCATGGCCGGTTATCCTATAACCCCGGCCACTGAGATCCCCGAATACCTCTCCAGTAAGATGTTTGAAGCCGGCGGCGTATTCATGCAGATGGAAGACGAGCTCGCATCCATCAACGCCGTCATCGGCGCAAGCTGGGGCGGTGCGCGCGCAATGACCGCCACCTCCGGCCCGGGCTACTCCCTGATGATCGAAGGCATCGGCTACGCTGCCGAGACCGAGACCCCGCTCGTCGTTGTCAACGTCATGCGCGGCGGCCCTGCGACCGGCCAGCCCACCTGCACCTCGCAGGACGCGATCATGCAGACCCGCTACGGCGGACACGGCGACTACGAGATAATCGCCCTCACCCCGTCCTCCGTTCAGGAAGCCTTTGACTTCACCGTCCGCGCCTTCAACCTCGCAGAGAAGTACAGAGTACCCGTGTTCGTGCTGTCCGATGAGACCGTCGGCCACACCCGCGAGAAGCTCGTCATCCCCGAGACCGTTGAGATATTCGACGACAAGTACGAAGGCAAGTGCGACGCCATCTACAGACCCGACGAAAACGGCATCCCCGCAAGAGTCCGCTTCTTTGAGGGACAGCATGTTCTCGTTGACGGCCAGCTCCACGACGAGCGCGGCATCCGTGCCGGTACCGATCCCGCGGTATGTTCCGCAGCCATCCACCACTACTGCGACAAGATACTCCGCAACATCGACGATATCACCTCCGTCGAGGAATTCTTCCTTGAGGACGCCGAGACCGTTCTCGTTGCCTACGGCTCCGTCAGCCGCAGCGCGCTCTCCGCGGTTCGCCGTGCACGCGGCGAAGGCCGCAAGGTCGGCATGCTGAAGCTTAATACCGTATGGCCTGTCCCCGAAAAGCAGATCCGCGCCGCATGCGAAAAGGCAAAGCGCGTCATCGTTCCCGAAATGAACGTCGGCGAATACAAGCGCGAGGTGCAGCGCATAGCGGGTTACGACAAGGTCGAGGGCTTCAACTCCATCGGCGGCGCGTTCCCCGCTCCGAAAGCAATTTACGAAAAGATCGTTGAGGTGAAGTAATATGAACAGTATCGCAGAGAAATACATCCGTAAGGAGACCCTTCCTTTCATATTCTGCCCCGGCTGCGGCCACGGCATAGTCGTCAACGCCTTCCTGCGCGTCCTTGACAAGCTGAACATCGGCGAGAACGAAATGGGTCTTGTCAGCGGCATCGGCTGCTCCTGGGCTCCCGTATATATCGACATGGACTGCCTGCACACCCTGCACGGCCGCGCTCTTGCTCAGGCCGAGGGCCTGAAGGCCGTCAACCCCGACAAGAAGGTTGTTGTCTTCTCCGGCGACGGCGACTGCGCCGGTATCGGCGGCAACCACCTCATCCACGCCGCGAAGCGCAACGTTGACATTACCGTTATCATGATGAGCAACTACATCTACGGCATGACCGGCGGCCAGCGCGCCCCTACCACTCCCTACGGCGCCATCACCAAGACCTCTCCTCTCGGCAACGAGGAGCACCCCTTCGACATGTACAAGCTCGTCACCGGTGCAGGCGCTACCTACTACGCCAGAGCCAGCGTCACTCATCCCATCCAGCTCGAGAAGGCCATAGAAGAGGGCATCAAGCACAAGGGCTTCTCCTTCATCGAGGTTCTCTCCCCCTGCCCGACCACCGCAGGCAGAAACATATTCAGCTTCAAGACCCCGACCGAAATGTACGACTGGTACGAGCAGCAGGTCGCCGTTCTCAAGCCCGGCCAGACCGAGGCTCCCGACGGCAAGATCGGTCTCGGCATTCTCTACGTCGATGACACCAAGGAAGAGCTGTGCGACGTTCAGGCAGAAAAGAAGGAGGAAGCGAAGAAATGAAGATCACAATAGATTCCGCATGGTGCAAGGGCTGCGCCCTCTGCGTCAGAGCCTGCAAGAAGGGCGTGCTTGAGATCGGCCATGAGCGCAGCCGCGGCGGCTACCTCATGCCCTACGCCAAAAACCCCGAAGCCTGCATCGGCTGCCGGATGTGCGAGCGCACCTGTCCGGATGTCTGCATCAGCGTCACCAAGGAATAAGGAGGAGATCAGCTATGCGTAAAGATTTCAGATTCGGCGGCTCCGGCGGACAGGGCGTTATCTCCCTCGCCGTGCTGCTTGCAAACGCCTACGGCGTACAGAATAATTATGAGGTCGCCCAGACCCAGAGCTACGGCCCCGCGGCTCGCGGCGGCGCGTGCAAGGCGGAGCTTGTAGTCTCCGATGAGAGAATTGACTACGTCAAGGCCGACGTGCTCGACTGCTTCGTGGCCTTCAACAAGCCCAGCTTTGATAAGTTCAAGGGCGATATCAACCCCAACACCCGCGTTTTCGTTGACAGCACCTTCGTTCCCGAGGATGATGTCAAGGACTGCGGTGCGAAGGAGATATACATGTTCCCCGCCACCCAGTACGCCGAGGAGAATTTCCGCGTCGTCTGCACCAACATCGTCATGATGGGCTTCTTCGTGGCCAAGAACCCCGAGCTCACCAAGGAAAACGCGCTCGAAGCCATCAAAGAGGTTATGAACCCCAAGGTCGTCGATCTCAACCTGAAGGCCTTTATGTTCGGTTACGAAAAGGGTCTCAACGGCTGAACGGAGTTTGATCAATGGAAAGAGTAGCAGCTTCCCTTAAAAGCAAGATAATGTCCGCCGAAGAGGCCGCGCAGCTCGTCAAGAGCGGCATGTCCATCGGCCTCAGCGGCTTCACCAGCGGCGGCTATCCGAAGGCCGTGCCCAGCGCGCTCGCCGCGTCCGGGCACGCCAAGGATCTGACCATTCTGGTCGGCGCCGCGGTCGGTGACGACTGCGACGGCGCGCTCGTCCGCGCGGGATGCGTGAAAAAGCGCTTCGGCCACCAGACCAACAAGGATCTGCGCACCGCGATCAATAACGGCAGCGTATCCTTCAGCGACATTCACATTTCGCACTTCCCGATGAATCTCAACCAGCAGACCCTTCAGGGCGTTGATGTTGCGATCGTCGAGTGCGTCGCCATCACCGAGGACGGCCTGTACCTCTGCGCCTCCGCGGGCAGCACCGACGCCGCCGTGCACAACGCGCGTTTCGTCATCGCCGAGGTCAACACCTCCGTCCCTATGGGACTTATGGGCATGCACGACATCTTCGAGGTCGGCATCCCGCCCCACGCCCGCATCATAAACATCACCGACCCGCGCGACCGCATTGGCACACCCTACGTGCCCTGCCCGCCGGAGAAGATCGCGGCCATTGTAATGACCGATAAGCTTGACCCGCCCCAGAAGTTCAAGCCCGTCACTCCCGCGACGCAGAAGGTCGGCGAAAACGTCGTGAAGTTCCTCAAGGACGAGATCGCCGCCGGACGGCTCCCCGCCGATCCCGGCCCGATACAGTCCGGCGTCGGCTCCGTCGGCAACGCTGTTCTGAGCGTTCTGTCTGCATCCGGCTTCAAGGGACTCACGATGTACACCGAGGTCATGCAGGACGCGGCCTTCTCGCTCATCGACCAGGGCGTTATTGACTTTGTCTCCGCAAGCTCCATCGCGCTTGCCGCCGACAGCCGCGAACGCTTCTTCGAGAATATCGACCAGTACCGCGACAAGATGGTCATTCGCCCGCAGGAGATATCCAACCATCCGGAGGTCATCCGCCGTCTCGGCATCATCGCGCTGAACACGCCCGTCGAGGTCGATATCTACGGCAACGTAAACTCCACGCACCAGATGGGCAGCAAGATGCTCAACGGCATCGGCGGCAGCGGCGACTTCGCCCGTAACGCCCGCATCAGCATCTTCGCCACCGAATCCACCGCAAAAGACGGCTTGATATCCTGCATCGTGCCCATGGTTTCCCACGTTGACCAGACAGAGCACGATGTGGCCGTCATTATAACCGAGCAGGGTATTGCCGACCTGCGCTGGAAGACTCCGAAGGAGCGCGCCGAGCTGCTTATCGAGAACTGCGCTCATCCGGATTACCGCCCGCTGCTGCGCGAGTATTACGAGCACGCTCTGGCGACTTCCGCAGGCAAGCACACCCCGCACGATCTTACCAAAGCGCTTTCCTGGCACCAGCGTTATCTTGAAACCGGCACAATGAAAGAATAAAAAATTAAAAAGGAGAGAGAAAACATGAGCGATAATGTTGTACTTTATTGCGAAAACCTTCCTACCGAGGGTATGGAGACCCTAATTGCAGAGCTTTGCCCGCCTGAGCTCGACCTGCGCTTCCTCTACCCTGTCAAGAACGGCAAGAAGGGCGACTTCGAGGATGCGGATTACATTCTCGCCTCCATCCATAAGATCGGCAAGGACGAGATGGACAGAGCAAAGAACCTGAAGCTCATCCATGTCCCCGCAACCGGTTACAACCATGTTGACCTCGAGTATGCAAAGCAGAAGGGCATCCCCGTCTGCAACTCCAACGGCGAGAACGCCACCACCACCGCAGAGTTCACCATCGCACTGATGCTGGCCTGCATGCGCCGCCTCTCCATGATCGACCGCCGCTGCAAGCAGGGCGAGTGGCACAGCTGGACCTGGCGTCACGACTCCTACGAGCTGCGCGACAAGGTCATCGGCATCGTCGGCGGCGGCAACATCGGCCGCATGGTTCTCCAGCGCCTTCAGGGCTGGGAGTGCAAGGACTTCCTGTACTACGATCCGTACCCGATGCCCAAGGAGCTTGAAGAGAAGCTGCACTGCAGACGCGTTGATCTCGAGACTCTGCTGCGCGAGTCCGACGTCGTCTCCCTGCACTGCCCGCTGACCAAGGATACCCGCGGTCTTATCGGCGAGGAGCAGTTCAACATGATGAAGCCCAACGCCATCATCGTAAATGAGGCGCGCGGCGCTGTCATCGATGACAAGGCTCTGGTCAAGGCTCTCGAAGAGGGCAAGATTTGGGGTGCCGCGATTGACACCTGGGAGAAGGAGCCTCTCGATCCCAACGACCCGCTGGTCAAGATGGAGAAGGTCATCACTACCTCTCACCTCGGCGCTGCAACCCGCGAGACCGTCGTCCGCTGCTTCGGCGTAGGATATGACAATATCATGCGCATGAGACGCGGCGAAGAGCTGCGCAACCGCATCGTCTGATACGGCAATAAAAGTGCGGAGGAATTCCCTCCGCGCTTTCATCTGGAATATTTGGAACGCCAAAGCGTCCGCTGAAAACAGCGGACGCTTTGGCGTTTATTTCGATTTAGTCAGCAGACACACGGATTCAACGGTATTCCCTTTGTCCCACAAAAGTTCCGTAACTTCCCCGCCATCCTTGAACACCGGAAAATTCAGGCCAATCCGCTTTAGCGGATATTCAGACTCGTCATTCCTGTAAATTTCAATTTCCT
>ERZ780149.2835-NODE-2835-length-15405-cov-3.685016_pt1 | contig 15405 bp, 10 predicted proteins | sample MGYA00511367_ERZ780149 | MGnify/ENA primary metagenome ERZ780149 (study PRJEB29588, sample SAMEA2153852) | human gut metagenome | biome: human gut; feature: human-associated habitat; material: faeces | place: Denmark | collected 2008/2010 ... | reverse complement strand
CATGGTGAAAAAACATAGTAAACACCTTTTAAAAACTTTTCCCTAGTTTTCATGCTCTTTGTAAACCATGAAGCGTTAAAATAATGAATGGCATAGGTGTTTTCAGTTTGTTTTAATTTTCTAATTGTGTAAATAATAGGGCTAAAATATTCCTGTGGCAAAACCAAAACCTTTTTGCCATTTTTGTTGACCAAATTTTCAAGCACTTGTTTTTTCTTATTAAATTTAAGATTATAGTATTTTTTTAAAAAATATGTAATTATTACCGTGTTTGGGGTGATATCTAATTTTTTTGTTTCATCGACCTCTTTTTTTAGGTAATAATTAGTCATAATTTTTAAAAGTTCGTGGTTTGGTGCTGAGGCAATGGTTGCTGTTGAACACTGATATTTATTTTCAAAACCAATAACAAAATCATTTGAAAGCAAATCGTCTAAGGGTTTTGTAAGTTCGGTGTCTGTGTCAAAATAAACCCCGCCAAATTCACAAAGCACCCTAACCCTAATGTAATCTGAAACAAACCCATATTTTTTTCTTTTGTAAGCAAGCATGGCATACTTACAATCTGAAAAATCAAAGTTATCTTCATTCCATTCTTTAATTTCATAATCAGGGCAAAACTTTTTCCAACTTTCAAGGCATTTGTAAAACAACTCATTTTTCTGCCCTTTTCCAAGCCAAACATAGTGAATAATCTTCGGTATCTTCTGCATAAAAACCCCTTTAATTTTATTTGTTATTTGATTATATCAAAATAAACACACTCATGCAATAAAAAACTCTTACAAAAGTAAGAGTCAATTTTTATTAAAAGTTATGGGGTAAGTCTGTCAGGCCCCCTAAACAGAAATTCAGCTTCTTTAATTGAAGGCAGGTTTAAAAGAAGCATTGTTAATCTGTCAACCCCAATGGCAAACCCGCCATGAGGAGGAATGCCATATTTGAAAAACTGCATATAAAACTCAACATCTTTGGTAAGACCTTTTTCATCAACATTTTTTTTCAGTTCTTCAAACCTGTGTTCCCTTTGAGCACCTGATGTTATTTCAACGCCCTTCCAAATAAGGTCATAACCTTGAAGAACCCCATTCTCTCTCATATGGTAAAATGCCCTTTTTTTAGGAGGATAGTCAGTAACAAACAAAAATTCATGCCCAAATTTGTCTTTGGCAAGTTTTTCGCAAAGCCTTTCTGCTTCGGTTGTGAGGTCGTCTTTTTCATCTTCACTAACTTCATAGCCATACCTTTCTTTAAGTTCAGTGTAAATATCCTTCAACTTCATTTGCGGAAAAGGCAATGATGGAACAACCAAATCAACACCAAAAACCTGCTTAATTTTTGAGCCATATTTTTCACAAGACTCTTTAAGGGCGTAAGTTAGCATTTGTGCTTCAAGGTCCATCACATCTTGAACAGAATTAATATAACTAAACTCAACATCAAAACTTGTGAACTCAGTTGCGTGCTTTCGTGTGTGAGATTTTTCTGCTCTAAAACATGGTGCAACCTCAAAAATTCTTTCAAACCCAGCAGCCATTGCAAGTTGCTTATAGAATTGTGGGCTTTGTGTAAGATATGCCTTTGTGTCAAAATATTTAACTTCAAAAACTTCACTTCCGCTTTCACTTGCAGTTGCAATTGTTTTTGGAGTGTGAATTTCAATAAAGTTATTATCAATTAAAAACTCACGCATTTTATTAACAAAAAAACTTTGAAATTGAAAAACTAACTGGTTTCTTTCAGTTCTTAAATCAATCCACCTATAATCAAGTCTTTGGTCAATAGAACTTTCAGGACCAATTGGAAGAGCCTGTGCAATGCTAGTTAGTTCAACACTTTCAGGAATAACCTCAATTCCCCCAAGTTTAACAAATTCATTTGCAACTGCAACACCTTTAACCTTAACAGTTGATTCAAGAGTTGCGCTTGAAAAAACTTGTGCAATTTCAGGAAGTTTTTCTTTCTCAACAGTAATTTGAATTTTACCAGATAAATCTCTTATAACAATAAACTGCATACTCTTTTTATCTCTTAAATTTTCAATCCAGCCTTGAAATTCAACTTTGCCAGGTTTTATCTGCGAAATATTCATAACTATCTCCTAATGTAAAATATAGAATAAGTTAGCACAATTAACGCTTTTTGTCAATTAAATTGGCTTATTCTAATGGTTGTGCATCTTTTTAACCATTAAAAAGGAAAAAGAATAAATACCCACCATTAAAATTGATGGTTTTTATGGTAAAAAATAAACCTGAGATAAATTCTCAGGTTTTTGTGCTTTACACAACAAGCGGAATGATTATTCCCACAAGAACAACAAGCAGGAACACAACATACAACACTTTCCAAACTGTTGGCTTGTTTTTAACATATCTCCACGCAAGCACTGCAACAACTGCAATAATAAAGGCTGTTACAACACCTTGAATGGCCGAAACAATTTTAAGGCTAATGCCAACTGCTGAAAGCACCATTGCCACAAGATAAAATAAAGCGGCAGCTCCAATTAAATAAAATGAAACTTTGTTAATTCCCCAAAAACTTGAACTTTTTGAAGAAGATGACTTTGTGGTTTGACTTGACTGTTTTGTTTGTGCCATAATAAACCCCCTTTCTAATTTCACTTTTATTATAGTTTTTAAATTCAAACTTGTAAACTAAATTAGCAAATTAAATTGCAATTATTGCAAATTTTAATTTTCTTAACTTAGTTTTTATAAGGCAATTAAACTTATTAACATAAAACTTGATTTTGTTAACAACTTACCAATTCTTTTTAAACCAGTTTAAAAAATCTGTTTTAAAATTTCAATAACATCATCTTTATTAAACTTTTTAGGGTTAACAATTGCTGCCCCATCTGTTATTGCCTTTTGGGCAATCGTTTCAAGGTCGCTTTCTTTTACGCCGTAATCACTAAGTTTTAATACTATGCCTGTTTTTTCTTGCAAACTTGAAATCAATTCTTCAATTTTTTCAATTAACACTTTGGCTCTGTCAACAGGTTTTGTTGATGCGTAAAAATCTTCATTTGTGAAATATAACAAAAGTTTGCTATATTCAACATTGCACACATCAAGGTTAAACTTCATGCAAGGGGCAAGAAGCATCATCATTGCGTTGCCATGCGGAATGTTTGCAACCGCCCCACAAGCATGACCAATTGCGTGAACAATGCCCACCATTGAGTTTGAAAAGGCGGTGCCTGCCATGTTGCTTGCAAGTGCAAGGTTAAGACGCGCAAAACTGTCACTATTGTCAATTGCGTCAATAAGGTTGTTTGAAATTAGGTTAACAGCCATTGTTGCATAAGCATTACTCATTACATTTTTCTGAATGCAAGAATAACTTTCAATTGCATGAACCAAGGCATCAACAGCGGTGCTTGCCGTAAGTTTAGGTGGCAAAGATTTTGTAAGTTTAACATCTAACACCGCAACATCAGGAAGCATTTCGCTTGAAATAAACTCTAACTTGGTTTTGCTTTTTGCATCTAAAATAACGGCAACGGCTGTGCATTCGCTTCCCGTTCCACTTGTTGTTGGCACAACAATAAATGGAATATGCTTGCCCCTTTTTACAATTTCATTTCCAGAAAGCGACAAAATGTTACTGCACTCTTGCCCAAGCATAAGCCTAACCCCTTTTGCTGTGTCAATAACTGACCCGCCACCAACTGCAACAATTCCATCACACTTGTTGTTTTTGTAAAGCCTTGCAATTTGGTTAATGGTAATTGTTGAACTGTCAGCAGGAATGTCAGTAAAAACCGTGTTAAAAGTTACTCCCTTGCACGCGTTTTTAACAACATCAAGAGTTCCAATTTTTAAAAGTCCATTATCTGAAAGCAGCATTGGGCTTTTGCACCCCAAAAAATCTAATTCATAAGCAATGTTATTAAGGGCATTGTCCCCACAAAGAATTTTGCCAGTGTTTATAAATTCAAAATAACTGTTCATTTTTCTCTCCTTTCACTCAAAACTAATTTTTACTTGGTTTAGCGTTGGCTTTTAAACTTTCTTCACTTAAAGTTTGGGCTCCTTCATTTATATTCTCTTCACTTAAAGTCAAAACGCCCTCAATAGCATTTGCTTCACTTACTTTTTTGGCACTTTCATTTAAATTTTCTAACCCTGCCGTTTGGGCGATTTCACTTAAACTTTGTTCATTTAAACTTTCAGCGGTGTCATTTACTTTTTCTTCATCAAAAACTTCGGCGCTGCCATTTAAAACTTCATTCATCAATGTTTCGGCGCTGTTGTCTTCACTTAAAGTTTGAGAGGTTTCTTTTGTTTCACTTTCGCTTACGCCCTCGCCCTTTTCAACCTTACAAGCCTTCCCAAAATTTCCAGAATGGTCTTTTTTCTTTTTATTGTTCTTTTTTTCAAGTTCTTCTTCCCGCTCAATTTTAATTAAAGATTGACTTCCAAACAAGCAATAAAAATACAAAGGAATTGAACTGAATTGTTTTTTCATTTTAGGTAAAAATTTATATGTAATAAACCTTGGAAACAAGTAATATTCACACAAATCAATAACCCTAACAAGTGCCACTGCTGTGTTTATGTTTCCAGCAAGCAAAAGGTCATGCCGTGCATAACTTTGGGCAACACCAATTTTGCCAAGCATAACCATTTTTGCGGCTTTTCTGCTTTTAAAAATTATTTTTAAGTCAACATCATCAACCTTTTTGCTGACTTTCAAAATTTGGTTTTTGGTTTTGTGCAAAACAAGATATTCCCCTTCCCCAAAAACGCCTAAACTTATTGTTAAATCACTTGGCAAGTTAAAAAAAGTTTCCTTTGCTCGGCTGTCTTTACTGCAAACATAAGGAATTGCCTTACCTAAAATTTTACACACCAGTTTAATTATAAAACTTTTTGCCATAAATAACCTCAACCAATTATAACAAACTAAAAACAAAAAGTTAAAATGTTTTTTAAGTATTTTGAAATTTGAAAAATTTGATGTAAACTGAAAAAAATAAAACAAAAGGAGGTTATTATGGCACTTGAAATTATAAGCTTATCTGTTTGTGTTGTGCTTATGATTGTTTTTATTGCTGTAAGAGTGGTAAAAGGTGGAGTTGCGGGGCTTCTTACTAAAATTTTGGCATCAGTTGCCTTTGTGTGTGCAGGAATTTTAGCCGTTGTAACAAATGGCGGTGGTCTTGGCCTAGGGCTAATTGCAATGGGACTTGTTATGGGGCTTATTGGAGATATTGTTCTTGACCTTAAAGTGATTTACCCTGAAAGTGATTACCCTTACACCAACGCAGGCATGCTTTCATTTGGCATTGGACACATTCTTTATGCCGCGGGTTTAAGTTTGCTTGCAAACCCAAGTTCAAATCTTCTTAACTGCATTTTAATTTCACTTGCAATTGCAATTGTTCTTTCAATTTTAATAATGCTTTCAAGCAAGGTTTTAAAACTTAACTTCGGCAAATATTTTTGGCAAAGTTTTTCTTATGCCGTTGCACTTGTATTCATGGCGGCATATTCAATTGCCCTTTCGCTTGACCTAACAATAATGTACATTGCAGCAGTTGGCTTCATTCTTTTCCTTTTAAGCGACTTAGTTTTGTCAATGCAATATTTTGGCGACAAACTTCACAACAAAGCACTTATCACCATCAATCACACTCTTTACTATCTTGCCCAAATAAGCATTGTAGCCTTTATGTTCTTTGTGTAAAAACCAAAGTTAAAAACCAACTTTTTTAACACACAATTTAAGACACAATTTTTCTTTAATGCAACACAGAAAAAACAACAGAAACACAAAACCAAATAAAAAACAAAAAAACCACCAAGTAAAAACTTAAATCTCGGTGGTTTTTAATTTTTTAAATTTTAAATAAGTTAACTTTGGTTTCAATCATATGCCAGAAATACAATTTTTAAATCTCTTTACCCTTTAATTTTAAAACAGCATATTATTATTGCCTTATTTTCCCTTCCCAAGCATTGTGCTTAAAAATATTATTGGGGTAATAATCATAACAAAAAGTATCCATTTACAAATTTCCCAGCAAATTCCACAAGTTCGCCCAAGATAAAACCAAAAATCTTTGTTATTTGATACTTGTTTCATATCGTCCCCTCCTCTATAGTTATTATATCACACCCATAACATGCGCGTCAAGGGTAAATATTTTTGCCACCACTCACCCTTTACTTACGAAACAATGCTTTTTTAATTTAGTATTTAATAATTACAAACAGTTCGTTCTTTTTTTTATTTTAACCTTGAATTTACACATAATCACAAAAATCAAAACTTAATATTCACAACACAACAAAAAACACCAACTATCATTTTGGTGTTTTTTTGTTAACTTTTTTGTTTTGTTTAGACCCTCCGCCAAAAAGCCCGCCTAAAATTTCAACGCCATCGCCAAAAACAAACAACGCAACAAGAAGCCCTAATGCCAAAGTTGTTTCTTTGCGGTTCTTTTTATCTATTGATTTGACAAAATTAAACTCTTCTATCCATTCATTGCTAACATTTAACACATATGCATATGGCATAACTTGGTAAAAAACATCTGGCGTTTTATGAACCATTTTCTCCATTTTCTCTTTTTCTGCCAGTTCAATATAATTTTTTAACCCCAATAAACTTCCAAGAACTCTTTTGCCTGCCTCATTTCTAAATTCAATTAAAGGGCAAAGAATATATGTTAACAAACAAAGCACAGTTGTAACAAAAACTAAAATTAAAGCATACAAATTGTTAAATGAAAATATTAAATTCAGCACGGCAAATATTAAAAACAAAAGAATTCCCAAAAAGTAAGAAACAATTCCTTTAATTCTTTTTTGAACATAAACCCTGCTTGAATCATTTGAAAATATAGTGCTGATAATAAAAATCACAAAGCCACAAAAAACTGAAAATCCGCCACCTCCACCTAAAAAGTATGATAGAAAAATCAACATACAGGTTATTCCAAGTGTCATCCATGTTGCAGCGCCAGATTTTTTTGCACTGAAATATTTGTTATCATTTTCAACCTTAATTTGGTTTCTAATATTATTTGCAACTGGATGAATAAGCGTTGGCAAATCTTTTAAGTTAACTTCTTGGGCATTTTGAAAAATTGCATTAAATAAAGTTTTCTCATAAACTTTCATGTGCTCGTCCGCATCTTTAAGTTTTTTAAGTGTAACTGAATTATCTTCCTGTTTATCCACTTGAAGATATTTTTTTTGCGCCCAATAAATTAAAAGTGCACTAACATCTCTGTCATCAACCTTCCTGTCAATAACATAGCCCGCATCAGCAGGAGTCATATCATCAGGGGCAGAAAATTCAACCACTTCAACAACCTTTTTCCGTCTGTTAATTACAACAAACACAATAAGCCCAATTAAATATGCCCCCAAAATCACCATAAAAACTGAAAATATAATTGTCATTGAATCAATGCCCGTCCACCTTTCAAAAGGCACAACACTAATTCCAAAAAGCAAAACCGCCAACACAACACCGCAAATTACCACAATTTTAACAAAATTTTTCATCAACCCCTCTTTTGCCCCCACACATAAGAACTAAAATCTTTACTAAGTCAATTACACAACTCTCAAACAAAAAACTTTTCATACCAGGTTGCAAAAGTGTTTAGACCTAGTAGAAATTACATAACTCTCAAACTTGTGGACAAGCCTACAACAACAAATGCTGGTTTAGACCTAGTAGAAATTACATAACTCTCAAACTTTCTTACCATCTATGCTACCTCCTTGTTTGTTTAGACCTAGTAGAAATTACATAACTCTCAAACTACCAAGTCTGCGGATAAGTTCTGCTTGATAGTTTAGACCTAGTAGAAATTACATAACTCTCAAACGCAGGCGAAACATTATCTCAAAACACTGATAGTTTAGACCTAGTAGAAATTACATAACTCTCAAACTTAGTAAACTCTTTCTCAAATTGTAATGCAAGTTTAGACCTAGTAGAAATTACATAACTCTCAAACTACAGTTTAGCAATTAAGCAAAAATGGTGGAGTTTAGACCTAGTAGAAATTACATAACTCTCAAACTACAGTTTAGCAATCTCGCCCGCTACCAAAGTTTAGACCTAGTAGAAATTACATAACTCTCAAACCTGCTTGCGTGTTAAATTGTCAAGCGTTTTAGTTTAGACCTAGTAGAAATTACATAACTCTCAAACACAACATGATTGTGCAATCTGTAACAGAAAGTTTAGACCTAGTAGAAATTACATAACTCTCAAACGATACTGTATTAAATTTTCGGCACTTTTCCAGTTTAGACCTAGTAGAAATTACATAACTCTCAAACAAAGGTGTAAGTTGATGCTTCCTTTCGGTGGTTTAGACCTAGTAGAAATTACATAACTCTCAAACACTGATTGACAAATATACAATTTCACTTTAGTTTAGACCTAGTAGAAATTACATAACTCTCAAACGGTCATTCAAAGAGTTAAGAGTAGCATTTTGTTTAGACCTAGTAGAAATTACATAACTCTCAAACACACCAATAAGAGTGCTTTCAACATTCTGCGTTTAGACCTAGTAGAAATTACATAACTCTCAAACGTATAATATCAAATATGTATGATACCTGAGGTTTAGACCTAGTAGAAATTACATAACTCTCAAACCTTAGACTTGTATTTGCTAATATTGTTTTTGTTTAGACCTAGTAGAAATTACATAACTCTCAAACCTCATTTTAGGTTTTGAAAGCACCTTTTATGTAATTTCTACTTGTTTTACTAAGCCTTTATTTATTTTATAAAATTTGAAGGCGATTGTCAACATGGCTGGGGTTGACTTTCATTTTAATATTTTATTTAGTCAGTTTTAATTTTTATATGTTTTGATTTTTTTGAGTGGGAAAGGCGGCTTATGTTGCGTTGCCGTTTTTTATTATTTCACATAAATCATTGTCTATAATAGTGGTTTGCGGGGTAGCGAATGCGGTTTGCAACTCTATGCTTTCAACAAACAAAACCTTAAGGTTTGTGTATTCTAAAAACTTTAAGAACTCCTCACTGTTTTCATTTGGAATAAAGTTTTTGAAGTTCACCATAACAAGCAGTTTGACTTTTGTGAGCTCAAGCAGGCAATTGATGTAATTGACAAGATTTTCATAAAAACTATTATCTTGTTCAACTGTGAAAGTTGCATTTTTTATTAAATTTTCATTTGAATATTCACCCACTTTTATTGGCAAGTCTATTTCAGATGAAAGGTCTTTAAGGTATAAATTTATTTGATTAGCCATGTCTTCAAATTGTTTTTGAAAATTTGACATTTGTGAAACCTGTTGCAGTTGTTTTGTAATTAAATTTTGAATTTTCTTTGAATTTAGCGACACTTCAAAAGGGCTTGTTAAAATTTCAACATAATCGTCAATATCTAAATTTTTATCTTGACTTGACAACACAAAACGCCCCACCTGCCCCTCACTTTGTTGCTTTAATTCAAAAACAAAATCTAGAAAAAACTGCGGAGACTCTAATATTAATGTTTGAATTTCTGCGTTTGAAAAATCCAGCGGATGCTCTAAATTTAAATGCGCAAGTTTCATAATTCTATTACCCTTTTGTCTGAATCAATAACATCTGAAATTTTTTTGCCAACCAAAAACTCAATTCCTGCAAATTGTTTTTCTGTTATACACAAAAGCTGAACATTTCCCTGTTTTGGCAAGTTTTTGGTTATTATATTTTTAACTGAGTTCATGTTTGATGCGTTTAAGAGAATTTTTGAATACACCGAATTTTGCATCATTAAAAAACCATTTTTTACCAAAAATTTGTGAAAATTTCTGTATTCCCGTTTATCTGCCTCACTTATTTGGGGCAAGTCAAAAAATATAACCATTCTCATAAATCTATAACTCATAATTTTTCATAATATCCACATTATTTTGATTTAACGCTGAAATTACACTTTTAATGTAAGTTTCAATAGCATTTTCTAAAAACATAGTTTTTCCGTCAATATAAACCTGCAATTCATTCATTTTTAAAAGTGCAGACTTAAATTGAGTGTCTTCAGGTGTTAAATTAATAACAATTTGGTCAACCAAGGGTCTGAACGGTTCCATTAAATCGCAAGACAAGTTAAAATCGTTAAACTGATTGTCATGCCATATTCCAAGCTGAGTTAAAAAACCAAGCTTTGCAATTTCGCGGTTAAAGGTTGAAAGCAAAATTGTGTAACCATAGTTTAGTGCTTTGCTATAAAAATCTCCACCATTTCTGTTCCAAGAAGAACCAAAAAGTGTTGCAAAATACAATTTTGCGGCGTGACCTTCTCTATTAGTTGTGTCATTAAGTTCAATTTGTTCAGCATAAACAAAAAGTTTGCTAGCTTGCTCTTTTTTGTTTAAATTAAGCAATAATTTTGCTTGGTTTATTATTTTTTGTGAGATAATTTTTGTCCAAACAATTTGTTTTGTTTGTTCACTCCAACCAAGTTGTTGCTTTAATTTAAGCGAATTATTATAACTGCCATAATATGGCAAAAGCTCGGCTTGGGGATTATGTTTTTCATCACAAAACACAACCTTTACATTTCTTTTAATTAGTTCACTTAAAAGCGAAGTGGTTATTGCCACCGCCGTTGAGTGAATAAGCAGAGTTGAAATTTCATCAATAAAAATTCTTTTAGTGTCTTCACTTCTCACAACCATATAGCCAAGCTTTAATTCAAGCTTGCATCTGCTATTTATTACAACCGTTCTGAAACCCATTTAAATGGTAATCTCCCTGCAATAATGCCCTGTTTTTGAATAATGCACAAGCCTAATTGGCAAATCTTTATTTATGTTTTGAGACATTCTTATTATTCCAGAATTTGCCTTCAGCCCAATTGCCTTTAAATTGCCTCCGCTTTTACCATTTATTACCTTTAAAAGCTCGCTAGTTAGCAATATTTGTTGTTGAATATCAAGATTTACAAAATTTTCAATGTTGTTTATAAGATGTTTTGCTATTGTTTTAAAGGTTGAAATGTAGTTATAAATTGGCTTATTAAAATGGTTTATTAATGCCTTAAATAAATCAAGATTTTCTTCTTTTGTTACATAATCAATTTCGCCAAGTCTGTTTTGGTTTACAACAATTTTTCCATCTTGCAAAACAGGTTCAACACCTTTATTAAGCTTAATTAGGGTTTTTGAGACCAATTTAAAATATCTATTAAACTTGTTAGGCAAATATAGCTGGTTGAAATTGTGCAATTTAAGTTGTTCTCCAGTTTTTCCTGCAAGTTTAAACAATCCGCAACCAATTTTAAAAATTGAGCCAATGTTAATTTTATCTATTACAATTTCAAAATTTGCATGCCCTAATTTGTTTATAATATATCTTTTCAAATCATCTTGATTTTTAAAATCTTTACAATATAAATAATCAACGGCAACTATGGTTTTTTGACCATTTTTAGTGTTTTTAATTAATGTGAAATAGCTTGTTTTTGCACTGTTGTAATAACCGTATTTTATTGTTTGACTAAGCGGGTTTTTAAAAGATTTAAGGGGAATTTTATCATTGGCATTTTTATTAGTTTCAACATACTCTTTTATTTCATCAAGTGTTTTAAAATCTTTTTGATGTTTTTTTATTCCGTACAAAGTTTCATCATAAAACTTTCCTTTCTCTTGCCTTGAAAGAAAGGTTACGGTTGGGGTGTTTTTGTTCATCATTCCTATAATAGTTTTAATGTGCTTGTCTTTTTCAAAAACCCCTGGGGTATCAAACTTAAAGGCATTGTTTAAGTTAAAATTATAATTGCTATTATCTTTTAAATAAAATTTCTTTGTATATTTTTCATAAAAAACATTTCCAACAACAATGTTTAAATAGGCATCTTTTGCGTGGTGAAGGTCATTAAGTTCACGGTTTTTTACAAGGCTTTGTTTCAATTCATCTGCAAAAAGCAAATTTTTAAACTCAATATCTTTATCAAATTCAAATTCGCAATTTCTAAACGCACTAACAAACTTAGCCTTACTGAAAATCACCTTGTCTTCACCATAAACAGACTTAAATAAATCAATAACTGCCTTATTCGTTTGCCCCGTAAAAATCAACTGCCTTGAAGCAAATTCTTTGAGTTCTTCTGGTGAATACTCTGTTGTTCTTATAAGTCTGTTCAATTTTTCATTTGATATCATCCCGTTTTTGTTTAAAATTCTCCAATAGCCTTCCATTTTAGTTTGATATACTTTTGGAACAAGCCTAAGGTTGGTTTTGCTTTCATTATATGTCCTTTTAACTAAAACTTTGTTATTAAGACTATCATCTTTAAACACGCTTTGTGGAATAATATGGTCAATGTCGCAAGTTGAAGAAAACAACTCGGTTTCAAAATTAATAGGCTCGCCTGAATACATACACTTGCCACCCTGTGTGTAATATAAAAACAACCTTTCACTGTTAAGTTTGCTATTATCCTCATTTTCAAGTCTTTCTTTTAGGGCTACAAAATCTTCATCAAACATGCTTTTATCAACTTGTTTGTAAATTTCAAGCAATTTCTTCTTTCTTTCATTTTTGTCGTTATTATTTAAATTATCTTCCCCTCTTGTTACCTCAACAAAAATTTTTGCTGGTTTTTTGCCAAGAATTCTTTCATATTCATTTACAATTTGAACTGCCTGATAAACCCCACGCTTAACTGCTGGTGAACAGTAAAGGTCTTCAACATCTTTATATGTAATCTTTAAAGATGCGTCATTTTTAACTTTAAGAGCCGAAAAAGCCTCACTAAAATCGTAATTAAACAATATTTCCATAAGGTTAAGTGAGTTATCTCTCATTAAATCAATAATGGTTCTTGCTTCGCCAGTTTTTGTGTCAATTCCAACAATTCCATCTAAAAATTTCTTGCTAAATTTGCCCCAGCCTTCAATTTTTAATCCTTTAATTTTCTTGATTTGCGCATTTGTAAGCATTGCACCATAGTTTTTTGATAACCATTTTTCAAAACGAAGTTTATCACTTATAACAGTGGCATAATAAATAATGTCCTCAACTTCATTTCTTTTGCTCTCAATTTCACCATTTAAAATATTGTTAAATTGCTTGTAAATATTATAATTGCAGTTAAATTTATTTTCGTCAATCCCTGAGATTACAACATCTTGGTCAAGGCTAACCTTGCCATTTTGTTTAAGCATTGACTTGATTTGACTAATTTTTACAATACCATGAATTTTAAAAAGTTCAAATATTTGCTGTTTTGTTTCTCTGTCAAGTTTTTCTCCGTTGATTTTTATGTTATTAAGTTCACTTAAAACCATATACTCACAATAAAGCAGTGAGTTTTTAGGCAAAACAGGTTCTTGTTGAAGATAAGTGCAACTGTTTTGCATTCTTTTTATAAATTCCTTCTCGCATTTTTCTAAATCAACAACTTTTTCAAAATTCCAAGGATAAATTTTTTCGTTTAGTTTCTTTTCAATCCATGCGTTTTGGCTGTTTTTCTTAGATAATGGGCCAACAAAATAAGGAATTCTAAATTCAAAAATTGAAACAATTTTGTCTTTAACACTTAATCCACTTTCATCAACTTTTAATAAAAACGGAAATTTAGATTGAGAATTTTCAAGCATTTTAATAAGTGCAATCTTGTTAATTTGGTAAGGAATGGTTGAATTTTCATTTATCCTTAACTTTAACAAAAAGTTATTATTCTCAATCTCGTTTAAAATTTCTGCAACTTCTTTTTGTTCTGTGCATTCTTTTTTGCTTTCTAACAACTTTTTAACATAAGTGTAAAACTCTGCACGGCTGCATTTTGCTGAATCTTTGCTTGTGCCCTCGTCAGCCGTTCTTGACCCTTTAATATATTTAACATAGTTGTTAATTTTTGAATCTGCTATTTTGAACACTTGTGAATAACTTTCAGGGTAAAACTTTTTTATTACTTCTTTAAAGTTTTTAAGTTGCTTTTTGTGCTCAAAATACCTATTTTTCATGGCACTGCAGAAATAATCTTCATTGCCAAGAAGTTTTTTAAACACAATTCTGTCATAAACATTTTTTGCCAGTTCCAAAATTTCACTTGCATTTTGGCTTTCTTCTTCAACTTCTAGCAAAAATTGCTCAATAACGCTATCATCAACCCCAAAATTATCAATTTTTGCCTCGCAAGCAAACTCATTTTCTTCACTTTTTCCTTTTGTTTTTGACGCTTTTTGTTCAAAGATTGCTTTTAAATTTATCTTTCCACCACAAATGGCCTTAATTAATGCCTTTTGGTTTGAATTAACATTTTCAAAAACAGCACTAAATTTTTGTTCAAGCACGCTTGTTTTTAATGGCTTTTCTGCCAGTTCTTGTTCAATTTTTAAAATTTTATCAAGTTCATTTTCACTTACATTAAATTTTAAAAACTCAAACTCTTCACATTCACTAATTTTATCATTAAAAGTTTTAAATAAATTTGCCAAATTATCTTCCTGCAAATTGAAACTTTCAAGCAAAAAATTACCTCTGTGTTTGAACATATTTGCAATTGCAAGATACAAAAACCTTATGTCTTTTGCAGGCTCTTTTAAAAGTTCATCTTGCAAATGGTAAATAGTTGGATAAAGTTTGTAAAACTTTTTATCATCTAACTTGTCATCAAAAAACAATGAATTCCTAGATTTCAATCCTGCTTTAAGTTTGTCATCTTCCCAAAAAGAACTTGCTTTAAGCCTTGCAAAAAAATTAGGGTCAACTTTGCTCACTTCTTCATAAAACAAACTTTGAAGCAAAGAAATCCTTTCCTTTTCCCTTTGCAACAACCTTCTTGATGCCCTTTTTGCTCGTCTATCACTTGCAGTTTCTGCGCTATCAAAAAGCCTAACAGTCCATAAATCTTTACCGTCAACATTTAAAATATTATAATCCTTATCAGTAACGCAAGCCCCACAGCTTTCAACACCAATATCAAGCCCCACAAAATATTCTAAGTTTTTTTCCATAATTCTTGACACCCTCGCTTTTTTATGTTAATATAAGTGTCAGAAATTACATAACAAGTTCAAATACATTTTTTCTAATCACCATTAATTTGGGTATGCCAGTTCAACTTTTGGAACTGGTTTTTTCTTGCCCTTGTCCCTATTTTTTTTAGTCCAATCATCTTATCGTCTTTACCATCATATTTTGTAACCAGAATGTTATTGTCTTTGTTCTCATTTGCAACTTCATTCAACTTAAACACAATTATACATAAAACAACAAAAATAACAAGAAATCTGCCATAATAAGTCATTTTTCAACACACAAAAACTCTAAAACCCCGCAAAAAACAACTCCAATTCACCCAAATTCATCAACCCAATTTTAAATAAAATTAATAACAAATTCCTTTAAAAGGCGATACCCCCACCAATAACAGTAGTAGATTTTTAT
>ERZ780149.2834-NODE-2834-length-15412-cov-4.094029_pt1 | contig 15412 bp, 12 predicted proteins | sample MGYA00511367_ERZ780149 | MGnify/ENA primary metagenome ERZ780149 (study PRJEB29588, sample SAMEA2153852) | human gut metagenome | biome: human gut; feature: human-associated habitat; material: faeces | place: Denmark | collected 2008/2010 ... | reverse complement strand
GGGGGATGTCAAACCGCCCCGCCAGCCGCCGCATGGTGGCCTCGTCATAGCCGCCGGTCATCAGCCCGGCGCCGGCGTCCGGCGCGGTCTTGCGCACCAGCAGGTCCCGCACCAGAGCGGACAGCTCGCCGACCAGGGCGGTCATCTCCTTGCCCCCGGCGTACAGCCGGTTCAGCTGCTCCAGGGCCTGGGCCCCGTCTCCGTCGGCCACCGCCTCCAGCAGGGCCGCCGTCTCCAGGTTGCCCGTCAGCCCCAGCACGGCCTGCACCCGCTCCTCGTCCACAGTGCCCCCCTCGCCGGCGCACTGGTCCAGCAGGGACAGGGCGTCCCGCATGCCGCCGTCGGCCAGCCGGGCGATGAGATCCGCCCCCTCGTCCGTCAGCTGGAGGTCCTCCTGCCCCGCCACGTACCGCAGCCGGGCGGCGATCTCGTCGGCATGGATGCGCTTGAAGGAGAACTGCTGGCAGCGGCTCTTGATGGTGGCGGGCACCTTATGAATCTCGGTGGTGGCCAGAATGAACATCAGATGCTCCGGCGGTTCCTCCAGGATCTGGAGCAGGGCATTAAATGCCTGGGTGGAGAGCATGTGCACCTCGTCCACGATGTACACCCGCTTTTTCACCGAGGCGGGGGTGTACACCGCCTCGTCCAGGATGGCCCGGATGTCGTCCACCCGGTTGTTGGAGGCGGCGTCCAACTCCAGCACGTCCAGAATGGAGCCGTTCTCAATCCCCACGCAGGCCGGGCACCGGTTGCAGGGGTTGCCGTCCCGGAGATCCTGGCAGTTCACCGCCCGGGCCAGGATCTTCGCGCAGGTGGTCTTGCCGGTGCCCCGGGTGCCGGTAAACAGGTAGGCGTGGGACAGCCGCCCGGCCTGTACCTGGCGCTTGAGGGTCTCGGTGATATGTCTCTGCCCCACCACATCGTCAAAGGTGCGGGGCCGCCACTTGCGGTATAGGGCCTGATACAACGCTGTCACCTCTTTTGACAAAAAAACTTCAACACAGAACAAGGCCGCGCACCGGCCTTTGTAGACAGGATACACCCGTTACCCATACAGCCGGCTCAGGATCGGCAGCCCCGCGGCACACGCAGCGGTCCGCTTAGTGCTGCTCGGTTCCCCGCCTGACACGGTTCACGGGGCCGCGTTGCGCGGGACCGATCCATCATCACTGCTTATATGGGGCAGACGGCACATCCTAGCTCCGGGGGCCGGAGTTCACCCCTGCTGTAGCGGGTTGCAGGTACAGGGCACCGCTATCTCCCCGGTCAGCGCGGCCTTGTTCCATGTTGAAGAAGTGGAACAATCGGGTTATATTGTACCACGCCCAAGGCAATTTATCAACTGAATTTTCTCAGCGTTCCCCCTTTACAAATCATTTTTTTCTGTTATAATGGATAAGCGTCTTGCAGGAATCGTCATCCACCGCCCAAGGGGGATACGGCGCTACGATGCAGGGCGCGGACAGGCGGCGACTCAGCCGCAAAGGAGGAACGGGCGGGCCGCCCGGGAAACGTCCATACGGGCTCGTAGCTCAGTTGGGAGAGCGTTCGGTTCGCATCCGAGAGGTCGAGGGTTCAAGTCCCTTCGAGTCCACCATGTTATCCAAACAGTATAGATGCCGTAGGCGCAACGCCTACGGCATCAACTGTTTCCGGGTTTTTTCTCCTCAAAATTTCACCGAAAATTCCATAGATGCAAACCGCTGTTTCTCAGTAACCGATGGGAGTCGAACCCCCTTCTCCCCTGAGATTTGCGTAGGCATCCCCACTTGGCACCCTTTTTGAAACTGACTGATTCAAAAAGGGCGCTTTCTTTTTCAAAACAGAGCACACAAAGTTCTAGGCAGCAATTTGTTGGTCGTGATGGACCACTTAGATCTATCAATTCATAAGGAGTGGTGTTTCACGATCGTGCCTTTTTCTTTTGGTATCGAATCATTTTGAGCCATCCACTATCAAGCCAGGCGGCAACCCAAATCAACGTCATCGCCAGAGAAAAGCCTTTGACGAAAAAAAGAGATGGAACACAGAGTATTCCTATTGCCAAGCTTAACGCAATGCCGGACTTAGTTATACTTTTTTCTTTCCAACCGTTCCAGTATAGAATCGCTGCGCTCACTCCACATGTCACGACTAACCCAAGAATATCCCACCAAAGTTTTCCGTCCGTCATCGCTTTCTTCCCCTGACAATATCCACGAGGTTGAGCACCAGAATAACCAGTACGAGCACCATCGTTCCATTCCATCGGGACATATCTCCTCCTTGCAGCTCAACAACCAAATAAAGAATACAGGTCAACCCCATAAGCAGCACCATCACCCACGAGTAACGACGCATAGTCCGCTCATAGCGAGATATAGATTCTTCATAGGACATGTCCAGAGCATGCTCGTAGTCCTCCTTCGTATTCAGAGATTTTCCATCTACAAAAAACTCTACCTTTTCGCTGGGCCACACCACAAAGTGACAGGTCTTTCCCCACAGCTCCAGAGTTTCATCCAGCCCTCCCCGAACAGCCTGAAAGCTCTTGCGGTAGACAGTTTTTTCAAATTTATCGTCTACCCACAAGACATACTTATTATTCATCACTTGACAAAGGATTGCGTGAGACACTCCATCCACAGTGGCGCTCCAGTTATACTCTTTTGTCATTTGTTCTCTCACTCCCGTTATCCGCCCGCTTTGCAAAGTATAGCTTTCGAAACTTCAACACAGTCCCCACCAGGAGAAACAGGCCCAGCAAAAAGAAACAGGCCGAGGCCATCGGCTCATGAGTGCTCAGACCAAACGCCAAATAAAAAATCATGGCAATCACAGCCCCAAAAAACAGGACTACCAATGCAATTAACGGATAGCGAATCCAACGGCTCAATTTCTTGTTTCCGCTAGCCTCTATGCCTCCATCCACAATCAATTCCAAGAAAAACTCTAAAACAATATCCATGTTCTCTCCCCTGTTGCTTCGGCATCAAATGAAATCCAGCACCGAACGGACAAACTTCCGCAGCTCACGACTGGAAACGGCACAGGCAATTACCAGCAAGAGTCCCACAAGGAACACCCATAAGCCGGTATCGGGGCCAGCACCAGCAAGCCCAAGACCCATGAGTAGCACCCCAAAAACCGCGATTATCTTCATGATATGCTTGCCTAATGTCTTGTTCATACGCCACTTCCTCCTCTTTATCGCACTTCTATTCGCTGCTATGATACCACATCTACCCACTACTGTCATCTATCACTTCAAGCAATATAGCTGGGGCCAATCTTTTTTCTGCAGGGTGATATTCTGTATCTTTGTGTTGGAATCTGTGAATAACTTTCTCTCCTCCGTTCCAGTAAAAATTCTGAGGGCGTTCTGGATTGTCTGATGTCGCAGTTCTTTGAAGGGAATGACAACTGATAACACACTTTTACCAACCGACAATATTTATGTCAGATGGATACTCACTTTGATGCAATTTGAGTGCATCTACACTGTTGGGATGACCCACGTCGCCGCGGACGCTATATCGTTCGCGGCGACTTTTTGTAAAAGTCATTCTGTCGCGGCTCCTTTCCGAACCGAACCCGCTGCGCTGGGTTCGCAGTCGATGGGCCGCCCTGCGGGCGGCATTTTTGGTTGAAAAAATATCGATTTTAGCCTCCCCTTCCACATCAAGACGTCGTCTATGGATATTGCATGGCGACGCAAAGCTATGGGACACCTCTGTGAATAACAGGGGTGTCCCATAGCTTTGCGCTCTTTTCGGATTGTTCTGGGCTTCACTCAGCGGTTAAGCTGCACCATTTTTCAGAACTGCCGATACTCCTTTTTATGAATTCGCATTTGCGTCAATGATCTCCTGCAGAGAGATATGCGGGTTACGGTAGCGCGCCTTGGGATTTTTATCTGCGATACTCAGCCCAATGGCTTTCTGTGGACAGTTCTGGGCGCAGGCCAGGCAGAATTCGCAGGTAGTTTGCTTCCTCCTGGCCTTGCCGCCCTCCAGGTAAAAATTGCCCATGGGACATACTGATTGGCACACCCCGCAGCCGATGCAGCTGTCCAACACTGTGATCTGGCTGCCGTCGTTAAAGGCTGGCTGCTCCCGGTTCATGACGGCCACCTGGGCGTGGAGCTTTCGTCCCTCCTCGGTTGCCTTCGGGATGCCGCATTCCCGCCGGGACACCGCCTGCACAGCGGTGGACAGCTGCTCCTCCACATGCTTGTCCATGCCCATCTGCTCGGCCATGTCGAAGACCGGCAGATAGTTGTCCACCATCAGGATCAAGGCGATGTAGTTCACATGGATACCTGCCTCCGCCGCCAGCCGGGCTGTATACTCCGGCGCGTCGGTCTGGTCAAAGCCGTAGGTCAGGATGAAGTAAAAATAATCCGCCTGAAAGCTGGACTCCCGCAGGAACTGCTTCACCATCCTGGGCGGCTCGCCAGCGTAGACCGGACAGACGACCCCGATGGTGTCATCGGAAAATTTACGCTCCTCCCCCCGCATGACCTGTGGGATACTGACGGGCGCGTCTGAAAAATGCTTGGCCGCATACAGGCAGTTGCCTGTGCCGGTAAAATAGAATACCATGGATGTCCTTTCCCTTTCTCACTGCATCTGCCATTCCCAAAAGGCAATGGCCCGATTGATCCAGCCCTCGGCCACCGTCCCCTCCCCCAGGCCGAAGCCATGGGGCAGGCCGTCGAACATTTCAATCTCGGTGTCTGTGCCGTTGGCCCGGATGCGCCGCACCCGCTCCTCCATGACGCGGTAGGGGGCGATGCCGTCACTGGTACCCACGCAGCAGTAGGTGGGCGGCTCGTCTCCCGTCACCTCGGACAGCCCGGTGTACTGCATGATGACCGCCGCCGGACGGGGGCAGGCTCGCTCTCCAAATTCTTCTGTACCGTAGGTTCCAAGCCAGGCCGCCATTCGGCCGCCCGCCGAGCCGCCCCATAGGGAATAGTCCGCCATATCGATGTCCAATTCCTCCGCGTTCTCGTGGAGGAACGCGATGGCCCGGGCCAGATCCTCGCAAGCGGTCTGGGCGCCGGGGCGGTAGATCAGGGCGAAGGCGTTGTAGCCGTTCTTGGACAGCTCCAGGGCATGGGGAAAGCTGTCCTGCATGGCGCCCACGTAGACGAAGCCGCCGCCGGCGCTGCAGATGGCAGTCTTGCCGCCGGACTCCCCCCGGAAGAAGAACAGGCCGGTGTCCTCCTTGTCCGGGTCCGCCGCCTTCTCCTCCGCCGTGTAAATGTCATAGAAGACCACATCGCCTGCGGCGGCCCGCTCCCCCAGGGAATTGACGATCTCCACCGTCTTGTCCGGATTGACGTCGTGGTACCAGACCAGAAGATCGCCCACGTCCTCCAGCGTCATGTCCGCGGGAATGGTCCGGTCCACCGGGAACAGCAGACGGCCATGGCCTTCCAAGATGGGATTGTCCATCACGTCCCGCACCAAAGTGTCGCGGGTCACAGGTTCAAATTCCAAGCGCACGCCCTCTTGATTTCCAAAAAAGTTTCGCAACGCGTGGTACAGATACCGCTCGCAGGCATCGATATCGTGCCGGCCACCCTGGATGATGGCGTAATGAAGGTTGTCCGCGCCAAACAGGTCCCGGCCCAGCATCTCCTGGATCTGGCTGTCCGTCTGGTCCCAGATGGGGTCGTCCGTGCCGATACCCTGGTAGATATAGAAATCGTCCCTGCTCCAGCCGCCGTCGGCCACCACCTGCTCCAGATAGTCCACGGTTTCCACCGGCTGGTACAGTCCGCCGTAGGTGCCCATAATCCAGCAGTCTCCGCTCATAGGGAGGAAATATTTGATGTAGTCTAAGTTGTAGATGAACTGATACCAGGTGGTGACCGCCCCCAGGGAGAAGCCTCCGAAGGCCCGGTGCTCCCGGGATGCCTCAAGTCCCTCCTCGGTCACGTCCTCCGCATAGGTGTGGTACCGGCTCTCCACAGTGGGGATCAGGTTGTCTCGCAGATCCCAGTGGAAGACGGACAATTCCTCTACCGACCGGGAGAAGCCCTGGGGCTGGTTCTGGGCGTCAAAGGTGGCGCACACCACGATCATCGGCGGGATGTCCCCGTTCTCCATCATGTGATCCAGCATGGATACGATGCCGCTCTGGGCCGGGTCGAAGAAATCCCCCGCCGTCATGGTCCAGCCGTGCATCAGGTACAGGATGTCATACCGGGTTTCCTGGTCCGTCTCGTCATAGCCGTAGGGCAGATACACATAGGCGGTCTTCTGGATGGCAGGCTCTGCAGTGTCCGTATAGTCCCGGCTGTCATAGGTGATCTCCACCACCTGCCCAGGGTGGTCAGAGGGCGCAAAGGATTCCTCCGGCACCGCGCTGATGTACTCGATCGGTTCCCGCGGTGGGGAACTTTCACCATGCGCATCTCCGATACCCTCCACCGCCTGGGTGGTTTGCTCCGGCCGCTCCGGGCTTGCGCCGGTCTCATGGCTGCACGCTGTCAGATCCAGCAATGCCAGCAACACCATCAATCCGGTGAAAAATAGTTGTCTCATGTTCCCGCCACCTCTTGTGGAAATGAAATTCCCGTTGACCGCTGCCTGAACCATGCGACGGGCAGGGCCTGACACAGGGTTCAGGGTCCTGCCCGTCGCATGAAAGGACATGCTCACTCGTGAATCTTCATGCTGTGGAGCATCTGGACAAACTTGGGGTCGCTGTGGTCCACGATCTCGCTGTGACCGATGTCCAGCTCGGCGATCTCTTCCATATCCCCCCCGCTGAGTTGGAAGTCCCAGATGTCGATATTCTGCTCCATGCGCTCCTTGTGGACCGACTTGGGGATGACGGTGACACCTCGCTGCACGTTCCACCGCAGAGCCACCTGGGCGGCGCTCTTGCCGTACTTCTGGCCGATCTTGGTCAGAGCAGGATGGGTGAAGATCCCGTGATTGCCCTCGGCGAATGGACCCCAGGCCTCAGGCTGGACGCCGTACTCCTTCATGAGGGCCAGGGCGTTCTCTTGCTGGAAGAAGGGGTGGAGCTCCACCTGGTTGACGGCGGGCTTGACCTCCACGGTCTCGCAGATATCTGCCAGAACCTGGGGATAGCAGTTGCACACGCCGATGGCCCGGAGCTTACCGGCCTTATACGCCTCTTCCATGGCCCGGTAGGCTCCGATATAGTCGCCCATGGGCTGGTGGACCAGGTACAGGTCGATATAGCTGAGCCCCAGCTTGTTCAGGGATGTTTCAATGGCTTTCTTGGCCCCCTCGTAGCTGGCGTCCTGCACCCACAGCTTGGTGGTGATGAACAGTTCCTCCCGGGGCACGCCGCACTTGGCGATGGCCCTGCCCACGGCCTCCTCGTTCCTATAGGCCGCCGCCGTATCAATGAGGCGGTAGCCGGTGGCGATGGCGTCCAGTACCGCCTGCTCGCAGACGGCGGGGTCTGGCACCTGGAACACGCCGAAGCCCTCCAGAGGCATCTTGATCCCATTGTTCAGGGTGACTGTTTCAATCTTGCTCATGATCGTTTCCTCCTGTTTCGAATAAAAATATTAGAGTATACCTGACTTTGTTTTTCGCACCTTAGCCGCCGGTGACGACCGCTACTTTTTCACGCAGTTTTTCCATAACTTTGACACTTCTTTCCTGAGATAGTAACATTGATCGATCAGCTTACTGGCCAACTGGTCAGCTTGTGCAGATATCCGGGCACATCGATGCTCTGGGGGCAATGGGAGGTACACTGGCCGCAGCCGATGCAGGCGGCGGGGTTGACCACATCCTCCATGGCTTTTTCCCAAGCTCCTTTGTCATGGGTCAGGTGCAGTTCATTGTATAGGTTCATCCACCGGGGAATGTCAATGCGCTCCGGGCAGCCGTCGCAGCAGTAGCGGCAGGCCGTGCAGGGCACCGCCAGGCGGGACTGGTAGCCGGCGGCCACATTGGTGAGCAGCATCTTCTCCTCCGGTGTCAGCGCCTCCTCCGTCTGGAAGGTAGCCACATTGTCCCGGACTTGTTCCATGGTGGTCATGCCGCTGAGAATCATGGTCACATTGGGCAGGCCCATCAGCCAGTGGAAGGCCCAGGCAGGGATGGACCAGTCAGGCTTCGCCTGCTTCAGCATGGCGTCGCACTTCTCCCCCAGGGAGGCCAGCCGGCCGCCCCGCACCGGCTCCATGACCCAGACGGGCAAGCCGTATTCGGTGATGATCTCATACTGCCGCTTGGCGTTCTGCATAGTCCAGTCCAGATAGTTCAGCTGGATCTGGACAAACTCGAAAGCATCCGACCAGTTCAGGAACTTCTCCAGAGTCTCCGGTTTTCCATGGGAAGAGAACCCAATGTGGCGAATGCGGCCCTTGGCCTTCTGCTCCAGCAGGAAGTCCATGTAGCGTCGATCCTGTGCCATATAGGCGCCGATGGTCTCCTCGTTGACGCAGTGGATCAGGTAAAATCAATGTAGTCCGTGCGGAGTTTGCGGAGCTGTTCCTCAAAGACCTGCTCAATGTTGGGGTTGGCCATTACATAGAACTTGGTGCCCAGATAGTAGCTGTCCCGGGGATACCCGCTCAGGGCCTCACCCAGAAAGGATTCCGATTCCCCGGAGTGGTAGACATAGGCGGTGTCATAGTAGTTGACGCCTTGCTCCATGGCGTAGCCGATGATCGCCCGCGCCTTCTGTCTGTCAATTTTCCCCCGGCTCACCGGCAGGCGCATGTTGCCCATACCCAAGCGGGAGAGCTGGAGGTCCTGAAACTGCTTATAGATCATATAGATCCTCCTCTCAAGAATACCCGTTGATCAATCAATGGTAGAACTTCTGATCAATGGCTGCGCAGTCCTCATCAGGTAGTGGAAGGGACAGCGGTGGGGATGGAAAACACAACCGCAGAAACGGATATCTTATCCTTTCCTACTCCGGCGATCTCAGGCCGGGCGTTGTCATCCATGGATTTTGACACTGTTCAGCTGTCTTGCGGTGGAAAAGCAATGGTGGTCAATGATCTCGCTGTAGCCGATGTCCATTCCGGCGACGCTCTCCATTTCCTTCTCGGTCAGCTCAAAATTAAAAATGTCCAAATTCTCTGCCATTCGTGCTTTGTGGACCGTTTTTGGAATGGTTGGGACCCCCCGCTGGAGATGCCAGCGGAGGATGACCTGGGCTGTGGTCTTGCCGTGCCTATCGGCGATTTTGGCCAGCGTCCTGTGATGGAAGATGTCGCGCTGGGCCTCGGAAAAGGGCCCCCATGCCTGAGGGGTCACACCATAGTCCTCCATGACCCGCAACGCGGTGTTCTGCTGAAAAAATGGATGGATCTCGATCTGATTCACCATGGGCCTGATCTCCTGGTTCATGCACAGATCTACCAGGCGTTCCGGAGTGAAATTACTCACCCCTATGGCCCGGACAGCACCCTCCCGGTACAGCCGCTCCATAGCCCGCCAGGCGCCGTAGTAATCCCCAAAAGGCTGATGGATCAGATACAGGTCTATGTAGTCCAAACCCAGCTTTTTGAGGGAGGCTTCAAAGGCCCTCAGGGTACCGTCGTACCCGGCGTCCTGGACCCACAGCTTGGTGATGGCAAACCACTCCTCTCTGGGCAGTCCGGAAGTCCGAAGCGCCGCGCCTATCGCTGCCTCATTTTCATAGGAAGCCGCAGTATCAAACAGCCTATAGCCCATCTCCAGAGCCTCTGACACACACTGCTCACACCGTGCAGCGTCTTTGATCTGAAATGTGCCGTAACCGATCATTGGCAGCTCCACACCGTTGGAGAGTATTCTGTACTGCATGGTGTCAAGCCTCCTTTTGTCTCATTTCCAGCTGATATGTGTATTTTAGCCCCAGTTTTTCGTAAAGTACAGTACCAATTATGCAGAGTACTATAACTAAAGCGCATACTGATTCTTGCAATCCATCCAAACTATTGATACAATAGCCCCAGGAGGTGCCTGGATATATGTTTGAGCTGTACCAGCTAGAGCAGCTATTAGCTGTCGCGGAGTGCGGGACGCTGTCCAACGCGGCGGACCGGCTTCATATCTCGCAGCCGGCTCTCAGCCGCTCCATGCAGCGGCTGGAGGCTGAGCTAAAGGTCCCACTGTTCCTCCGGCAGAAGAATCGGGTTGAACTCAATGAAAACGGCAGGCTGGCCGTAGAGTATGCGCAGCAGATCGTCGGTCAATCCCGGAGCATGATCAGTCGCATTCAGGCATTTGACCGCAGTCAGAGGACGATTCTCATTGGCTCCTGCGCCCCCGTTCCCCTCTGGGAGATTCCTCCGGTTCTGTCTGGTCTCTACCCCGATATGACGATTTCCTCGGAGATCCGGGAGAATGGAGTGCTTCTCCAGGGCCTGCGGGATAACGTCTATCAACTGATCGTTCTGCCATTTCCCGTGGAAGAATCCGGAATTACCTGTGTTAAGTACGGGGAGGAGCATCTCTTTTTCTCCCTGCCGCCGGCGCATCCTTTGTCCGGCCGCAAGGCGCTATACATGAAGGACCTCAACGGCGAGACCATGCTTTTGCGCAACCGGCTTGGATTTTGGCGGGATATTGCGGATAAAAAAATGCCCGATACGCGTTTTCTGGAGCAGGAAGATATCGCGTTTGAGGAGCTTGTTAGGTCTTCCGCGTTGCCCAACTTTGTGACAGATGTAGTCCTCCGTCGAGAGGGAAACCCCACCAACCGCGTCAATATCCCTATTCTCGATGAGGAAGCGAATGTTACCTACTACTGTCTATGCAAAACCTCCGGCCAAACCGATTTGGGCGCTTTTTTCAAACCATTTCTGGCAAAGTGACGTTTCATTGCCGACAACCCCTTCAGTTTTCAATCGCACACTGGGAACAGAGGCCAAAAATTCTCCCGCCCTTTACCGATCACAGCTTTTCGGCAAAGGGCGGGAGAGTTTTTGGCCATATTTTCTGTCGCAGAGCGGCATAGAGCACATGGATCTATGCGGATAAGCGCATATTGGAACGCATGCGGAGCGGAGCGGAATTCCCGCCCCATCCCTGTCTTTCATTCTAGCATGTTCTCACAGAACCGCATGAGGATGGCGGCCGTCTGGGCGCGGATGGCGGAACCCTGGGGATCCACTTGGCTGTCGGACCCCTGGAGCAGCCCCTGCCCCACGGCCCAGGCCAGAGAGGTCTCCGCCCAGCCGGAGACGGCGCCGGCGTCGGCAAAACCGGACAGGTCGCCGCCGGCGGTCAGGTCATAGCCCTTGTACTGGGCGTAGCGGTACAGCATCGCCGCCAGCTGCTCCCGGGTGACCGTCCCGCCGGGATAGAACTGCCCCTCGGAGCCGTTGACGATGCCGTGCTCCGTGGCCCAGCGCACCGCGTCGGCATACCACGCCCCGCCGGCCACGTCGGAGTAGTCCATGTCATAACCGGAGGCGGGCTCCCCCTCCAGCCGCCACAGGATGGTGACCACCATGGCCCGGGTGGTGTCCACATTGGGGCCGAAGGTGGTGGCGCTGGTGCCCTGCATCAGCCCGTTGGCCCACACGTAGTACACCTCATCGTAGTACCAGTTGGCCTCCGTCACGTCGGTGAAGGGCAGCTGCGCGGGCACGAAGACGGCGCTCACGGTGACCTGGCTGGCGGGCATCACGAAGGAATAGGTTCCGTCGCTGTTGCGGGATATGTCCACCTGGTTGCCGAAGAAGTCGGTGACGGCGAGAGAGGCCAGGGCGAACCCCTCGTCGGGGGTGATGGTAATGGTAACCACCTGATCCTCCTTGGCAGAGGTGGGAGACACCGTCACGGCGCCGTTGGCGGTGGCGGGAATGGTGATCTGATAGCTGGGGTCGGCAGGGGGAATGTACTGCCACAGGGCGGTGAAGGTGGTGTCGCCGCTGATGGTGACATCATCACCTGGCTGATAGATCTTACTGCCGTCGCTCCAGCCCAGGAAGTACCAGTAGGCGCCGCGCTCTGGGGCGGCGGGGAGGGTATAGCTCTCGTCCTCAGCCAGAACCACCGTGGCAATCGCGGTGCCGTTGTTCTCCACTTTCAGAGTATGCTTCTCACTGGTGGGCTTCTTCGCGGTGTCCACAGACTGGACCATGCCGCCGGTGGCCAAAGCATCGTTTAAAGTCTTGTGGTAAGTGTAGACACCATTGGTATTGGCCTCGTAGTGCAGGCTGTCCGCGACATACTGGGCTACAGACACGCCGAAGGAACCGCCCTCGACAGTGACACTAGTGCCACTTAGCATGGAAACATACCCATTGTACACAGTAACAGAGGCACCACTTTGAGCGCGAAGGCCAAATAAACCACCCTCGATGTTGCCACTATTCAAAATAAACGACGAGCTGTCGCTCCCATTGCCAACATCAACAGAGTACCACCGGCTTCTATTCCCGCTGGCATTGAAATTCGTTGCAGTCACCTTGGATTGGTTGATAGTCAGGCCCGTGGAGCCGTTCTTCTCACTAGTGACATTGTTCAGAACAACATTCTGAGATTGATAGACATTGATACCGTGCTTATTGGTTTCATTGCCTACAATGGTCAAATCGTTGATCGTCACAGTGTCGGTAACACTCTGAATATCCAGAAGACTATTGATGGCCTTTCCGGTTTCGTCCATTGTGAAGGTTCCTGCTTTGATCCTGTGGCCATTCCCATTCAAGGTGATACCGGTTGTGATCTTAAGTGCAGGGTTTTGGTTGGGTACTGCTGAATCTTGGACCACAGAACTGACTTCCACGTCGGCCAACAGATCGACAACATCACCGCTCTTGGCCTCGGTGAGGGCAGTCGCAAGATCAGTGTAGCCAGTACTTCCGATTCTTGCAACATATTTTGTAACAGTTCCGCTACTGGTCTCTCCAAAGCCGTCAGCTGGCGCATTATCCGCCAGAACCGTGACATTTTCGGAAAAATCGTTCCCGCCAGCATTGATGCTGCTGTCGTCAATCCGCCCTATAAGCTGGCCGCATCTCGGGTCATCATGGTCCCCGTTCGTTTTATCCTGCTGGATGGTCGCGTCGGCCACCGTGCAGGACAGGATGGTCATAGCTACATCATCATTATCATATCTGCCAGCTATTCCACCGGCCTCCCTGTATGCGCTCACAGTGCCGTTTGTATAACTGGAACCGACGATCGTGAGCTTTGACTGGGCGTGTCCCACAAGGCCTCCTGCCTTATCGCCGTCATCATCCTTGGACTCGTTATACACCGCAGAAATATCGCCGCTCACAGTGCAGTTATTGAGTTCAACTCCCTTTACCGAGTCAATTACCCAGCCGATGATACCCCCGACCCTGCCGTTAGCCTGTACAGTGGCATTGTTTACGACAACGTTAGTTATCTTCACTTCGGTTCTCGTAGCGTTATACGCAACTCCGCCAACCAGCGCGCCGACGTTCTTCGCCTGGTCAAGTGTAATTGTAGGCGATTCCATCGTGAGATTAGAAATGGTCGCTCCATTTCCCACAGCGCCAAACAGGCCGTAAGCGTCATAACTATAATTTGTTGCCCCCTCATATGTCTTGGTAATTGTCAGACCTGAAATGGTGTGCCTGCCACCATCAAACGTACCGGAAAAACAGGTCGATGAATCCTTTCCAAGGAATCTACCAATGGGCGTCCACTCCACCCCAGACAGATTGATATCCGCCGTCAGTTTAAAATACTTATCTGAATAATCCGTCCCATTATTTACCGCGTCGGCCAGCGCCTGCAAATCAGCAACATTAGAAATCTCATAGGGGGCATTCTGTGTACCCTCGCCAGAAAACGGCTCCCCTTCTTGGGCAAACGCCACGGGAATTATAGATATTACCATAACCAGCGCTAATATTATGTAAAACACTCGTTTTTTCATTTCAGACTCCTCCCTAAATCAACGTGCTGTTCATTCTGTGAACAGCAGCTTTTTCGCGCGAAAAAGGCCAAATTTCCCCTCTCCCGCATCATCAATATACCAGTATCTCCTATAAAATACAAGGGATTTTCACAAATTTCTCTGTCATTTTCCAAATTTTTTGTCCGCCTCCGTCAGTGCCCCCTCCCATTTGACGGAAGGGAGAAAGTATTGTATAATATCCTGAATTATTATGTGGATTTGGAGGGTTCCAGGCCTATGTGGATGGCGGACCAGTGGAAGGATTACGAGCTTTTGGACTGCTCCCGGGGGGAAAAGCTGGAGCGGTGGGACCGGCAGTACCTGGTGCGCCCGGACCCCCAGGCCATCTGGGCCACCCCCCGGCGGCTGCCGGGTTGGGAGAAACCGGACGCCCGCTACGCCCGCTCCCGCACTGGTGGCGGGGCCTGGGCCAGCAAGCACGTGCCCGACCGATGGCAGGTGAGCTACCGGAACCTGACGTTCCAGGTGGGGCTGATGAACTTCAAGCACACGGGGCTGTTCCCCGAGCAGGCGGCCAACTGGGACTTCGCCCGGGAGCTGATTCAAAAAGCCGGGCGTCCGGTGAGCGTGCTGAACCTGTTCGCCTACACCGGCGGGGGCACCGGGGCCTGCGCCAGCGTGTGCCACGTGGATGCGGCCCGCGGCATGGTGCAGTGGGCCCGGGACAACGCCAGGCTGTCCGGGCTGGAGGAGGCGCCCATCCGCTGGATCGTGGACGACTGCGGCAAGTTCGTGGAGCGGGAAATCCGCCGGGGCCGCCGGTACGACGCCATCATCATGGACCCGCCGTCCTACGGCCGGGGGCCCTCCGGCGAGGTGTGGAAACTGGAGGACAACCTGTACCCCTTCGTGGAGCTGGTCTCCCAGGTACTCAGCGACCAGCCTCTGTTTGTCATCCTGAACTCGTACACCACGGGGCTGTCCCCGTCGGTGCTGACCTATATTTTGCAATCTGTCATCGGGGGCAGGTTCGGCGGGCATACGGTGTCCGACGAGCTGGGCCTGCCGGTGACGGCCAGCGGCCTGGCCCTGCCCTGCGGGGCGACGGGACGGTGGACTTCATTTTAATTCGTAAAGGTTGCGCTATGAAAGAACCCATCATCAAAACCCAAGACCTGCTCTTCCGCTATACCACCGAGGAGGGAGTGGCCCCCACGGTGCTGGACAGGATCAGCCTGACCATCGAGCCCGGCTCCTTCGTGGCCATCCTGGGCCACAACGGCTCGGGCAAGTCCACCCTGGCCAAGCACTTCAACGCCATCCTCCTGCCCACCGACGGCAAGGTGTACGTGGATGGCATGGACACCGCCGACGAGGCGCCCCTGCTGGACATCCGCCGCCGGGTGGGCATGGTGTTCCAGAACCCGGACAACCAGATCGTGGCCAGCGTGGTGGAGGAGGATGTGGCCTTCGCCCCGGAGAACCTGGGCGTGCCCTCCCCCGAGATCCGCCAGCGGGTGGATGAGGCCCTGGCCACCGTGGGCATGACAGCGTACGCCCGCCACGCCCCTCACCTGCTCTCCGGCGG
>ERZ780149.2833-NODE-2833-length-15413-cov-3.872184_pt1 | contig 15413 bp, 18 predicted proteins | sample MGYA00511367_ERZ780149 | MGnify/ENA primary metagenome ERZ780149 (study PRJEB29588, sample SAMEA2153852) | human gut metagenome | biome: human gut; feature: human-associated habitat; material: faeces | place: Denmark | collected 2008/2010 ... | reverse complement strand
TTCTATTTAACGCGTGACCGCCATTTTTGTTCCTATTTTTTACCGAACCATTGCTTAGAGACCTTAGAGACCTTAATGTCGCCGGCTCTATCTAAAATTTTTGGAGAAAAGATACGATAATTGTAAAAAACTAAGTAACTTTACGGCACTGTGATAATTTTTATATAGCGATAAACAAAAATACCGATAAAAACATGAAACTGAATTTCAACATCGATTATCGTACCAACTGGGGCGAATCGCTCTATATCAGCGGTCACACCCCCCGCCTTGGCGACGGTGACGAGTCACGTGCCGTGAAGATGGAGCAGTCAGGTCCCTCGACATGGATTCTTGAGGTGGATATGCCCGATGATGCTGGCGCGTTTGACTACTCTTACATAGTGCGTCATGAAAATGGCGGCGAACGTCATGAATGGGGTGCTCCCCACCGTTTTGTCCCGGGTACCGGAGTTGGCGGCTATGAAATTTATGACCGTTGGCAGGATCAGCCAATGGATAAACCTTACTATTCATCGGTGTTTGTCGACTGTATAAACCGTCGCGATGACCGTCAGCCCGCAGAGACGCTTTATGGCGGCTCTATTTCCATTTCAGTCGCAGCCCCTATGGTGGGCAGCGACGAAGTGCTTGCCATCTGCGGTGACGATGAATCGCTCGGCGCATGGAATCCCGAGGAGGCTGTCGTGATGAGCGATGCCGGTTTCCCGGTGTGGAATGTCGTGCTTCCGCTCAATGATGTACACCTGCCATTCCACTATAAGTTTGTCATCCTCGACAAGGTGACCCGCAAGGTGCTTGCCTGGGAGGGTGGTGACAACCATATCATGAACATCATTCCGGAGCACAAGAACTCCGCCGTGCTTATCAACGGACTGCGTTTCGTCAACTCTCGCCCCGCATGGCATTGCGCCGGTGTGGCAATCCCCGTGTTCTCGGTAAGGACCGAGGATGACTTCGGTGTGGGCGATTTCTTCGACCTTAAGAAAATGGTTGACTGGGCTGTAGTGACGGGACAGAAATTCCTCCAGATCCTGCCCATCAACGACACAACGATGACCCATACGTGGACCGACTCGTATCCCTACAACGCCAACTCCACGTTTGCCCTCCATCCGATGTATCTGCGCCTGAGCGAGCTCGGCAGACTGAAGGATGAGGCGCGTCAGAAATATTTCGACGACCTCGGCGCGGAACTTAATGCCCTCAAGCAGGTCGACTATGAGCGCGTAAACAATGCGAAGAATGAGTTTACCCGCGAGATTTTCCGTCAGGAGGGTGAGAAGACGCTCGCATCGCCCGAATTCAAGGATTTTGTCGAGGCGAATGCCTATTGGCTGACACCCTACGCCGCTTTCTGTGTGCTCCGTGACCTTAACGGCACTCCCGAATTTGGAAAGTGGGGCGAATATGCCGTTTACGATGCCGACAAGGTTGCCGCTTTCGTAAAGGAACATCAGGACGATATCAATTATGTGTACTATATCCAGTATCATCTTGACAAGCAGATGCGCGAGGTTCACCGTTATGCCTGTGAGCATGGCGTGGCGTTCAAGGGCGACATACCTATCGGTATATCGCGCGACTCCGCCGACGCGTGGATTGACCCGCGCCTGTTTAACATGGATTGCCAGGCGGGTGCGCCGCCGGATGATTTCTCCGTGCTCGGTCAGAACTGGGGCTTCCCGACCTACAACTGGGAGGAGATGAGCAAAGACGGCTTCGCATGGTGGAAATCGCGTTTCCGCAAGATGTCGGAGTATTTCGACGCTTACCGTATCGACCATGTGCTCGGATTCTTCCGTATATGGCAGATTCCTATGGATGCCCTTCACGGTCTGCTCGGTATCTTTAATCCCGCGCTCCCTTATTCTCCCGACGAGCTGCGCAACAACTACGATTTCTGGCTCGATGTCGACCTTCAGACAACCCCGTTTATCATGGATTATTTCCTCTATGACTTTTTCGGGGAATATACCGAGGAGGCAAAACACCGCTTCCTTATCAACATGGGCTACGGCAGGTACAAGCTGCGTGACGAGTTTGACACCCAGCGCAAGATTGCCGAATATTTCGCCCAGGAGGAGAAATCGGAGAAAAACGACAAGCTGAGCAACGCCCTCATGGGACTTGTCGACGAGGTGCTTTTCATCGAAGACCCTTACGAGAAAGGAAAATATCATCCACGCATCTCGGCTCAGTTCACCTACATCTACCGCTCGCTGACCGATTACGAGCGTTGGTGTTTCAACCGACTCTATAACGACTTCTACTACCATCGTCATAACGATTTCTGGTATGGCAAGGCTATGTGGAAGCTCCCGCCGCTTATCGGCTCAACTTCGATGCTCACATGCGCCGAAGACCTCGGTATGATTCCCGACTGTGTGCCTGCCGTGATGTCGCAGCTCCAGATGCTGTCGCTTGAAATCCAGCGTATGCCTAAGGATCCCGCAGCTGAGTTTGGCAACACGTGGACTTACCCCTATCTGTCTGTTTGCACCACATCCACTCACGATATGGGCGGCATACGCCAGTGGTGGGAGGAGAACCGCGACGTGACCCAGCATTATTACAATAATATGCTCCATGAGCAGGGTCCGGCACCGCAATATGCCGAGCCGTGGATATGCGACAAGATTATCACTCTCAATCTACAGTCGCCCTCGATGCTTGCCATATTCCCGCTTCAGGACTGGCTCTCGATTAACGGCAATCTGCGTCGCGAAGACCCGCGCGAGGAACTTATCAACATCCCCGCCAATCCGCGTCATTATTGGCGTTACCGTATGCACCTCACCGTCGAGCAGCTTCTTGATGCCTCGGAATTTAACGACTATCTCCGCGACAAGATAAAATCCACCGGCCGTTAACCATCGCGCCGTCATAATCACAACGAGGGTGTATCAAAAAACTGATGCACCCTCGCTTTTTTATAAATAAATTATACCCTTAATGGTGTAATCTGAGTAGAATTTATTATCTTTGCACCCAAAAGGGTATATCGTATGACTCAGTTAGCTAAATACGTTAAGGAGATGCGTAAGCAGTTCGGACTTACGCAGGTTGATTTGTCCTGGAAATCCGGGGTTGGTCTGCGCTTTGTACGCGAACTGGAACAAGGGAAAACGACCCTCCGTCTCGACAAGGTAAATCAGGTACTGGCACTCTTTGGTGCCGAGATGACTCCAGCTAAAATTACTGAGTCATGAAACAGGCAAAGATATTTCTAAACAATGTGCTCGCAGGGATTCTGACCGAAGATGATATGGGTTATGAATTTCGCTATGATTCCGATTATATAGAATCGGATGATGCTGTTGCCGTGAGCTTGACCTTGCCGCTGACAGATAACCCATACCGCGACAAAGTACTTTTCCCATTCTTTGACGGACTCATCCCCGAAGGCTGGCTCCTCGACATAGCAGAACAGAGCTGGAAAATATCAGCCCGTGACAGATTCTCATTGCTGCTCGCCTGCTGCAAGGATTGTATCGGCAACGTAAGCGTAATACCTTTGGAAAGAAAGGAGGACGGCAATGAATAAGTGTTTGTTTTGTTATAAGACATTATCTGATGTAGAAGTCGATTACCATAAGGCATGTGCCCGTAAAATATTCCAGTCGACAACAGTGCCGTTGTTGCCTTACACCCGTGCCAACATTAAGGAACTGGCGCGTGAGATTGTGACGGCAAGTACGACGGTGACCGGTGTTCAGGCAAAACTGTCGCTCGATATTGCGAGAGGTCATGCCGGAGAACCCAAGCGGTTCACTATCGTAGGATTGTGGGGTCGCTTTATACTCAAACCGCAGACTGAACTTTATGCCAATCTACCGGAAAACGAAGACCTGACAATGCACATGGCGGAAGCTGCCGGAATCAAGACTGTTCCACATTCGCTGATACGTTTTGCCGACGGCGAACTATGCTACATCACTCGTCGCGTTGATCGCACAAAGAAAGGCACGAAGATTGCGATGGAGGATATGTGCCAGCTTTCAGAACGACTTACCGAGGACAAATACAAAGGCTCATACGAGCGCATCGCTAAACTGATTCGCCAATATTCCTCCGCTCCTTTGCTGGATGTCGTAAACTTCTGGGAAGTCGTGCTGTTCTCATGGCTGACAGGGAACGCCGACATGCACCTGAAGAACTTCTCACTCTTCCGCCCTGCCGACAATTATATGCTGACACCGGCTTACGACCTGCTGTCAACTGCTCTCGCCATGCCTGAGGATGATGAGGAACTGGCATTGACGCTGAATGCGAAAAAGAAACGGATAAAGCGTGAAGATTTTGAGAAAGCTATGCGCGACAGCGGCATGGATGAAAAAGCCATATCAAATATGTTCAGCCGATTTTTCAATGCAATTCCTGAATGGCATCATCTGATTGACGAATCATTCTTGAATGATGACGGGAAGACAAGGTATCATAAGAAAATTGATGAAATGTCAATCAGGCTTTTCACGGAATCAAAGAATTGAAATCGTGGTGTACTTGACCGATGACTTTCCTAAAAAAAGTGTAACTTTGCGCTTTGAATAAACATGATGCGCTGGCGTTGTGTATTATCTGTAAAGTGTATTTGCATTATGGATAAAATTTATTTGCAGTTATTCACGACATTTCTGAAAATAGGTGCATTCACCTTCGGAGGCGGATGGGCGATGATTTCAATCATCGAAAGGGAAATAGTCTACAAGCATCATTGGATTTCGAGAGAGGAATTTCTCGACCTGCTTGCAATATCGCAATCGATGCCCGGCATACTTGCCGTCAATATCTCGGTGTCAATCGGCGACAAGCTCCGGGGATTCAAGGGAAGCGCGGTCGCGGCTCTCGGCACGATACTACCTTCATTTCTCATAATCCTCGCCATCGCCATATTCCTGACTCCTGACATTATTAAAAACAATCCGGTGGTTTCCCGGATATTCATGGGCATACGCCCTTGTGTGGTCGCTCTTATAATCGCGCCTGTCATCACTTCGGCAAAAGCGGCGAAGATAACGTGGAAAACCGTGTGGATTCCCATTCTTGTGGCGGGGCTGATTTATATCGGCTGGAATCCGATTGTGTTTATAGTGCTCGGAGGATTGTGTGGATATATCTGGCTCACGCGTCAGCAGAAACTGCTTGAGGCACGGAAAACCGGGAATGACAGAAAGGAGGGGGATGATAAATGATGGTATATCTGAAACTTATATGGGCGTATCTGAAAATCGGTCTGTTCGGCTTCGGTGGCGGCTATGCGATGCTCGCCCTGATAGAGCGCGAGGTGGTCACGCCCGGATGGATATCGGAACAGATGTTTACCGACATTGTGGCTATCTCGCAGATGACCCCCGGACCGATAGGCATCAACAGTGCCACCTATATCGGCTATGTTGTCACCGGTAGCGTGCTTGGCTCTATCGTCACGACTCTCACAGTGATGCTGCCTTCATTCCTGTTGGTGCTGTATGCCAGCCATTTTATACGCCGCCACAAGGATTCGGTGGCAATAAAGGGCATATTTGCCGGACTGCGACCGGTGGTAATAGGCTTGATTGCCTCTGCGGCATTGCTGCTCATGAACCGTCAGAATTTCCCCGACAATTCGATAAGCATAATTATATGTGTCGTGTCGTTTTGTCTCGTCTATTTCACCAAGATTCATCCTATATTCATAATATGTCTTGCCGGAGTGGCTGGACTCATACTTTATTGACATGGACTACAGTCAGGCTTTAGAATTTCTCTATACCCAGCTCCCTATGTTTCAGCGTGTCGGTGCCCCGGCATATAAGCCCGGTCTTGACACATCTATAGCACTTGCCGCTACATTCGGCAACCCGCAGGACTCATACAAGACCATTCACGTAGGAGGTACTAACGGAAAAGGCTCGACCGCCCACACCCTTGCAGCGATACTTCAGAGTGCCGGTTATAAGGTAGGGTTATATACATCGCCTCATCTTGTGGATTTCCGTGAGCGCATACGTGTCGACGGTGTGATGATGCCGAAGGAGGATGTGGTGAGTTTCGTGGAGCGATACAAGCAGCTTGACCTTGACATTTCCCCGTCATTCTTCGAACTTACGATGGTGATGGCGTTCGAATATTTCGCAAAGGCTCGGGTGGATGTGGCTGTAATCGAGGTCGGGCTTGGAGGAAGGCTCGACAGCACCAACATCATCACGCCCTGTCTGTCGGTAATTACCAACATCTCCTTTGACCATACCCAGTTTCTCGGCGACACGCTTCCCGCGATAGCGTCGGAAAAAGCGGGTATCATCAAGCCCGGTGTGCCGGTAGTGATTGGCGAGTCGGAGGGCGATGTCCGCGAGGTGTTTGCCCTTAAGGCGGCAAAGGAGAATGCGCCTATACGATATGCCGACGATGAGCATCCATTCGGCGAGGCGCTGATTGTCGACGAGGGAATACTCTACCGCTCGACACCCTACGGCGACCTTACCGGGGAACTTTCCGGCGAGTGTCAGCCTAAAAACGCCGCTACTATTCTTGTCGCTGTCGATGAACTGCGTAAAATGGGATGGCATATCACCAAAGCCGACGTAAAGAAAGGCTTTGCCAATGTATGTTCCCTTACCGGGCTGATGGGGCGTTGGATGAAGCTTGGCGAAAAGCCCTTTACCGTGTGCGATACGGGTCATAACACAGGTGGCTGGCAATACCTGTCGCGCCAGCTTGCCTCAGCTCCGGGCAAGAAACATGTCGTGATAGGCTTTGTAAGTGACAAGGATGTCACGTCGATACTGAAAATGCTACCCCGCGATGCGCGATACTATTTCACCCGTGCTTCGATTGCACGTGCCATGGATGAGCGCCTGCTCCTTGAAAAGGCATCGGCGGCAGGACTCAGCGGCGAGGCATACCCGGATGTCGCGTCGGCATACGCCGCCGCCCGTGAATCGGCAACCCCCGACGATACCGTATTCATCGGCGGCAGCACTTTCGTGGTCGCCGACCTCCTCGCCTCGCTTACCTGTTGACAACGATTTTTATTGTAAAAGCGTTGTAATATCAGACGTAATAGTTAACTTTGTAATTGTAACACAATGCTCTATGAAGTTGATTGAACTGAATTTGCAACGCATAATAGATCTTTGTCTGGCTCACAAGGTCAAGATACTTGCCGTGTTTGGCTCCATACTTACCGAGCGGTTCAATGAGAAAAGCGATGTTGATTTACTTGTTGATTTCGAGCCGGTGGATCATGATAAGTTTGATTATGTATCAAATTATTTCAACTTTCGCGATGCCTTGGAACAATTATTTAACCGCAAGGTTGATTTAATCGAGGAAAAAGGATTGAGAAATAAATACTTCATCGCAAATGTCAACCGCACAAAACAGATGATTTATGTTTCATGAAGAAGTGCTGACCTACCTTCAAGATGTAGTTTTGCTATGAATAAAGAGGATGTAAAGAAGATACTGGTAGTGAGGTTCAGGCAGATAGGCGATGCGATACTCGCCACTGCGCTGTGCAGTACACTTAAGCATAATTTTCCTGACGCGGAAATCCATTTTGTCCTTAACAAAGGCATTGCACCGCTATTTGAGGGGCATCCCGACATTGACAGGATAATCACTTTTGACAAAAACGAGTTAAAGCCGCTCCCAAAATATATGGCAAAGGTGTGGCGTGTGGTTCATGAAAATCATTACGACGTGATTATCGACATGAGGTCGACCGTCAATACCTTGATGTTCTCTGCATTTTCCTTGTCCACGCCATTCCGCATAGGCGTGAAAAAAGGCTACACGCGCTTTGTGCTCACCGATGAGATTGACAATGGCAGCCGCTCGCTCGACCTTGACATGGTGAAGCGTAATCTTATGCTCTGCGCTCCGCTCGTGAGGCTGAAAGAAATCTCCGCGGTCGAAGACTTTACCATAAGCATAACCGACAAAGAGAGGGGCGATTTCCGCAAATATATGGAGAGTGAAGGCATCGATTTCTCCCGTCCCGTGATACTTGTCGGCGTTACTACAAAAATCTTGTCAAAGCGGTGGAACACCTCATTCATGGTCGAGACGTTGCGCCGCATACTTGAACATCATCCCGATTTTCAGCTCATTTTCAACTACGTTCCCGGTATAGAGGAGGCTGACGCACGAAAAATGTTTGAGGAACTCGGCGCTCCCTCATGCGTGAAAATCAATATTCAGGCGCGTTCATTGCGCGAGCTTGCCGCTCTCTGCGCCAACTGCAATTTTTACTATGGCAATGAAGGCGGTGCGCGTCATCTCGCGCAGGCGTTGGGCGTTCCGTCATTTGCGATATTTTCCCCGATAGCTTCGCCAAGAGTGTGGTTGCCTCAGAATGAGACCCCTGCGCATGGAATATCGGTTGACGATGTAATCCCGCTGCATGAACAAGCTGCCATGACCAATGAAGAGCGTTTCGAGCAGATAACCCCCGATGAGGTCATGACGCGTCTTGACCCGTTGCTTGACCGTCTATAGTAGTTCGCGGTAGATGTCGAGATATGCGTTTATATGATTTTCATAGGAAAAGGAGAAGGCATATTGCTTGATTTTCTCGACACGTTCCCGGTCGTCATAAAATCCCGGAAGATATTTCTTGATGCTGTCTACCATTTCTTCGGTGGTGAGTTTCTCCCAGAGAAAACCATACCCTCCACATATCTCCGGCAAAGATGTACGTGCTGCGGCAAATACCGCTTTCCCGAATTGCATTGCCTCAATGGGCGGAATGCCGAATCCTTCCCCTTGACTTGGAAATAGCAGCGCCTCACAGTTTCTATAGAGCCACACTTTTTCATCCTGTGTGATAGTGCCGGGTAGAAATACGTTGGTAAGGTTTTTTGAGTCAATCAATGAGCGCAGTTCTTCGGCATACACCCCGTGATTGCATGATGTATCCCCGCAGATATACAGGTCATATTCCGGAAATTCCTTCATTACATCGAGCAGAAGATGGAAATTTTTCTTCCGGCGTATCTGTCCGATGGTGAAAAAGAAAGAGCGTCCGGTGGCAAAAGCAGGTTTTGAGCCTTCGATATGGTCGATTCGCTCCACCCCGTTATAAATTACCCTTATCTCTTTCCCTTTTAAATCGACATTCTGCTTTACGATGTCGGCTGTGTATTGTGAAATTGCTGTGACTACCGAGGCTCGGTCCACATGTTTTTGCATACGGCGCAGATATCTTGCCGCCTTTGCCGGTTTTTTCTCTACAAGAAAGTTGAGGTCGTGTATTGTGAAGACAACTTTACCGTTGCCTTTTGCCGGAAATATTTTGCGTTGCTGGTTTACGGCATGCCATACATCGGTCTTCGGTAAGAGCGACGGGATAAACCTGTATAGCGGTTTCTTTTTGAGTATTTTTATATCAGACCCGAAATCAACGTCACATTTTTCCGGTACAAGATAGGTCAGTTGGAAATCATCATGGTTGCTCTCTGCAAACCTCTTTGCGTAGTTTGCGGCAATCTGTCCGAATCCCACATTTATATTCCCGTAATTGGTAAGGTCGATAACCACATTTTTTCCTTTGTCAGTCGATTCCATTTGTGTCCTGTTCTGCCGTTTTATAAATATAACCTTCTTGGTTGAGTATTTTAAAAATATGTTTTATTCTGCCATCCCATGACGCGTGTCGGAGTGCCGCCTCATAATTTTTGTCGACAAAAGACTGCCACTCACCGATATTGTCGAGTATGTCGTCAATCTGTTTCACCGGCTCCTTCATATCGGCTTCAATCACCGGATTATATCCTAATAGGTCGCTCAGTTCGCGGGGACAGTGACCGACGATTATGCATTTTGACAACAGGCTTTCCCAATATCTCATCGATAAGGTCTCGACCGATGCGTTTATCGGGTCAGTGACGCTTGCAGGAAATGATACTGTGATTTTTGAATTCCTGACGGCGGCGAGATATGCGTCAAATGTCTCGAAGATGAATGTCTTTCCGTCTGGCTTTTTGTTGAGGTATATGAATTTGTGCCTTTTTGCAAGTTCACCATCAATGAGCTTTTGGTGATAGGCGGGATATTTCCTTCCTATTTCATAGACATCGATGCTGCGGTCATCCAATTCTTTTCCCTGTTGATAGTCTTTCACGTCTACTCCTTCCGGAATGTGATAAAACCGTATGTCAGGCATCAGTTCGGAGAAATGTCTTACGGCTGCCGATGCAGTCATGAAGCATATTTTCACGTTCAGCAGCCGCAGATCGCGTTCAAGGTCTTTCCAAGTGTATTCCCAACAGTCCCAAAGCATCGGTATGATTTCTCCTTTGAAACAAAATGGAAGACTTGATTTAAGTAGGTGTTGTCCGCGTGAACATATCAAGTACGCTTCGTCACACTTGTTTTTGCGTATTCCGAGTCCGGAGAGCGCAAATACCTTCAGCAGATTCTTTTTTAATTTGTTTTTTGTGATGTCGCTTGCCGGGATATATGCTCCGCCTCCGGCAATCCATGATTCGCAGAAACTCTGCATGTACACTTGCTTGTCGGTGAGGTTTCTTTTTATATTGACGAGTTTGACAATGCTCATAATCGTTTGCAAAATTACTCAAAAGTTGGGGTATAGATGTTGCAATGCGATAAAAAGTTTCTTGAATGTTAAATTTCCCATTTGTACATTGGTGCGGGATAGCGCGGATGTATCTTTACGCAAAAACTAAAATCCGATACATCATGAAAAAGACACGTACACCACGATTTGACAAGTCATGGCAGGAAACCATCGAGCTTTATCCCGATGCCGCCGACCGTGAGGCACTTACCACGGCAATACGCAACTACCAGATTGACGGCATTGAACCGCAACTACCGTCCGCACTGATGGTGGCGTTCCTGTTTCTGCGCCCTACGATTGACCGTCGCCGCCGTAATGCCGAGAAGGCACGGGCGCGCCGCAACACTTCTACCCCGGCTACTCCTGAATCGGAAAAGCCTGCTGCCCGCGCAACGGTAATCTCTCCCTATATGCTTGTCGAGCTTTATGGCAGGCGTATCGAAAGTGACCCCGCGCTACAGAGCCGCATAGCCGCCGACGTAAGCGAAAAATGTCGCTGTCGCGTGACTGCCGCTGATGTGGCGCGCAATGTCGGCTTCTTCAACGACTATCTTCTATACACGCCCGATGTGGTAGACTCTGAAGAGTCTTACATGAGCAGTTTCCGCGCCTTCCTCCGGAAACTCATGTCGCTCCCTCCCGCCACATGCCCCTCTTCCCGTCGCGCCAGGTGAAGGATCAATGTCATAACTTATGGCGCAAGAGCCGCAAATCCCCGTGAGGGGATTCATCTTGTTAACCTGCGGGTAATGCCGATGGCATACCCGTGGCTCAAGCGTCTCTCTCCTTGGCTCAACCCCGAGAGTGGGTTGCATAGCCACCTGATTAGTACATATTTATGCAACCCGTTTCAGGGTTGTATAGTGTAGTAGGGCTTGTGTGCCACGGGTGCCCCATTCGGGGCTACCCGCGGTTAACTTTATCTTGCCCGTTCCGGGCAAAATCCTTAAGTGACATCGTGTGAAAGTGACAGGTCTCTTGACCTTTAACCTGCTTGCTAAGCAAGCTTTTAACCTCATAACCATCAACTTTCGCTTGCGAAAGTTGAAACAGAAAGATATTTTCATTAAATTTGTGACATCACTAATAAACCTGATTTATCAATGGAAAAAACATGGCGTTGGTTTGGACCCAATGACAAGATTACACTTGATATGCTCCGGCAGATAGGTGTCGAGGGCATTGTGACTTCATTGCACCATATCGCTAACGGCGAAGCGTGGAGCTATGAAGAGGTGATGAAGATGAAAAATCTTATAGAGGATCATGGATTGCGGTGGTCGGTAGTGGAGAGCCTTCCGGTCAGCGAGTCAATCAAGTATGGAGGTGCCGACAGAGACCGGCTTATTGAAAACTATAAGGAGAGTCTGGCAAATCTCGGCAAAGCGGGAGTGAAGACGGTATGCTACAACTTCATGCCGGTACTTGACTGGGCGCGTACCGACCTGGAGTATCCCAATGGCGACGGCACTTCAAATCTCTACTTCAACAAGGCGGAATTTGCCTATTTCGACTGCTGTATCCTCAAGCGTGAGGGCGCGGAGAAGGATTACGATGCCGCTACTCTGAAACGTCTCGAAGAGTTGAAAAAGACCATGACTCCGGAGGGGGAGCGGCGTCTTGTCGACAATATTATTGTAAAGACCCAGGGATTTGTCAACGGCAATATTTCGGAAGATGATACAACTCCTGTCGACACGTTCCGCGACCTGCTGAAACTCTACGACGGCATTGACCGCGATAAGCTGCGCGCCAATATGAAATATTTCCTTGAGGCAATCATGCCGGTGTGTCGCGAATATGATATAAACATGTGTGTTCATCCCGATGATCCGCCATTGCAGATTCTCGGGTTGCCGCGTATCGTGACCTGTGATGAGGATATCGAATGGTTTCTCAATGCCGTGCCCGACAGTCACAACGGCTTGACCTTCTGTGCCGGTTCATTGAGCGCGGGTGCTCATAATAATGTGCCGGAACTTGCCCGCAAGTATGCCGACCGCACTCATTTCGTCCATGCACGTATCTGTAACGTACTACCCGACGGTGATTTCAAGGAGTCGACCCATCTTGACCCTCGACTGATTGATGTAATCAAGACATTCGAGACACGCCGCCCCGGAGTGCCGATGCGTGTCGACCATGCTCCGCTGATGCTCGGCGACGAGAAGATGGGTTACAACGCCGGTTACTCTTTCCACGGCAGAATGCTCGCTCTCGGCATGGTGTCAGGCATAATGGCGGCTATTAACGCGTAGCCGTAGGGGCGAGTGGAAGCTCGCCCGTTACACATGATAAAAGTTTAAGGTTTAGGGTTTAAGGTTTAGCTTATACCGCATAACTTATACCGCGTAGCTGTAGGGGCGAGTGGAAGCTCGCCTGCCACCTAAACCCTCAACCCCTAAACTCTAAACTCTAAACTCTCAACCCTCAACCCTCAACCATAACCCCAATAACCTAATAACCTTCAAACGCAAGTTTGAATAATAACCCTCAAGCCGCAGGCTTGAATAAAAACTATGAACGAATTATTTTCAGTAAAAGATAAAGTGGTGGTAATCACCGGCGGTACCGGGGTGCTCGGTGCATGTATAGGAGAATATCTCTCCCTTGAAGGCGCGAAAGTAGTATTGATGGGTCGCCGTCGCGAAGAGGGCGACAAGATTGTCGACCGCATAAAGTCGAAGGGCGGTGAGGCGATGTTTCTTGTCACCGACGTGATGAATATCGATGTCGTGCGTGAGAATTGTAACGAAATTCTTGCCGCTTACGGCAAGGTTGACGCCCTTCTTAATGCTGCCGGCGGCAACATGCCAGGAGCCACGATTGCTCCTTCCGGTACATTTTTTGATGTAAAGATTGATGAATTTGAGCGGGTGCTTAATCTTAACCTCACCGGTACTGTAATTCCCACTCAGGTATTTCTGAAACCGATGGTAGAGGCAGGCAAGGGCGCTATCGTCAACTTCTCGTCGATGGCGGCTTTCCGTCCCATGACACGAGTGCTTGGATATGCTGCTGCAAAAGCCGGTATCAGCAATTTCACGGCATTCATGGCAAACGAGGTCGCAACCAAGTTTACACCGTCAATACGCGTTAACGCCATAGCCCCCGGCTTCTTTTTGACCAATCAGAACCGTGCATTGCTCACCAATCCCGATGGCTCACTAACCGAGCGCGGTAACGACGTGATACGCCAGACTCCGTTCAAGCGTTTCGGAAAGCCCGAGGAACTGTGTGGCACCATACAGTATCTTATAAGCGATGCCGCGTCATTCGTTACCGGTACTGTGGCTGTGGTTGACGGCGGCTTCAACGCTTTCGCGATGTAAACAATGAGAAGAAAAATGTGTTATACCTATAACGTGAACTATAAGTATTAACCTATAATTAATAAAAAAACAAAATGAAACCATTACACATTATTCTCTCGGTAATCGGCGGCGCTGTTGCAGGTGCTGCAGTAGGACTTTTACTTGCACCGGAGAAGGGCGAGGATACCCGCAGCCAGATTATGCACTTTCTTAAAGAGAAGGGAATACGTCTGAAAAAGAATCAGATGGAAGAACTTGTCGATGAAATAGCCGATGAACTCAAAAAGTAATAAAGTTATGAATAACAGTTTAGGTATTATTTCCGCATTTCTTGGCGGTGCTATCGTAGGTGCCGGTGCGGCACTACTTTTCGCCCCTGAAAAGGGAGCGGATTTGCGTAAGCGTATATGCGACTTGCTCCGTAAGCGCGGCATCATCTGCACAGAAAGCGATGTTGACGCTCTTGTAGAACAGTTGACCCAGGGGCTTGACGACTGAATGACTGGTAGTCAGGGCTGACGGCATATCATTGTCCGGTCGCGGTGAATCGACACCGATTAATCGTGACCGGACATTGTTACTGACATTAATCATGTTTTAACTATTTTGCAAATCATGGGTGAACAAAACGATGAACTGCGCCGTACTCTCGCCAACGCGAAAGAGTGGGGCAAGCTGTATGTTGAAAATCTGAAACTCCTGTCGATTGAGAAAACCACGGTTCTTCTCTCTCATGGAGCGATGGCGGTGTTGCTGCTCCTTTTAGGAGTATGCGCCTTTTTCTTTATCTCCATAGCACTGGTGTTGCTGCTTGCCCAGGTGCTTCCGGTAATGTGGTGCTTTTTAATCATGGGCGGTGTTTACCTGCTGTTGGCGGGTGTTGCATTGCTTCTGCGTAAATCATTGTTTATCGACCCGATTGCACGGTTCCTGTCAAGACTTTTCCTTGATCCGCTTCCCCATCAGAATAGGTCTGCAAATAAAAATGCTGAATAGTTATGGAAAGTAAAGTACCATCACAACTTCCTGCCGACGGCTTGAAAAAATGGTCGGGCTATACCCTTGACGACCTCCGCTATCAGCGGGCGGTAAATCACGTGAAAATGGAGGTGGAGCGCGAAAGGCTCGCCACTGCGACACATCAGATTATCAACCGCCAGCAGTCGGGCTTGGGAGGAGGTATCATGAAGAAGATGTTTACCGGATTCACAGTGATTGACTACGCCCTTCTTGCCTATCAGGCTACCCGCCAGATACGTCGTATCTACCGTATGTTCCACAAGTGAAGTTTAAAAGTTTAAGGTTTAGGGTTTAAGGTTTAGTTTATACCCTATAGATTATACTGCGTAGCTGTAGGGGCGAGTGGAAGCTCGACCGGTCTCCGCCGAAAAGGCTTTTGCCCTGCAAATGCAGGATGTAGGATGTAGTTACGTCGTCATTTTCCTGCGTAGCTGTAGGGGCGAGTGGAAGCTCGCCCGGTCTCCGCCCGAAAAGGCTTTTGCCCTGAAAGGGCAAGATGGCGGTAACCG
>ERZ780149.2832-NODE-2832-length-15413-cov-10.309480_pt1 | contig 15413 bp, 12 predicted proteins | sample MGYA00511367_ERZ780149 | MGnify/ENA primary metagenome ERZ780149 (study PRJEB29588, sample SAMEA2153852) | human gut metagenome | biome: human gut; feature: human-associated habitat; material: faeces | place: Denmark | collected 2008/2010 ... | reverse complement strand
ATCAAAATAAATATTCAAATAAAACATTTAATGCTTCAATTAAAATAGAAGCAAGTACTAAATCTAAGAAAGAATTAGTTAGAACTAAAGCAGTAATTGGCGATGTAACAGGAGACGGAAAAGTAAATATTGCAGATGTTGGGAAACTTTCTAGAACATTAAATGATAGTGAAACATATCCATTAAATAAATTGGAAATGATTAATGCCGATATAAATGCTGATGGAAAGGTAGATAAAGTTGATGAATTGTTACTTACTAAATATGTAAAAAATAATAACGATTATCCCAGCACTCTACCTAATGAGCCAATAACAGATTATGTATTTTATGGAGATGTAAATGAAGATGGAACAGCAAATCATATAGATGCTGCTATGATAGTAAGTTATGTCAATGATAAGTTAGCATTAAAGAGCCAGCAACTAAAAAATGCTGATGCAAATGCAGATGGAGAGGTAAATAAAGTTGATTACCACTTAATTTATGGCTACTATCATAACATTTTTTCAGCACAGTTGCCAGACAAACCAATAACAGACTATATATTATATGGAGATTTAAATAATGATGGAGAAATAACCGAAGAGGATGCAACACTACTATATAATTACTTAGATACAGGAATAAGAAAAAGTGACCAAGCGTTAAAAAATAGTGATGTAAATGGTGATGGAAAAGTAAATATAATAGACTTGGGTTTGTTACAAATGTATATAGAAAGTCCTAATAATTTTCCAGACTTTACAGAAAAAAATTATTCTCTACCAAATCGTTCAATAAGTAAAGAATATTATACAATCCAGTATGGAGATGTAAATGGTGATGGAAAGGCTAATATGTCGGATGTAACTAGAATAGACAATTACATAATCAAAGAAACTACACTTACTGGCCAGGAGATTCTAAATGCTGATGTAAATGGCGATGGAAAAATAGATGATATAGATAGAGAAATATTATATAATTCTATTATGGGAAACAACAATTGTACACTACCAAGTATAGCGCCATGCACTGGCTAAATAAAGAGAGTACTAGTTACTTTCTTTTTATTTGTATATCTCTAAGTTAGAAAGCACTCCACCCGAATATAATACACAAAACAAAAGAATAAACTATCAAATACGACAAAATAACCTTTATTTTTTAATAGTTTTATGCTATCATTATACTAGAGGAGACATAGATATGAATAAACCATTAAAAATAGATAGTTATGAAAAAATAGACTATAAAATAGAAATGTATACAAAACCAGAACTAGTATATATACCACTAGAAAATAAAAATGGAGTAACATATAAACATCTAGTAAAAGAAGGAGACTATGTATATAAAGGAAGTGTAGTAGGGATAAATAAAGAAAATAACTTTCCCATTCATAGTTCTGTATCAGGATATGCAGTATGTGGTACCAATAAAATAATAAGTAATGGAAAGAAAATAAAATGTATCGTAATAGAAAATGACTTCAAAGAAAAGTATGAGAAAAGTAAACTAAAAACCAAAAAAATATCAGACTATACCAAAGAAACATTCATAAACGATTTAAGAGAAAACGGAATATCAGGCTTAGGAGGAGCAGACTACCCAACATTCCAAAAATATAGTATTGACAACATAAAATACCTAATAGTAAATGGAGTAGAATGTGAACCCTTCGTATCATGTGATAAAGTAGTAATGGCAAACTATCCCGAACAAATCCTAGAAGCCATTGATAACATACTAGAAATAACCAAAATAAAGAAAGCCTTAGTAGCGGTTAAAGATAACGATACCAAATCAATAAAAGCCTTAAATAAATACATAAAAACATATCCTAATATATCTCTAGTTCCAGTAGAAGATGCCTTTCCAAATGGTTGGGAAAGACTAGTAGTAAGAAACACCCTAGGAATAGAATACAATAAATATCCAAGTGAAAAAGGAATAATAGTAAATAATGTATCAACAATATATGCAATATATGAGATGTTAAAATATAATAGACCACTTACCGAAAGAGTAATAACAATAACAGGTCCAGGAGTAAAAAAGAAAAAAAACATAAGAGTAAAAATAGGAGCATTAGCCAGTGAAATAATAAATAGTGTCGATGAATACAAAAACATAAAGAAACCACTCTTCGTAGTAGGAGGCCCAATGATGGGAAAAAGTATGCCAACAGACGATGTCGTAATAACCAAAGATGTAACCTCACTACTAGTAATTGAAGATAACTTTGAAAAAAACTTACCATGTATCAAATGTGGAAAATGTGCTATGGTATGTCCCGCTAACATAATGCCAGTATTAATAATGGAAAACATAAATAACATAGATAACCTAACCAAACTAAATTGCAATAAATGCATAGGCTGCTCTCTATGTTCCTACATATGCCCATCAAAAATAGAAGTAAGAGAGTTCGTAAACATAGCAAAAGAGAAGGTGAATCAAAGATGAAAGAGTTCAAAACGAGAAGAGGAAACTTTCTAAAAAGTAAAAATACAACGACGAATATGATGTATACAGTACTAATAATACTAGTACCATTTATCATCTTTTCCACATATAAAAATGGAATATATCCAGTAATAAAAGGCTATGGAAATCTATACCTAGTATTTAAACCTCTAATATCCGTAGTCATATCCTCAATCTTTTGCCTACTAACAGAATACCTATACTATCAAATAAAAAAAGACAAAAGAAGCATATATAATCTATTTAGCGAAAGTTATGCCATTCTACCAGGAGTATTTCTATCCCTAATAATACCAATAAACACACCAATATATCTAATAATAATAGGAAGTATAATAGCCAGTTTATCAAAAGTATTAATGGGAGGACTAGGAAAGAATAAACTAAATCCCGCTTTAGTAGGAGCCTTTCTAATAACAATTGTCTTCTCTTCAAAAGTAGGAGGATATCTAAATCCCTATGAAGTAGATACAATATCAAGTGCAACCCCACTTACCAATATGACCGCAAGTAGTTATCTAGTAACCTATGATAACCTAGTAAAACCATATGGAAGCCTTTTAAACTTCTTCTTTGGTAACATACCAGGAGCAGTAGGAGAAACATCAAGTATATTATGTATAGTAGCCTTTATATATCTAGTATGGAAAAAAATAATAAAGTGGAGAATACCAGCAAGTTATGTATCCACAGTAATAGTAATAAGTCTAATAATATGTATAACAAAAAATATAGGACTATGGTTTATACTATTCAATATACTAAGTGGAGGTCTTCTTTTTGGAGCGGTCTTTATGTCAACTGACCCTGTAACTACTCCTATAACAAGAAAAGGCCAAATAATAAGTGGAATCTTATTAGGAGTAATAACTATGGTAATAAGATACTTAACACCATTACCAGAAGGAGTATTAATATCTATATTAATAATAAATATAATAACAATACTAATAAATAAACTAAGTATAACACTATTTAATAAACAAAATATAACAAATATAATCTTAGTATCCTTAATAATATTAACAATACTATCATCATTCATAATAGAAAAAAATATAATAACAAAACCATTAGATGATACATATGAAATATTATCAAAAGAAAAAGTAGGTAATAAAACAACATACGAAGTAAAAGGAAGAGGTTATGCTGGTAAAGGTAGTATAAAATTACAAATAGTATTTACAGATAATAATATAACTAATATAGAAGTATTAAGTAGTCATGAGACATATACAAATATGATATATGAAAATAATTACTTAAATAAAATAATAAATAATCAAAATAATTTAGATAATTTAGATACTATAAGTGGTTGTACTTATACTAGTAAATATCTAAAAGAAATAGTAGAAAAGACTAAAGAAGACTATAATAAATAGACTTCTTTTATGTTTCCCATTCATCCCTTAAGGTATTACGGGGTATTCGTAAGCCTACCTAGAGTAGTCTTCCTCATAAAAATTTTGGGTATTTTAAATATTGACTATAGAAAGTATTAATAGTATAATAAGTATGAAAAGTATAACTAAATAGAAAGAAGGAATAATAAAATGAAAAAAACAAAGTATATGGGAATAAGTAAAGTAGGAGAGAAAGGACAAATAGTAATACCAAAAGAAGTAAGAGATATATTTGATATAAAACCAGGAGATTCTTTAATAGTACTAGCAGATTCTAAGAAAGGAATAGCCTTAGTAAAATCAGAAGTAATAGAAGATGTAACAAATAGTATACTAGGAGGAAATAATGATAGAAATAAATAATTTAACTAAAAATATAAAGAAAAAACTGCTGTTAATGACTTAAGTTTAACAATAAATAAAGGTGAATTGTTTTCATTACTTGGAACAAATGGAGCAGGAAAAACTACTACTATAAAGATATTATCAACATTAATATTACCTACTAGTGGTAATATTAAAATAAATAATTTAGATATAATTAAAGATAAAAGAAAAATAAAAGAAATAATAAATATATCACCACAAGAGACTGCTATTGCACCTAATTTAACAGTATTAGAAAATCTATATTTTATTGCAGATATTTATAAAATATCAAATAAAAAAGAAAAGGTAGAAGAACTAATCAAAATATTTAAATTAGAAGAAGTATTAAAGCAAAAAGCTAAAACATTATCTGGAGGATATCAAAGGAAACTATCTATTGCAATATCTCTTATAAATAATCCAATAGTATTATTCTTAGATGAACCAACATTAGGACTAGATGTAATTTCTAGAAGAGAATTATGGAAAGTAATAAAATCATTAAAAGGAAATACTACCATAATATTAACAACCCATTATATGGAAGAAGCAGAAGAATTATCAGATAGAATAGGAATAATGAATAAAGGAAAATTAATAAGATTAGGAACATCTAAAAAGTTAATAAGTAGTGTAAAAGCAAAAAGTTTTGAAGATGCATTTATAAAAATAATAGAGGAGGATAAATAATGAGAATATTTACTTTTGCTAAAAGAAACTATAAAGAAATAATAAGAGATCCACTAAGTATAATATTTGCTATTATATTGCCATTATTTTTATTATATATATTTCAGCAATTTAAAATACCAAATGAAGTATATAAAATAGAAAACTTTACTCCAGGAATAATAATATTTAGTTTATCCTTTATAACAATGTTTACCTCTAACTTAGTAGCCAAAGATAGAAGTACTTCTCTAACTACTAGATTAGGAGTTAGTCCTATGAAAGAAATAGACTATATATTAGGATATACATTATCAGTAATACCAATAGTACTAATTCAAAATATAATATTTTTTATAACTGCAACTATACTAGGATTAAACTTTAATATAAATATAATATATACAATAATAGTATCACTACTAGTAGGACTATTATATATATCTTTAGGTATATTAATAGGAACAATTACTACTGATAAATCTTCTTCTGGAGTATCAAGTATTATAATTCAGTTAGTAGCATTTACTAGTGGTATGTATTTCTCTTCTGATATGGTAGGAGATACCTTTAGTAATATATGTCATAAATTACCATTTGAAGGTACGCTAAATATAGTAAAAGGAGTATTAAATAATAATTATAATAATTTATTAACATCTATAACTATATTTATAATATATACATTAATAGTAACAATATTAGCAATAATATTATTTAAAAAGAAAATGACTAGTGATAATAAATAAATATCTAATCAAAAAAAAAGATAGTTTTTACATTCTAAAAAGTGTAAAGTATATTTACAATACTTTTAACTTATGATAAAATTAAGTCATAAGTAATATAGAAATAGGAGGAATATAAAATGCATTTAATGAATAATGAAGAAAATCATTTCTTTGGAGTTTATGATAATGATAAATATTATGTAAATAAAAGAACAAGCAAAAAAACAAATAACAATAATAACAAATCAAAGGGAACATCCAAAAGCACATCGAAACCAAGTGGTGGTGGTTCTAAATCAACAACTAGTTCTTCAAGCGGCAATAAATCATCATCAGGTGCAACACCAACATCAATAAAAAATGCTGATAATAGAGCGACGGGATATAAACCAGCATCTAGTGGATATAAATCAACAACTAGTTCTTCAAGTGGTTATAAATCATCATCAGGTGCAACGCCAACATCAGTAAAAAATGCTGATAATAGAGCGACGGGATATAAACCAGCATCTAGTGGATATAAATCAACAACTAGTTCTTCAAGTGGTTATAAATCATCATCAGGTGCAACACCAACATCAATAAAAAATGCTGATAATAGAGTAACGGGATATAAACCAGCATCTAGTGGTTATAAACCAACAATAAGTTTTTCAAGTGATTATAAACCATCATCAGGTGCAACACCAACATCAATAAAAAATGCTGATAATAGAAAAACAGGATATAAACCAGCAGATAGCGGATATCAATATTTAAAAACAGCAAAAGCGAAAATACTAAATAAGAAAGACCATTATATAGATGGAAGTATAGGACATAATTTTAAGAGAAAACTTGCATATGATGAGTTTGATTTATATAATGATATTAATATTAGAGGTAAAAATAGAAAAGCAAACGATCTTTATTCTTTTATAAATTCAGTATCAAAGCATACACCAATATACTATGAAAAAGGAGAAAAACTATATGTTGTTGATAATAAAACTGCTGGTACTCTTAGTGTAGGACCTGGAATAGTATTAAAATATAATAATGATTATTTCAAAAAATATGGCCTAGATGTAAGTAATTTAAGAGAGGGAGCAGCAATACCTGCTAGTATAGTAGATAAGGTAACTAACGATATATTAGCAGATAAGAGAAAATATGTTTTAAATGTATTAGAGACTAATAATATTAAAGGATTATCAGATAGTCAAATAGATGCTTTAACTTCACGTGCATATAGTGTGGGTAATATTAGTAATTTCCCTAATATGTATAAACAATATGGTAATACAGAAGAGTTATATAAAAATTATTTAAGTACAGTTAATGGAAAAGATACAATATACGAAAAAGAATTAACTGAAAGGAGAAATGCAGAAATAAACCTATTTAAAAATGGATATAGTAGTGTAGAAAAAGAAAACTTAAGACCAGGATTAACACCTACTGCTATTAATAAGCTAGAAAAAATTAAAAGAAGTAAAAAAACACCAACTGCTATTAATAGTCAAGACAGATTAAAAGATGGTTATGTTAATAATGATGGAATTTCATCGAACTTAAGACCAGGATTAACGCCTACTGCTATTAATAAGATAGAAAAAATTAAAAGAAGTAAAAAAACACCAACTGCTATTAATAGTCAAGATAGATTAAAAGATGGTTATGTTAATAATGATGGAATTTCATCGAACTTAAGACCAGGATTAACACCATCAGAGATAAATAGACAAGATAAAATTAAAAATCAAGAAAATGTAATAAAAAAAGGTGGGGTAAAAGATCCGTTAGCAGATTATTTAGAAGAATTAAAGGCGAAAGGCATAAATACATCTGATATAACGGATAGTAGTAAATCTCCTCAAGAGCGTTCTCATGCGGCACCATCTAGTTATTATAATGATGGTCATTCATTAATTGAATTTAGTGAAGGTCATACTCCATTATCTGCAGATGGAAAGTCTTATATGGTTGATTTAGATCCAGGTTCAGGTCATCCGCTTGCTGTTGGTAAAGGAGTACTACTTAAAGCAAACGAGGCACTATTTGCTCAAGAAGGAATCGATGTTAATAATTACAAAGCAGGAGATTATTTACCAGTTGATGTAGTAGATAGGGTTGGTATGAGAATAGAAGAAAACAAAAGAAATGAAATATTAAAAATGGCACAAGATAATAATATAGTGCTTACAGATTATCAGGTAGATGCTTTAATATCACGTTCATATCAATTTGGTAATGTTGATGGTTTCCCAGCAGCATATAAAGCCGCTAACGGAGATATAGATACATTTGTTAATAATTATATGTTAAGTGGTGGCGGAGACTCTAATAGAAGACAAAGAGAAGCCGATGTTTTTAAAAATGGTTATGTATAACTAACTTATATATAATAGATATGGTTGATATATTAGTTAAAGACTTATATATAAGGCTTTAACTAACACAACTAAGACAGAATGGCTTAGTGTGATAAACAAACTTTAGAATTAATTTCTAAGGTTTTTTCTTGATAAAAATAAATAAATCATGATATAATAAAGGGACAGAAAAGGAAGTAATATTATGAAGAGAAATGAAGTAGATAGAAGTAAATTATCCCCAATGATGAAACATTATGTAGAACTAAAAGATAAATATGAAGATACAATAATACTATATAGATTAGGAGACTTCTACGAAATGTTTTTCGAAGATGCAGAAGTAGTAGCTCATAGTCTAGAACTAACACTTACTGGTAAGAGTGCTGGACTAGAAGAAAAAGTACCAATGTGTGGAATACCCCATCATGCATCAGAAATATATATAGATAAATTAATAAAAAAAGGTTTCAAAGTAGCCATATGTGAACAACTAGAAGATCCTAAAAATACCAAAGGAATAGTAAAAAGAGATATAATAGAAGTAATATCTTCAGGTACTATTATAAATGCCAATTCATTAAACGAAAAAGAAAATAATTATATAGGTAGTTTATATGATTTTAATTATGGTTATGCATTAACATACTCAGATATAACAACAGGAGAAGTATATTCATCACTATATGAATCAAATACAGATATAATATATAAACTATTATCATTAGAAATAAAAGAATTAGTCGTAGATTCTAATCTAGATAAAGAATTAATATCTAAAATAAAAAATCAAAAAATACCAGTAACAATAGAAGAAAATCTATTAGTAGATAAATATACAGAAATATATCAAGATATAGAAGATGATAGAAGAATAAAATCAATAGAATTATTATTATATTATTTAAGTGAAGTCCAAAAAAGAAACCTATCTCACTTTCAAAAAGTAATAATAAAGAAAGATAATTCATCTCTAATGATGGATATTCATACCAAAAGAAATCTAGAGTTAACAGAATGTTTAAGAACAAAGGAGAGAACATATTCATTATTATGGCTTCTAGATAATACAAAGACTGCTATGGGAAGTAGAAAATTAAAGTATTTTATAGAAAACCCGCTAGTAGATATATCTCGTATAAATGAAAGATATAATATAGTATCTAAATTACTAGAAGAATTCATACTAGCAGAAGAACTTCGTAGTGATTTATATGAAGTATATGACTTAGAAAGACTATGTGGTAGAATAAGCTTTGGTTCCGCTAACGCAAAAGACTTATTACAATTAAAGAGTTCTTTAAAAGTCCTTCCTAGTATTAAAGAAAAATTAGAAAAAATAAGTTTCCATGATGAAATAGAGATTTTAAATGAATTATATGAATTATTAGAAAGATCAATAAATGAAGATGCTCCTACTGGCTTAAAAGATGGTTTTCTAATAAAAGAAGGATATTCAAAGGAATTAGATGAATTAAAAAGTCTAAGTAAAGGTGGTAAAGACTTTATAAGTAATTTTGAAAGAGAAGAGAGAGAAAGAACAGGAATAAAAGGTTTAAAAGTAGGCTTTAATAAAGTATTTGGTTATTATATCGAGGTTAGTAATTCTTATCTTTCTATGGTAACTGATGATATGGATTATACTAGAAAGCAAACACTTGCTAATTGTGAAAGATTTATCAATCCTATTTTAAAAGAAAAAGAAGATATAATTCTATCTTCTGAAGATAAGATTATTAATTTAGAGTATAATTTATTCGTAGAAATAAGAGATAAATGCAAAGAATATATTAGTATTCTTCAAAAAAATGCTAAAGTCATTAGTGAAATTGATGTCTTACAATCATTTGCTTTAGCTAGTGAAAAATATGGTTATATTAGACCTATATTAAATAGTACTAATGAAATTAAAGTAATATCTTCTCGTCATCCTGTCGTAGAAAAAGTACTTAAAGATACTGAGTATGTACCTAATGATATTGTTATGGATAATAATACTGATATCTTACTTATTACTGGTCCTAATATGGCAGGTAAATCTACTTATATGAGACAACTTGGTATTATTGCTATTATGGCTCAAATAGGATGTTTTGTACCTGCTAAAGAGGCTCATTTACCAGTATTTGATAAGATATTTACAAGAATAGGAGCTAGTGATGACTTAGTAAGTGGAGAGTCTACTTTTATGGTAGAAATGATGGAAGCATCTCGTGCTATTAAAAGTGCTACTAAAAATAGTTTAATTCTATTCGATGAACTAGGTAGAGGAACCGCTACTTACGATGGTATGAGCCTAGCTGAGGCTATATTAGAGTATATTGCTAATAACATCAAATGTAAGACTCTATTTTCTACTCATTACCATGAATTAACAGATATGGAGAAAACTCTTCCTAATCTTAAAAATAAACATGTATCAGCAGTAGAAGAAAATGGTAATATTACTTTCTTACATAAAGTAAAAGATGGTTCAGTAGATAAAAGTTATGGTATAAATGTAGCGGTACTAGCAGGTTTACCTAAAGAAGTAATAGATAGGGCAAGTGTAATATTAAAAAATTATGAATCAAAAGAAACTAATAAGAGTACTACTACTCAAATGACATTACCACTTAACTTTGAAGAGAAAAAAAGTGTAGTAGAAGAAGAACTTAAAAAGATTGATATCTTAAATATTACCCCAATAGAGGCTATTAATATATTAAGCGATTTAAAAGAAAAAATAAAATAGAGTTACATAATTTGTAATTCTATTTTTAAATAGCTTGCTATGGCTGCCAGTTTCCATTAATAAAAGGACAAGTTTATCATCGATGTATTTGTAAATAAGTAACCAATCAGGTTCAATATGACATTCACGACAATCTTAAAAGAACTAGAATATTCTACATTATATTTATATTTAATCATCTAATAATAATGCTTTCTTTAAATCCTCTCTATTATCAAAACTTTTAACCAAAATTTACCCATTTTCAATTTTCTTTGCTTCTTTAAGTGCCTTTTTAAGTTCTCTAGTAGGTTTAGAAATTTTTATTTCAAATGGTATTCCACCTTCATTAATTGATTTTCTTAAAAACAAATTAATCGCAGTACTCATATTTAATCCTAAACTATTAAAAAGTTCGGTAACTTCTTTTTTGATATTAGAGTCAACATTAATATTAATAGCACTAGTATTATTAGCCATTTATACCATCTCCTCTCGAAATAATTGTAACATATGATGTAGTAAAAACCAACATAATATCTACATATTATCTATATTAATATTATATGTAAATGATGATAAATTATTATAAAAAAATACTAAAAAGTATTGCAAGAAAATTAAAAATAAATTATACTTAGATTAGGTGATGAAAGATGAAAATGAAAAAAATAAATAAGAAAGGTTTTACCTTAATTGAATTACTTGTAGTAATCGTTATATTAGTAGTTATTATGGCAGTAGCAATACCAAGTGTAACGTCTTCTATTGAAAGAAGTAAAGATAAACAATTAACTCAAGTAAAAAATCTAGTAACAAGTGCAGCAGAACTATATTATGATAGTCATAAAAATACTCCAAATTTATTTGAAGATAACAAAATAACTATAAATACACTAATAACAGAAGGCTATTTGAAAAAAGCAGAAGCAAAAGACCCATTTCATGAAAAGAGAACAGTATGTGGACATGTAGTGATAGAAAATAAAAATTCTTTTAAGTTTATAGATTCTACATGTAATGCAGCTTGTAATTCAGGAGAAGAATGTGTAGCAATAAGTTAAGGGTGGTTTAAATGAAAATTATATTAATAAAATATGGAGAATTAACAACAAAAAAAGACAATCGTAAAGTATTTATTAATATTCTTTATAATAATATAAAAAAAGCATTAGTAGATTATAAAGTAAATATAATAAAAACAAGAGATAGAATGTATGTAGAAACAGAAGAAAATATTGATGAAGTAGTAGATATACTTAAAAATATTTTTGGTATTCATAGTATAGTAGTAGCAACTCGTGTTAATACTAATACTGAGGAAATAGAAGCTAATGTACTTGAAGTAGCTAAAAATATAGAATTTAATACTTTTAAAGTAGAAACAAATAGAAGTGATAAATCATTTCCAATTCCTAGTATGGACTTTTCTAGAAGGATAGGTTCTTTGATATTAAGAAATATTCCAAATAAAAAAGTAGATGTTCATAATCCTGATTATTTACTACATATTGAAATAAGAAAAGATTATACATATATATATCATAAAGAAATAAAAGCATCAGGTGGTTACCCTGTTTCTGTAGCAGGCAGGGGAGTTCTTATGTTATCAGGAGGAATTGATTCCCCAGTAGCGGGTTATCTTGCTATGAAAAGGGGAATCAAGATAGAATGCGTTTATTTTGAGTCTCCTCCACATACCAGTGTAATGGCTAAAAATAAAGTCAAAAAACTAGTGGAAGAACTTACAAAATATGATTCGAGTATAACATTAAATGTGGTGAAGTTTACTGACATTCAAGAGGCGATATATAAGAATATCGACCCTACATATATGATAACCATAATGCGTAGAATGATGTATAGAATAAGTGAGAAAATCATGGAAAAAACTTCTTCTTTATGTCTTATAAATGGTGAGAGTGTTGGACAAGTTGCAAGTCAAACATTAACTAGTATGTCCGTTATTAACAGTGTAACTAATGTGCCAGTAATTAGACCAGTTGCATGTTTAGATAAACTAGAAATAATAGATATATCTAGAAAGATAGGAACATATGAAACATCAATACTTCCTTATGAAGATTGTTGTACTATTTTCTTACCTAAACATCCAGTAATTAATCCTAATATAAATAAAGCCATAGAATATGAGAAGAGTTTTGATTATAACTCTCTAATAGAAAAGGCTGTAAATGAAAGAGAAATAATTGAAATAAAAAGAAATAATACTAAGTTTGACATTTAGTAAAAATTACCATTAAAAAATATGTATTAAATACTCAATATTTCACACCCTATTAGTGTAGGAGGTGAAACAAAATGAGTAACAATACAAATAGTAAAGTAGTAGTACCTGGAGCTAAACAAGCTATCGATAGAATGAAATATGAAATAGCTAACGAATTTGGTGTAAACCTTGGACCAGATACAACTTCAAGAGCTAATGGTTCAGTTGGTGGAGAAATTACTAAAAGATTAGTAAGATTAGGACAAAACCAATTAAGTGGATCTAACTACCAAGCTAAGTAGTTAACATATAGAAAGCAACTAATAAAGGTTGCTTTTTTAAATTATCTAAATAAGCAAAATATATTGACAAAAGTCTCGAAAAGTGATAACATAATAGACAATTTCAAAGGAGGATTTTTGTTATGAAATTGAAAAAAATATTATTTAGTTTAGTAGCAATACTTTCAGGTATGTCTACAGTATTAGCAAGTACTAATGTGCCAAGCTCATATGAAGTAAGTGGAAAAGATTTGTATCAAATTAAATCTTCTAAATACTTAAGTGGAAGCTCAATTAGTATGGCTTACAAAAAGAATACAAATGGGGACATCATATATTGCACAGAAAGATTAAAAACTAGTGTTCATACAGGTACAATGAAGTATACACTATCAAGAGAGTTAGGAGCGGACATTACTTATGTAATGCAAAATAGTTATCCAAATAGAAGTATATTTGGAGATGCCGAAAAAGATTATTTTACAACATCATTAGCAATATGGTACCTAGTAAATCCAAATGATAGTATCTTTAAAGATTTTAATATAAACTATGGTACATATCGTGGAAAAGATTCTGATGTCGTAAGAGAAATGGCTAGTTTAGTATTCGCCGCTCAAAAAGCAAAATATGAAACACCATATCTAAAAGTAAGTGATGTAAATCAAACACTATCACAATCAAGTGATGGAAAATATTATGTAAGTGAGAATATAGGAGTTTCAACACATGCAAGTACATATAATGTGTCATTACAAAATGCACCAAGTGGAACAATAGTTACCGATGTAAATGGAAATGAAAAAACAAACTTTAAATTTAATGAAAAATTTATAGTAAAAGTACCAACGGCAAGTGTAACAAGTTTAAATACAAGTTTTAAAGTATTTTTAAGTGGAGACGCAGTTATGTATAAAGCATATGAATATATGCCAAGTAATTCAAAATATCAAGGAACAGCAGCATTATATCCTAGTAGTACACAAGTAAATGATACTATAACATTAAATATTACAAAGAATCCAAGAATAGAAATCAGTAAAGTAGACGCAACTACTGGAAAAGAACTAGAAGGAGCTCATTTAGTATTAAAAGATTCAAATAATAATATAATTGATGAGTGGACTTCAACTAAAGAAGTACATATTATAGAAAAAAATATCACTCCAGGAAAATATACATTAACAGAGACAATTGCTCCAGAGGGATATGAATTATCTACAGAGACAATTACTTTTGAAGTAAAAGATGATGGTAGTGTTACAAAAGTAGTTATGGAAAATAAACCAAAAAAAGAAGTAAAAGAAATAACTATTAGTAAACAAGATGTAACAACAGGAAAAGAATTAGCAGGAGCATCTCTAGAATTGAGAGATGAAAGTGGAAAGGTTATATATGCCTGGGTGTCAACAGATGAACCATTTGTAATAAAAGAAGGTTTAACACCAGGAAAATATACATTAACAGAAGTCTTAGCACCAGAAGGATATGAATTAAATAAAGAGTCAGTAGTATTTACAGTAAATGCTGATGGTAGTGTTGATGGCAAAATAGTAATATATAACAAACCAGAAACAGTAATAGATGTTCCAAGTACAAGTTCATTTAAAACAATTACAACATCAATAATAGGATTACTAATTATAGGATTAGGTTCATTAGTAATCTATAGAAATTACAAAAAGAATGAAGAAGTTTAAAGCACAAGTAGCAACGGGAGTAATACTAATAATTGGTGGCACTCTCGTTTTTCTAACCGATTATATAAAAGAAAAAAGGGATGTTGTATTTAGCGAAATGAATCTAACATTATCATCAATTATGTTGGATAACAAACTTAATAATAGTAATAATAATGAAATAGAGGATACCATAGATAATACTGAAGATGAGGAAGAACAAATAGATAACTCCTATACATATGAAGAATATTTAGGTATAATAGATATTCCAAAGATAGAATTATATAAAGGATTTTATAATAAAAATTCAAATCTAAATAATGTAAAGTTTAATTTATATGTACTTCCAGAATCAAATTATCCAGATATAGAAGGTGGTAACTTTATAATCGCAGGACACTCAGGAAACTACAATAATAGTTATTTTGGATATCTATATAAATTAGAAGTAAATGATGATATTACAATTCATTATAATAATAAAAAATATATATATAAAATAG
>ERZ780149.2822-NODE-2822-length-15481-cov-9.175548_pt1 | contig 15481 bp, 20 predicted proteins | sample MGYA00511367_ERZ780149 | MGnify/ENA primary metagenome ERZ780149 (study PRJEB29588, sample SAMEA2153852) | human gut metagenome | biome: human gut; feature: human-associated habitat; material: faeces | place: Denmark | collected 2008/2010 ... | reverse complement strand
TATTAAATATTAATATAGTATTATATTAGAGTACATAAAAATCAAGAAAATACATATAATATTATTGAAAATATATTAATATTATATTGACAACAAATATACAATGTGTTAATATATTCATATGGGAAGAGAGGTAATTTTAATGGAAAATATATCTAATGCAATTAATATGAGTTTTAGAGTAGATAAGGGATTAAAAAAACAGGCTGATGAATTGTTTAGAAACTTAGGAATGAATACCAGTGTTGCTATAAATATGTTTTTAACACAATGTGTTAGAGAACAACAAATACCATTTACAATTAGTATGCAATCTAAAGAACCAAGTAAGCAATTAAAGGAAGCCTTAAAAGAATTATCCGACGTAGATAGTGGTAGAATTAAGTTAAAAGAATATCATAGTATGGAAGAAGTAATCAAAGCATTAAACGAGGAATAAGATATGAAGTATACAATAGAAATAATGAGCAGTTTTAAAAAATCTTACAAAAAAATAAAAAAACAAAACAAAGACTTAGAAAAAATACATGAGGTTATTAACTTACTAGCAGAAGGAAAAAAATTGGATTATAAATATAAAGACCATCAATTAATTGATGATAAATATTATAAAAATTGTAGAGAATGTCATATTACACCTGATTGGCTTCTGATTTATAGGCATGATAATGAAAAACTAATATTAATTTTAATTGATACAGGAAGCCATAGTGAACTTTTTAACATATGAAAAATAAAATGAATCAAAATAGATGATTCATTTTTATATTACAAAGTAGACTATATATCCTTTGATCTTTTTCTTTCAAAGCAACTAATAAAATCTAAGTAAGCATCAGTGTTAACTATTAAAGTATTAGTTTTAATTGCCTCTGTAATAATTTCAATTTTTTTACGATAATTATTTTTTTCATACCATTTAGGAGGAAATAAATCCTCATCTTTAACAATATTTCTAAAGTGATTTTGATAAGCAAGTTCTGCTAATGTATATAATTCAAATAATTTATCATCTTTATCATTTAATTCCATATTATTCATTATTTACCTCCATATCCTTTATTTACATTTAATTCTTCATTATTTACCTGAATAATGTTTTGGTAGTAGAAGTCACTTATCATATTATATACTTCATCACCAACTATTGACTTCAATAAGTTCAACATTTCATCAGCATTATTACTTTTTGATAATGTCGCAAAATTAGCAATCATTTCATCGAATCCATGCTTTGTATCAAAGTAATAATTAATTCCATGACCAGCAGTTCTTTTAATCTTATCACCTTTCATACTTTTTAATTCACTATTATGCAGTTTACCTTCATATATAGCATCTAATATATCGCAAATAGCGGCAATGCTATTAAATTCATTGTCCATAATGGCAGTAACATTTTCTTTAATAAATATCCTTTTTTGATGATTTATATATTCACCCACTGTATATGTTCCTTCTAAAATAGTATCTAATTGTTCTTCAGGAATACCAAGCTTTTTATATTCTTCTTTTTTTTCATACTTAGATTTCATTAATATATTATATATTTCCATTCTTTTTTCTTCAGTATAGTAGTTCTCAAATTGCTCTTGGTATTTTTTTTCGACAGATATTTTAACTTTATCCATAATTTCTTTATACTTATTAGCAAGCAGTTCTACTTTAACTAGCATTTCAGGATTATTTCTAGCTCTTTCAACAATTTCAGTATAATTATCTGGAACTTTATTTTCAGCAAGATAATAGTGTAGGGCATGTCCTGTTTCATGTAGCAAAACATCAACAGTAGCATTTTCACAATGAATAGCCCCAGTAGTCGGCTTAAAGAAACCACTTTCTTTTTCCTTTATATAGCAGAACCTATTCATATTCTGTTTTTTAATTTCAACTAGTTTTTTAACCTCTTCAATAGTAGCATTATAATTTACAAATAGGGCACTTCTATAACCACTAATTAACCCAAAAATTAAATCCTTATCACTTTTACCATCAGATAAAAATAATTGTTCTAGTTCTCTTAAGCAAAGTTCTCCTTCTTGAAATAAAGGACCAATACCCAATTTTTTATTAGTAGAAGTTATATAATCAGTAGTGTAGTCATCATCATCCTTACCAATATCAACATCTTCTTGTTCGAGTCCATGAGCCTTTAGAATAACCGCTATTTCAGGGTCTCGCTTAACTTTTTTAGGAATAATTTTATTAATAGTTAAATTGTCATCAGCAGTTAATAATCCATCTAAAAGAGTTATCCCATTTATTTTCTTTAATAAATCTTTCTTAGTCAATTCATTTGCATAGTTCATCATATCATGCTTCGCTATTATAAAGTAATATTTAACAAGCCTATTAATATCACCAATGGTGTATTGCTTTTTATTAATATTTTTTCTTACTTTACCTTCCTTAATACATTCCAAAATATAATCAAAATATGTATAATCACTAGATTCTTCAATTTTTTCTAGTAATGCAGTAGTATCTGCCTCTATTAATAAATCAGGTCTTTGCCTTTGATATAATATCCTTATTATATTCTTATCTCTATTATATGAAAAATTAAGATTATAATTATTATCTATCATATATTCCAAAAATGTCTTATTTCCAAGCTCTTGATTATTAAATAATTCTGCTACTGGTTTAAGCATAATCTCATTTTCAACCTTTTGTATTAAATCCAATCTCTTTAACCTATACAAAATAACAATAGTCTTCTCTTTATATATATAATTAAGATGAGGATTATAATTTTTTTCTATAAGAGTTTCTAGTAATGTTTTATTAGGCTTAGTTTCCAGTAGGAGAATCTCTTCACTCGCATTTTGTAAATATTCATATAGATTTTTTCTTTCAAGAAAATCAATAAAATTAATATCATTTGGAATATTATTTAAAACACTTGGTGTAATATTTTTTTCATTTATTAGAAAATCCAATATAGCATTATTTTGATTATAATTAGCCATAAGAACATTCTTATTTGCATATTTTAATAAATCATAATTATTATGTTTATCACATATTTCTAGTAATATATTCGGATTATTTATAAGGGGAACTAATTCCTTCACTGCATATTCACTAATCAAATATCTTTCAATATAGTAAGAACCTTTTTCATCTTTAAGTGTCAATTTATTAATAATCTCTTGACTTATATGTCCTAAATAGAAATACTTATTAGCAAAAATTAATAAATCAATTATTTCCATGTTTTCTTTTACAGCACTAACTATATTACGATTCAACTTATCTGCTTCCAATATATAATCAATAACTCTCTTATCATTGACCTTAGAAAATAGTGTATTCTCATCTGGCTTAACTACATATAAATCTGCCTCATTTTTGCAAAGTATGTAAATAATCTCAGCATCATTTTTTATTACATCGGATAAACTATATAATGAGATTTTATTATTTATTAAGTATTCCAAAAAATAAATACCATTACTATCTTTAGACAAAAGGTCTTCCTTTGTTAGTTTTAATCCATATACATTAGTCCTTTTTCCACTTCTTATTTCATCTAAAATGTTTTTGAGTCTCTCTGTCATATTATTATATTCACCTCCTTATACTATAACAAATATATCACATATAAATAATTAAGTAAATATTCTTTACATATTTTTAACAATATAGAACAATACTAATACTGGGTGATAATATGGATGAAAATAGATATAAAGAAATAGTAGATAAAAATACACCAAAAGAAAATTATGCAAAAAACGCAATAATAGCCTTCTTAGTAGGAGGCTCACTAGGGTCTCTCTCCGAACTATTACTTAGATGTTATAGTATGTGGCTTGATTTACCAAGAAAAGAATCAGGAGTATTAGTAATACTAACCCTAATATTCATAGCATCAATATTAACGGCATTCGGAGTATTCGATACCCTTGTAACCAAAGTAAAAGCAGCCCTAATAATACCAATAACAGGGTTTGCCCATTCAATGACATCCGCAGCATTAGAATATAAAAATGAAGGATTAGTACTAGGAATAGGAGCAAATATATTCAAACTAGCAGGAACAGTAATACTATATGGAGTAGTATCAGTATATATATTTGGTTTAATTAGACTACTAATAATAGGAGGATAGAATAATGACAATAAAATATAAAAATGTCTTTGTAGAAGACACTTATACAATATGTGGAAATTATGAAAATGATGGACCATTATCCAAATACTTCGATAAAAAATACAAAAAAGACCTATATTTTGGAGAAAAGACTTGGGAGCAGGCCGAAACACATCTATTAAAAGAAGCAAGTAAAAATATATTAACCAAAAACAAATTAAAAGATAGTGATATCGACCTCCTAATATCAGGAGACCTCCAGAATCAGATAGCAGCATCAGACTATATGGCTAGAGACTTCGATATCCCATTTCTAGGAATATATGAGGCTTGTTCCACTATCGGAGAAGCCTTAGCCATAGCAAGTACATATCTAGAAGGAAGTTTTGCCAAAAAAATATTAGTATCAACATCAAGTCATAATATGGCAGCAGAAAAACAATTCAGAAATCCTACCGAATATGGAACACCAAAACCAAAAACAGCAACATTTACAGCAACAGGAGCAGCAAGTATATTACTTAGTAATAAAAAGAGTAAAGTAAAGATAGAAAGTTCAACCATAGGAAAAGTAGTAGATATGGGAGTAACAGATGTAAACCATATGGGAGCAGTAATGGCACCAGCAGCAGGAGATGTAATATATAATCATCTAAAAGATACAAAAAGAGAAATAGACTATTACGACCTCATCTTAACAGGAGATTTAGGAATATATGGAAAAAACATATTAAAAGATTATATGATGACAAAATATAATATCGCATTAGGAGATAATTATAATGACTGTGGAGTTATGCTGTACGACTTAGATAATCAACCAGTACTAGCAGGAGCCTCAGGACCAGTATGTTCTGCTCTCGTAGTTTTTGGATATATATATAAAGAAATGTTAAAAGAAAAATATAAAAGAGTACTAATAGTACCAACAGGAGCAGTATTTTCACCAACATTTACATTTCAAAAAGAATCAATACCAAGTATGGCAAATGCCATTAGTTTGGAGGTAAATATATGATGACCTATTTATATGCATTTCTATTTTGTGGTTTAGTATGTATGATAGCCCAGTTAATTCTTGACAACACAAAGTTAACACCAGGACATATTACAAGTATGTTTGTAGTAATAGGAGCCTTTCTAGATATAGCAGGAATATATGATAAAATAGTTTTACTAGCAGGAGCAGGAGCCCTAATACCAATTACCTCATTTGGTCATTTACTAATTCATGGTGCTATGGATGCTGGTAGTAGTTTAGGACCTTTAGGATTAGCCTTTGGTATCTTTGATTTAACCTCTGCTGGTATTTCAGTAGCACTATTTTTATCCTTTATCTTTGCTTTAATATTCAAACCAAGACATTAATTTATTTTATAGCCTCTATAGCCATAGTCTATAGAGGTTATTTCTAGTCTCATAAAGAGTCTAGAAATAATATGTCAGTACATCTATTATATAAAAGTATAGACTATAATACTCATAAAGAAATGATATAAAATCAAAGTACTAACAATTATCTAAGTTAAGAATCATTTCACCCCAATAGACATACTTATAATATATTATTTCTAAACTTTAGGTTAGAAATAACTATTAAAGACTTTTGAAGGCTTTAATAGAAAATAATAAAAAAGACTTGAAAAAGAAGTAAATATTTGGTATTATTATAATAGTAAAAGGAATGGTAAAAATGAAAGATAATAATAAGGTAAATAAGTTTTTACTTATAACAACTATTTTAAGTATGGCTATACTTTTAATAGGAGGAACTTTCTCTTATTTTACTTTATCTGCAATGAGTAAAATGAATGCCCTTGCAGTATCAGCAGGTCAAGTAAAATTAGGACTAGGAGTATCTTCAATATATACAGGATTTCCAATAATTCCTCTTGAAGATAAAGATATCAATAGAGCATATAATCAAAAGTGTATAGATGACTTAGGATTAGGTGCATGTCTAGCATATGGACTAGAAATATCTAATTTTGCAGAAAAAACAGAAGTAGAAGGACTTATTGATTTCCATTTGGATGGTATTGAAAACTTAAGTTATATGGTATTAGATGAAAATGATGATGTTTATGTAGATGTTACACACATAGATGTAAACAATCCAAATGGTTTATCATTAGGAAAAGCCTTTAATTTAGATAAATCAGTAGATGGAATATATCCAAAAAGAAGATTTACTTTACTAATATGGCTTACTAATATTGATAAAAAACAAGATGAAAAGGATGCAGGAAAAAACTTCTCAGCAGATGTTACATATAGAACATCTAATGCAGGAAGATTAACAGCTAGTGTCGATGGCATGAGAGGAAATCTTGATGATACATCTACTATTGGAGAATAGGAGGAAGTATGAAGAAAAATATTTTATTTTCTATATTTATAGTAGCAGTAATTATTGCTCTAACAGTAGGAGGAACATATGCTTATTTAGTAGCATCTGATTCTAAAGATTTTAGTGTCGCAACAAGAAGCGGTATAAATACCACTTTAACATTAGAGCCTATCAAAGTATCAACAAATTTAGTTCCATTTCTTGATAGTAAAGTAAAAACCGCTATTAGTAAAAGTAGTAATAAATGTGTTGATAATAGTAATTATGATGTTTGTTCATTATATAAAGTAACAGTATCCAATACTAGTACTTCAGAACAAATATATGGATATGTCAAAACAGTAAGTTCTACTTATGAGACTACCAACTTAAGGTATCAAGTTTATGACTCTAGTTTCAATGCATTATCTAATGCTATGACAATATCTAAAACAGCAGGAGACTATGTATATTTTTATACAGGAACTACTAAATGTGTTTTTACTAGCACTGGCTCAACAGTATTCTACTTTGTAGTATGGCTTACAGATACAAATAGTACTCAAGATAGTGATTATAATAAAACATTTAATGGTGCACTTGGAATTGAACTAGTAGGATCATCTTCCGATAAATTAGAAGCAACATTTTAAATAAAAAGCATATACTGTAACAAAAATAGGTTGACAGTATATTTTTTTTATGATAAAATACTAATGAAAGCGAGGGATAATAATGGCAGTTAAAATTAGACTTAAAAGAATGGGAGCAAAGAAAGCACCTTTTTATCGTGTTATAGTAGCAGACTCTAGAAGTCCAAGAGATGGAAGATTTATTGATACTATTGGTACTTATAATCCACTTACAACACCAGCAGAAATCAAAATAAATGAAGAATCAGCTATCAAATGGCTTAATAATGGTGCAATACCTACTGATACAGTTAAGAATCTATTTAGTAAAGCAGGAATTATGGAAAAATACCATAATTTAAAACAAGGTAAATAATGAATAATTTAGTAGAACTTACAGAATTAATCATAAAAAGACTTGTTGATGATTCAGAATCAGTATCAGTAAAAGAGTTTGAGTCAGATGAAGAAAACACCATATTAATTGAAGTAATGGTATCATCAAATGATATGCCTAGAGTTATAGGTCATAGTGGTAAAACTATAAACTCAATTAGAACTATTGTTCAAGCGGCTTCTTATAATATGGATAATAAATTAGTTAGAATAAATGTTGACTCTTATTAATAGAACTCCATAGTTCTATTTTTTTCTTGCTTTTTTCTAGTTAATACTTTATAATTAATATGGAGGCTAAAGAATTATGAGTAAAATAAGTAATATATATGCAAGAGAAATATTAGATTCAAGAGGTAATCCTACAGTTGAAGTAGAGGTTACACTAGAATGTGGAATAAAAAGTGTAGCATCAGTTGCCAGCGGTGCTTCTACTGGTAAGAATGAGGCTCTTGAACTTAGAGATAATGATAAAAATAGATATCATGGAAAAGGAGTATTAAAGGCTGTAAGTAATGTTAATAACATTATTAAACCACTTTTATTAGGAAAAGAATCTCTAAATCAAGAATTAATAGATAATCTTATGATAGAATGTGATGGAACTCCTAACAAAAGTAATTTAGGTGCTAACGCCATACTAGGAGTATCACTTGCTAATTTAAAAGCAGCAGCATCTTATAAAAAACAAGAATTATATGAATATTTAGGGAGTAACTATAGTATGCCTAAATGTATGATGAATATTTTAAATGGAGGAGTACATGCTAATAATAACTTAGATTTTCAAGAGTTTATGATAGTACCTAATAAAGATAAATATTCAGATAATTTAAAAATGGGCTCAGAAGTATTTAACACACTAAAGAATGTATTAAAAGAAAAAGGCTTACTATGTGGAGTAGGAGATGAAGGTGGTTTTGCTCCTTTAATAGATAATGCTACAGAGGCCTTAGAGTTAATTAGTGAGGCAATAGAAAAAAGTGGATATGTACTAGGAAAAGATATAAATATTGCACTCGATGTCGCCGCATCAGAATTATATGATGAAGAAAACGATATATATATATTAGAAGGAAAGAAATACACAAAGATAGAACTTACCAATTATTACAAAGAATTAGCAAGTAAATACCATATTATTTCAATTGAAGATGGAATGGCTGAAGAAGACTTCGAAGGATGGAAAATATTAACTCGTGAATTATCTAATATAAGTCTAATTGGAGATGACTTATTCGTTACCAATAAAGAATTATTCCAAAAAGGAATAGATATGGGGATTGCAAATGCTATCTTAATTAAGTTAAACCAAATTGGTACAGTTACCGAAACATTAGAGACCATTAAATTAGCAAAAGAAAATAATTATAAAACAATCATTTCTCATAGAAGCGGAGAAACTTGTGATAACTATATTGCTGATTTTGCAGTAGGGTTAAACCTAGGACAAATTAAAACCGGCTCTATGTCAAGAGGAGAAAGACTATCAAAATATAATAGATTACTTAGAATAGAGGAGAAGTTATAATGAAAAAAATACTTATATTAATCATACCAATATTACTTTTAACAGCCTGCACTAGTAATGAAGAAGATAAAATTGCTTATTTAGAATATAAAAATGAATTAGAAAAGAAAGAAGTATTTTCATCAGAAGATGACCTTGATTTTAATGTTTATTTCAATGTAAAAAAAGAGGGCGAAGAAATTACTAATTATAGTGTATTAATTAATAATCCAAAAGTTAATATGCATAATGTTAAAGCCCTACTAATCCACAATTATATGATAGATGAAGCATATCCATCAGTTGGTATATTAGATTCTCCTGTCAATTTATCAGTAGATACTAGTGATAAAATAGTATTAAAAGGAAAAATACAGACATCAGAAGATATAAGCAATGTAAAATATAAATTATATATTGAATATACAGATGACGAGGAAAATGAAAATAAAATATATTATGATGTAAAAAGAGGATAAAATATGACAAAAAGTATATAGTTATTATTATATACTTTTTTTGGTGATATAAAATGAAAGTTAAAGTCATTGATGAAGAACACGAAAAAGATTTAGAAAGTAGTATTAACTCTTTTATTAAAGAAAATAATATAGATATCATAGATATTAAACTTTCTAGTTCTTGCAGTATTTATGGAGAAGAACAAATATACTGTTTTACCGCTCTTATCATGTATACAGAAAATAAAGAAAATTAAAAAATAAATATCTTTTTCTTTATATAAAATAATATTTGTGTTATTATATATATAGGATGTGAAAAATGAGAACAAAAAAAATATTTCTAAATATGATATGTGATATATTACCTTACCTTTTAATCGGCGTAGTTGGAATAATAAAAATGGATGTACTTATTAAGTATGTAGGTGATGTAGGTAATGGCTACTACCAAACAATTAATCAAATTATATCCTATGTTTTCCTTGCCCAAGCAGGATTTTCTGAGGCTGTAATTTATAGTTTATATAAACCAATTGCTGAAAAAAATAAAGATGATATTAATGCCATCTATGGAGGAGCAAGAAAAGTATTTAGAATAATAGGTTTTATAATATTAGGAATAATATTTTTAGTAACAATAGGACTTCATTTATTCTATAACTTCGAAGAAGGTTATGAGATATCTTGCTTAATATGTTTCTTTATTATATCTACTTCATATTTAATATCTTACTTTGGTAAAGGACAAACATATATGGCTGTCCTTAGTGCCGCTCAAGAAAAATATGTCTATGCTCTTATCTTTAACGGAGTAAAACTATTATGTGATATATTAATAGTAATTGTAACAATAAAGTTTAAAACCTTAGAATCAATAGCCATAGTTATCCTCTTTATGAAGATACTAGAAGAAGTTATTAATAGAATCGTTGTTAAAAAGAAATATCCAGAGTTGCACGAAATAGCAAGAAAAGATACCTCTATGGTTAAAATGACAAAAGATTTAGCCTGGACTCAATTAGGATATTTAATTCTAAATAATGTAGATGCCTTACTGTTAATGGGAGCAAGTGGCCCTGTTATGGTAAGTATATACACCAGTTATAATTATATCCTAAGATTTTTAACTGAAGTAGCATCAAGAGTAGAGTTATCCAGTGTTTATTCCTTTGGTAATGTCTTTGCCAAAAAAGAAGATAAGAGAGTATATCCACTATTTAAAGAATATATGATGATGTTTATCCTAATAGCCTTTAGTATGTGTTTAACCTTTATGATAGGAATCAGAGGCTTTATAACAGTATGGGTTGGAAAAGATAACTATATATTAGAATATATTACAGTCGTATTATTCACAAGTACATCATTTTTAAATATACTTTATTTCCCATTAGTGGCTCTTATTAATGCAGATGGCTTATTTAAAGATAATAAAAAACATATCTTTATTTGTGCCTTTACCAATTTATTCCTATCTATTTTACTTATCAAACCATTTGGAATAAATGGTATCCTAATAGGAACTTCAATATCATTTATTGTAAATATACTATTGAAATCTAATTTAATAGTTAAAAAAATAATGAAAAATGTTAATCTATTTAGTATTTTAAAATACTATATTGTATCAATTTTAATGTTTTCAATTTTTGCAATTATATTAAAAAGAGTAGAAAACTATTTCCTATTATCAGTAGTAGGTTTTATAACCACTATTCTTAAATTAGGCCTTATATTTATAGTTATTACTTTAGTAAGTTCCCTTATCTTATATGCTACAAATGATTCTGCCAGAAGTCTTTTCCGAAGACTATTTAACCTAATTAAATCCAAATTAAAAAGATAGAAAATTATTTCTTTTCCATCTTTTCTTTATATTCTTCTAATTTTTTCATAATATTTATCTTATACTTAGGATATGCTTTAAATATTCTTCTATTAAGGAATGTACTTTCTATTTTCTCTTTAATCTTTTCTTTAATCTCTTCAGTATTATCTTTCTTTATTTTAGAAAGATTATTTTTAAGTTTAAAAGAAGCATACATAGAAGTAATAAAATCAAAAGTAAAGATTATCATCCATACCAAACTTATAACATTAAGTACATTAGTATTAATCTTTAATAATAGTCCCTCTAAAAAAGGATTTAAATAATATACTAGAAAAGTCCCTAATACACCAAAAAAGAAAGCATTAGTAAGACATACTCTTCCATTTATATTAAACTTTCTAGTACTATAATCCCACCATCTAGCATTAAATAACTTTTCCATAATTAAACTAACCATATATTCTATAAATGTACAAACTACCACTGCTAGTAAAAATACAGTTAAAGGATTATCTTTATAGTGATTTAAATAAAAAATCATTATAATACTTGAATATCCATAAATAGGACAATATGGTCCAACTAAAAATCCTCTATCTACTATTTTTTTAGTCTTGGGATAAGTAACACATATTTCCATAACCCAACCAATAAAAGAATAAATTAGAAATAACATAAAATATAAATATACCTTATCCATAAACACCTCACTTTATAAGTATATCAAAAAAAAATATTTATATAAATATATTGAAAAAAAAATCATATTATTATATAATTAATAAGAAAAGGAAGTGTATTAATATGAAAAGAGTATTAACAGGTCTTCAACCAAGCGGTGAACTAACTCTTGGTAGTTTAATAGGTAGTATAAGTCAAATGGTAAAATATCAAGAAGAATATGAATCATTTATGTTTGTTCCTGATATGCATGCTATCACAGTAAAACAAGACCCAAAATTATTAAAAGAAAGAATTATTAAGAATGTAGCATTATATATTGCCTGTGGTTTGGACCCAAGTAAGAATACCATTTACATTCAATCAGAAAATCTATATCATGCCAATTTATCATGGGTACTTGAGTGTCATACTTATATAGGAGAAGCCTCTCGTATGACTCAATTTAAAGATAAATCTAAAAAGCAAGAGAATGTAACAGTAGGATTATTCACTTATCCAATACTTATGGCTTCAGATATTTTACTATATGACGCTGATTATGTACCAGTAGGAATTGACCAAAAGCAACATGTTGAACTAGCCCGTAATATTGCTGATAGATTTAATAAAATGTATGGCGATACATTTAAATTACCTGAGCCATTAATTCCAGAAGTAGGGGCTAAAATAATGGATTTATCTGACCCAACTAAAAAGATGAGTAAGAGTGATGCTACAGGTAAAGGTGTTATCTATTTACTAGATGACGAAAAGACCATAAGAAAGAAAATTATGTCTGCTGTTACAGATAGTGATAATAAAGTAATTTATGACCCTATAAATAAACCAGGTATCTCTAATTTACTTACTATTTATTCTTCATTAAAAAAGATAGATGTAAAAAAGGCTGAAGAACATTTTAAAGATTATAATTATGGTAATTTAAAGAAAGAAGTAGCAGATACAGTAGTAGAAACTCTTCTAGATATTCAAAATAAATATAATGAAATAATAAACAGTGATAAATTAAATGAAATATTAGATAATGGAAGAGAAATAACTGAAAAAATTGCTAAAGAAAAAACATACGAAGTATTTAAAAAAGTAGGATTTGGCAGATATTAAAAGAATAGAAAACTCTATTCTTTTAATATATATTCTTCTTTATTTATAGTAACATTATACTTACTTAAATTATCTAGTACTTCTTTTGAAACAAGTACATTATAAGATATTCTTTCTTTAAAAGATTTATCTATAATATGACTATTTCTTAGAATATAATCTATATCTTTTATATCTTCATAATTAAAATCTATCTTTATATTATATCCTTTAATTAAAGTAATAATATTATCTTCCTTAATTACCTCTCTTGCTACCTTAGCATATGCTCTAGTAAGTGGTCCAACACCTAACTTTACTCCTCCAAAGTATCTAACTACTACTATTAAAGTATAATTTAAATTGTTATTTAATATTTGATTTAGTATAGGAGTACCTGCTGTTTTAGAGGGTTCTCCATCATCCGAAGATTTCATATCATTATCTATAACATATCCATAACAATAATGAGTAGCGCCTGGATATTCTTTTTTTATGTCTTCTAAATACTTATATATTTTCTCCTTAGTATACACTCTATATATCAAAGATATAAACTTAGAATACTTTATTATTTCCTCATACTTATAATTATTTTTAATACTAAGCATTTTCTTTCACCTACATATATTTTACCAAAAATATATCATAAAATCTAGTATGTTCATTTAAATTATGGTGCAACATTAAAAGATAACTTTATATAGAAAATAAATCAGAAATTACTAATCAATGATATAAGTTACAGTTATGAGGGATACTATGCATACAAAACAGAGGAACTAAATAATAATTAATAATCACCCTAGAATATAAATATTGTTTAAAAATAGAATTATACTAATCTGTCCTCTATATGATAGATATAATGATATATTAGTTTAAGACTTATATAGTAAGGCTTAAACTAACACCAAGAGGACCTTAGGCCTCTGGTGGAAAAAAACATCAAAACATTAACAAAGTTGATTTTGCTAACAAGAGGATAATTATAATTAACTATTAATTTCCATAATAGTTATTATCTTCGTAAAGTTTATTATCAGATTCAATTATAAAATACATTCCATTTGCATAAACAATATCATTATTTGATTTTGAAAACAATTCATCTTTAACTATTCCATACTCACATTTTATATCTTTGTATTCACTACATTGTTCTTGATTAGTAATACCATAATAATAATATCCTTTATCAGTCCTAATATAACTACCATATATGCCAATAATTTTTTCTTCATCATTAAAACTAAATATTTCTTTCGTTACTATATCATCTTGTATTTCACATTTATAAACTTTATTATCTTTAATAATTCCATATTGTCCTTCTCTAGCATTAAACATAACCAAATCATGATTATAATCATATAATCTATAATCAAATCCTCCAGTAAAACCACTTGGTCTCTCTAGTAATTTATTATTATCATATCGATATAGTTTGTTATCTATTGACACTATAACACCATTAATAAATTTTTCAAATCTTAAATCTGTGTCAATTTTCTTGCAATTTGTATTTGTTGTAGAATATTTTTTTAATAAACTAAATTCATATAATTCACCAGTTTTACTAATAAACAAATCAAAACGATTAATATCTTTAATTTCGTTTAACTTCACTTCACAATTCCATTCGTATGAAAACAAAGACCTCTTATTTATTATTTCCTGTTTTAAATTACTAGTATTACTATTAACACCAGATTTATTTTTTTGTATACTATCATTTTTTGTGGAACATCCAAATAGGAATAACGATAATAAACAAACTAATAATATTTTCTTCATTAATATATCACTCCCCATATATTATTTTAACATAAAGCAGGGGATTCCACAATTATTTTATGATTCCTACTTAAAAAAATCTTAAAAAATCTACATCATTGATTACTATGATTACCATAAAACGATTGACAAATAAAAGTAATTTTGCTATAATACTTGTGCTCTTGAAAGGGGAGGTTATTATGAATTTTAGATTAAACAATAACAATATTGATAGTAATAGTGTTAAAGGAATGCAATTATGTGATTATATTGAAGTTATAGATATGAATGATGATGTTTATTCATATAATGTTTTTTATTCAAAAGAATACGGTTTCTGTCTAATTATAGAAGATGAACCACTAATAAAGTTTTTACATTTAAATCATTCCAAATTAGAAATATTCTATGTAAATGGTGATATTAAAATCATGAATACCCCAGTAAAATCAGTAGAAGTAGATGACCACTGGTTATTCAAGAAAAATAAAAGTTTTACCATAGATGGAACATTACTTCAATATGATAATGAAATGGGTATAAAATATGGTTTAAATAGTGAAGAACACTATAATAAATATCCAAAAGTTTATGAAAAAGATATTAAAAGAAAAGTAAAACAATTAATAAAGGGAGAATAATAATATTCTTTCTTTTAATTAAATTATTGCTAA
>ERZ780149.2819-NODE-2819-length-15496-cov-3.702221_pt1 | contig 15496 bp, 15 predicted proteins | sample MGYA00511367_ERZ780149 | MGnify/ENA primary metagenome ERZ780149 (study PRJEB29588, sample SAMEA2153852) | human gut metagenome | biome: human gut; feature: human-associated habitat; material: faeces | place: Denmark | collected 2008/2010 ... | reverse complement strand
AATACCAATAAAATTAAATACTTAAGAATAAATAACATAAGAAAGATACTAAGAAAGAATGTATAAAATGAAGAATAACACCTTACTTCAATCCTTAAGAAAGCAGATGTCAAACCAGATACACCATGACTATCGTCCCCATGTATCACCAATGACAACAGAAGGTATGAAGTCTATGTCGCCAAGTAAGCAGATGACGCGTAACCAGATAAACACCAATACAATTAAACCAAAGAGAAAAGCAACAGGTATCGCGTCATTGGGTCCGGCGACAAGGTTGAATATGTCTGTTGGTGATTGTATTTCTTCCTTATGTATTAGTCCTATCTGTAATATTAATTCTTTTGATAATAATTTTGTTTTTTCTTCTGTATATGATGAATTTGGTAATATTAATCCTTTAAGTTGTTATGATGTTTTTGTATCTGGTTTGACTATTCCTATATATAATAAGTATCCTTTTTCTTCTTATACGGATAATGGAAATATTTTTACTTTTGGTAGTGCGGGCAAAGCTGATGTAAATTTTATAAACTATATGAACGGAATCGTATATGCAGGCTCATCTATCCGTAAATGTTCTAATCCTGCAAATCCTAGTCAAAACACAAGCATAAAGAATCAAAAATCAGCCCGTGGTAAACAGATTGATACTAAAGTAATTAAACCTATATCAAATGAAACAACTGAGTCCTGCGGTCAAAAAACAGACTCCTTTGTAAAATCATTGTTTGGTTGTAAAAATTCATTAAGTGCCGATGATACTAAAAAAATATTAAATGAATGGATAGGTAGAGAGTATCAGCCAACGCATTTTTTGACATTACAGTTACCGGAAAATAAGAAGTCTGCTGATTTAATGACATCTATACGACATCTGAAAAACATTATGAAGGCATTTGAGAAAAGTTTGATGAATAATTGGAACAGACATCACTTAAGATTTATTGCCTTTGCCGAAAATGGTATTTCTACTGATTGGCATTTCCATATTTTGTTTAATCAAGGCAAGTTTACGGAACAAAAATTACAAAATGCGGTTCTTGCTGCAACTATACGAGAAAACCTGCCTTTTTATTGTCTGGAACTTGATAAAATCAATGAAAATATGCTTACCGTTGATTCATATTGTACTAAAGAGATTAAAATTTATTGGAATGGTAAATTTGACAGCGACCGGATTATATTTTCGGAGTGCTTGTTTGGTTTATAAAAGTTTTTGACGTCAACGACAATTTATTTTTTTAACTTGTTACATAGTTGTGTCATAAGTTGTTTTTTTGCAAACCAGAAACGGAAAAATAATTGAAAAAACTGTTTTACAAATCCCAAAATTCACGACATTACAATGTTATCAGATTCCTTTTGATAGTTATAACACATTGTAAATAGGTATTATTATGTTTATGTCTCAATAAATAACCCGTGGAATCAGAGATTGCTTTTTCACAATAAAACCTATACCAAAAGCAAAATCGTTATCCACGGGTCAAAAAATGAGATTTATGGTTAATACTCGCTTGCTAACATAACAGTCATAACACAATTAGTTACATCAGGATTGGCCGGATCCTCTGATAAATATTGATAATTCTTGTCATAGTAATCAATTTTCCAGAATATCTTTTCACCTTTATAATCAAAACTACCAAAATCGTGTTCATCATACAGATCGTTAGCTTCGGTAAAATGATTAAACTGTCTGACTTCTGATAAGATTTTTGCAATATCATCTTGTGATTTAGCATTTATACCAGCAGTTAACATTACTCTTCCACCGGTAAAGGTCTGTCTGAACGTGTCATTCAAAGTTTTAATATCTGTCATAACACACCTCTTAGGCAGATATTTCAGAAGCAAGAAACATTTTGAATTTTCTCAAGGCTTGACGAACGCTTGTATGACTTCTTTTGCCATAGCTAGATTTTTCACCGGTTATTTCATATTGAGGCAGTATAGAAGCGATATTTTCAACCAGATGAGCAAGTGTATAACCTTCTTTCCGGCATAATCTTTCAACCCGTCCCATATAATCAGCAGCAGTCAAAGCAGAGTATTTATTTTCCAACAACCAATTTTCAAAATTCTTTAACATAACACAAACTCCTTATCATCAAATTAGTTAATAAAAACCGGCTCAGTACAAACCGCAATCATTGTCTGCTTCAATCTTTGGCACTCGGCCAGACAATCGCTGAAATATTGATACGGAGTTGGGAGAATTGTGTCATTGAGTTTTACATACCACATAACTTTTTCCTTTCATAAATAGTCGTTTTACTCATTAACTATTTATATTATGCAGTGTATTTTCCCATTCGCGAGCCCCTAAAACGCACGAAACCAACGACATTTTGCTACGATTTGGACGGGATTGCTAATTTACAGACAAAACAAGCCTTTAACTTCCCGGTATTTTGGAAAAGAAGTTGTTTATTGACAATATTTTCTCTTAAAATCGCTTTTGGATAGAGAATTCAATTAAAGATTTTTCATATTCACGCTGCCAGATGTTGGAGCTTTTATCCGTATAAGAATAAGTCAAAGTCGGTACCAAGCCCCAAACAGCTATGTTACGATTGGATAAAGAGATAGAATAGCGTTGAGTGACGTCTTTTTCTTTAACTTCTTCAAACTTGTAATTCTTAACCGTCCAACGGTCACCCTTATAATTGGTAAACAATACTGACGGCTCGGCATAGACATGAAAACCATAAGGCAAATCAGCACCAAAACCCAAGGCAAAATTTATCCGGTCGTTGGTATAGGTTCTGTCTTTTGTTTTTTCATACTCGTAACCGGTTCTGAAAATCAGGTATTTTGAAGAATCCAAGGCATAAAACAAGCGTAATCTGGCACTTTTGGTATCACCGTCCAATATATCGCCGTAATCATCATAATAAGTTGGTGTATAGGCTAAAGTCAGATTGGCATTGAGCTGTTTTGTCATATCATAGCCGGTTTCAACCATAAATCCGGTAGAATAGTTATAAGCCTTATGTCCTAAATAGCGTCTTGAAATAGTCGGACCGAAGAAAACATCGCCTTTTTCATAAACATATTTGGCACCCAAGACATAATACAAGTAGGTGTCATCGTATTTTTTATCACTGTATTTGGAATTATAAATCATAGCTTCATTGCGTAAGCGCCAATTCTCGGATAACTTAAATTCATAATTTCCGCCAACGGTAACATTAAACCCGACATCTTTTTCCGGTTCGTCCAAGGTGTTGCACATCACCCCGAACATTGTCATCACGCATTGTTCGCCGGAAGTTGTATTGTTGATATTATTGTCAGGAGCCACGCCGAAATTAAACCAGACATTCCAGTTTTTGTTTTGACGAATATAATACAAAGCTTGTTTAATCCGATATTGCACAGGTAACGGCAAATCTTTATGAGCCAAAGCCAGTCGGTAATGATAATCGGCACGCCACCAGTCTTCTTTCAGCAAATACAGTTCTGCCAGTCTGAAACGGATATTCGGAATATTTGGCTCATGGTCTAAGATAAAATAATAAATATCAATCGCTTCATCGTATTTATGTTCCTTGGTGGCAATCTGGGCAAGCAAATACAAACGCTCAATTTCCAATTCCCGGACATTATACGGTTTGACGAGTAAAGCCTTGCGGGCATCATCAAGTTTACCTTGCACAATTAAATCTTTGGCAAAGTTTAACACATCTTCGTGTTTCATAGAGATAACGGTTTTATGACCACTTTCCCGAGATACAGAAACCGGCGATGTTTCTTCTTTGGCAACGGCAGAACTGATATCCGCCAGAAAAAACACCACCGGTATTATATGCGTCCAGTTTGGCATTTAGTTATTCAGTACGTTTAGCTCCAAAGCCAATCTGGGCATGAAGGTTAGTACCATTATTATAACGTTCACCATAAGCAACATAACCTGCTGCTTCTGTCGGTTTATCTTTGGTCTCACCATAATAACCAATGTCAACGGCACCGTAAGAACCATCAGCTTTATTTCCTACAAAATCATTAATATTTGTATTATTGAATTTGTACATAGTGTCCTGAGGTTCACCGTTAAACTTGATATTGTAGTTATCTTGACTAGCATTAGATGTCACTACAACATTATACCAACCGTTTTTGCTAAAGTCTGTTGTCAAAGTTTCTTTACCGCTCTCAAAGACAAGATTAGCCGTGCCTTCATAGTTTTTAGGATGTTCTACGCGATCATCTCCGGTTTCGTCCTGATAATTCAAGGCCGCAACAGCTGTTCCTTTAAAAGTCATCGGTTGTTGTAATTGTATCAAATCATCTTTATTAATTCTTTTGGCATCCATACCACCAGCAACAACAAAGGTTTCATTGACTTCTTGAGAACCTTCCATACCTTTTATACCAACAAAACCAAAGTCTGCATATTGTAAACCTTTTTTATCATTCAAGTCTTTAGCTTTACTGGTATAAGTAATAGTTGTTGTTACTTCTCCTCCTTCGGAATAAGCACTCTTGTTAGGGGCGTTATCTTCAGTGTATGACGTAAAATCAGCTAAAGTAAGAGTCTTTATCCATGTTGTAGCCTCACTAACTAACTGATTAGCATCATCTTCCGACATACCATAAGATATCCACTCTTCTTTATTGTCGTTTAATTCAGCAATCAGCATATTTTGAAGTTTTGTAATATCTGTTGGTTTTTCAAAAAGTTCCAATCTTACTTCCTGACCGGCATCCAATTTTACCCCGTAAATAAGCATTTCTCCTTTGCGTGTAAATACACCATCTCCCGTACGATCAGCAGTCATGCTCCGGCTGTCTGCATGATCCATATCTACATCAAAATGCAAATTTTTGATTTTACCATCACTATCGACAGTAAAACGAACAAAACTATCTTGTTTTGCATCAATATTAACGACATTCAGCTTGGCATTATCAATAGAAACTTCTCTTTCGACGCCATACATATCCCATACTGTCTGAGCTTTGTTTTTAATTTGGTTGGCATTGATTTTAACCCAATCTTCTAAATCGGAAGTTGGTAGCTCATTTTTGTTAAAACCGGCTAAAAGTAAAGATTTTAACAAAGTTTCATTTGTAGCCGAGCTTAAATTGCCTTCTATTAAAAATGTTCGCATATTGTTATACGCCAATGATACAGAATCTGCATCAGAATTTCTTGCATTCGCTTTTAACATTCTTCTGCCCGAAAAGGTTGCAGCCTGATTTTCGGCATTTTGATACAATTCAATACGTCTTTCGGCATTAGAGAAACTCTGACTTGTCATACAAGTTTCAGGATTAGCAGCACAAGCGTTTGTGACATCTCCCGGATTGCTCGGATTATCCGGCAACGTTGTCGGTGGAACAAAACTGTGTCCGCCACCACCACCGCCTCCACAAGCGGATAACATTGTCGAAAGGGTTAATGCTGTAATAAGTGAAAATTTTTTCATATCTGTTCTCCATTAGATTTTACAAACTGTTTTTTACTATACACAAACCAACGATTGTGGCCGGATGCCAAGAAACAGGTGTATCCCGAAACAAAAGAAAACAAGCTATTATTTTTCCTTGATTTTTTAATGATAAGAAAAAGTGCGAAACTTACAAAAAGCGGTTGATTTTATCGTTCTAATAAAATGACCAGTATTTTTAAGAAAATTTAAGGAGAAAACAATGGCTGTTATTGGTTATATTCGGGTAAGTTCAAATAAACAAACCCTTGAACATCAACGCTTTGAGATTGAACAGTATGCAAAAAAACATAAATTGAAAGTTGATGATTGGGTCGAAGAAAAAATATCCTCCCGAAAGGCATTAAAAAACCGCAAACTTGGTGCTTTATTAGATAATTTACAGGAAAATGATATACTTATCTCTTGCGAAATATCCCGTCTCGGCCGTTCTTTGCTTGAAGTTATGCGGATTTTGGAAACCTGTCTTAATAAAAATTGTCAGGTCTGGACTTTGAAGGAAAATTATCGCTTAGGTAATGACATACAGAGTAAAGTTTTAGCCTTTGCTTTTGGCTTGGCGGCGGAAATTGAGAGAAATCTTATCTCACAACGCACAAAATCATCACTTGCTAATCTCAAAGCATCCGGCAAAAAGCTCGGACGCCCGTTTTCAGCAGAATCAAAAAAGCTGAAACTCTCCAAAAATGCTAAAAAAATAAAGAATTTACTAGCCAAAGGCATTTCAAAAACACAAATAGCCCAAATTCTCGGTGTCCAACGCAGCACCCTTAGGCGGTTTATTGAAAGAATGGCTTAACCTTTAACATCACTATGTCAAAAGTTGAAACATTTACTATTTGGAAAATTTATTTCAAAAAATTTAGTAGAAAATACCAAGTCATATACTTCTATAATGTATGACAAATACATATAACCAACTCAAAAAAGAGTTATCAATTCTTTATCCCGATGTTACGGATATTGAGTTAAACGAAATGACAAACAACCTGATTGATTTTTATACAATCATTGTAAAATCCGTTTTAGAAGATGACAACCAAGAAACAAAAGAATTTGTCGTTGATGACAATAACTTTTCTTCATAACCTCATTTATTTTGTAAATCAGGTTAACATTTTGAAAAATAGATAAAAAATATTTTTAAAATCTGTTTTACATTTGTTTTCAAATACGACAATACAAAATCGTTTAATAATTTTAACAAAAAGGAGTATATAAAATGACTCAAGCAATAGATAAAATATATATTAAGACATTACAGGACGATATTCGTAGAAATCTGAAACATAACAAATCTAAAGAACAACATATGGAATTGGCTCCTATTGGTTATAAGAGTATTCGAGATGAAAATAATAAAATTGATATTATCGTTGATTCTAAACAAGCATCAATCATTATGAAATTGTTTAGAGCTTATGCCACGGAACAATATACAATAAAGCAGGTTTTCGAATTAGCTCGTTCTTTAGGTTTAGTTAATCAACAAGGCAACGCCGTCTCTGAACGTTGTGTAAATAATATACTAAAAAATCCATTTTATTACGGAAAAATACGCATAAATAATCAACTTATGCCTCACAAATACCAAACATTTATTGAAAAATCTTTATTTGACAGAGTGCAAGAAGTTATGGATTCTCGTAGAATAAAAAAATAATCTCTAAATACCGGTGTCAAATGTTTGTTTAGAATGTTTGACACCACATCTTCAATTAGTCTTTTGAAAAATCAGTAAATTGTTAGTAAAAAAGTTACAAACGGGTGCATTTTTTTGCGTACATTCCCAAATTAACGCGACATAATAAATATAGTGTAAAAACAAAGGAGTAACAGAAATGAATACACTTATAAAATATGTCGTAACCGATCCTTGTTATATTCTTTCAGATGACAAATGGGACGAGTGTTGCAAATTTTTAGATGACAGCCCGAAAGCATTTAATGAAGCAGTTTCCAAGGCTTTGACTGATTTAAGCGGTTTTCCGGCTTTTGCTTGTGATACCGGTTTTGGCGACTGGAGTAACAAAATATATGGAAGTTATATTATCCATAAAGAATTTGGTGCTGATTCCGGTATGGTTTGCGTTTGTCGGTTAACAACAGAAATTGAAAAGCATTTTGCAAAAGAATATTCAGATATTTATTCGCATTGTGCAGCTGTTTTTGAAGGTTCCGAAGATATTAGTGTTGATTTTGACATATCGGAGCCTTCCTGGACGGTTGTAAAAATCTATGACAACCAAACCGGAAACTTTATTGAAACTATGAATGCAGATGATTTTTATGCAGAATCAGAAGATTTTGATGATGACTATTCTGATGATGAAGATGAGGAATACTAAAAATGGCTAAAAAGTATAGATATGCTAAAGCTGCACCATGCGTTCAGGCTGTCATATTTGCGCGAGTATCTACTAAGGAACAAGAACCAGGTGCTTCTCTAAAGGCTCAAAAAGAAGCAATGGAAGATTATTGTAATAAAATAGGTTTACCCATTGTTCAAAAATACAGAGCAATTGAAAGTTCTACTAACGGCAACCGCACAAAATTCAATGAAATGTTAGATTTTGTCAGGAAACAGAAGAAGAAAACCGCGATTGTTGTTCATTGCATTGACCGTTTTCAAAGACGTTTTAATGAATGTGTGGAAGTTGAAGAGATTTTGTTGGATGATAAAACCGACCTGCATTTCTGCAAAGAAGGGTTAATTCTCACTAAAAACAGTCCGTCTTCTGATATTATGCGTTGGGATATGGGCATTTTATCCGGCAAAATGTATGTGGCAAATCTACGCGATAATGTTAACAGAGGTATGAATTACAACTGGTCGATTGGAAAATATCAGACAAAGGCTCCAGTTGGATATTTGAATGTTAATAAAGATATTATTGTGGATCAGGAACGGGCACCATTTGTTAAAAAGATGTTTGAGATGTATGCGACCGGACAATATTCCGTAAAACGCTTGCAAGAATTTGCCAAAGAAATGAATTTGTGTTCTTCTCATTCTAAAACAAATAAGCCATTAGGACGAGAAACCATATATGCAATGTTAAAAAATCCGTTTTATTATGGTGAAATGGTAATCCGTGGTGAAAAGATGCCGCATGCCAGCGAACCTCTTATTTCAAAATCATTATATGATAAAGTTCAAGAAGTGCGTTCTGGCGGTAAAATACATACAAAAATACGAGAATATGCCGGAATTCCTTTTGTGTTTCGCGGATTGGTAAAATGTGCAGAGTGTGACGGTACCATATCATCAGAACAGCATTTTAAGAAAAGTGGCAGAAAATATACTTATTTGCGTTGTACACACTCAAACGGTTGTTGTCATCAGGGGTTAGTCAGCGAAAACCTTTTGTTGCAACAGTTGGATGATGAAGTTTTTAGTAAAATCAGACTTAGCTGTAATATCTTGGAACCTTTGAAAAAATGTGTGCAGAAAAAATTGATTGAAGAATCTGATGCCAATATGGTTATGAAACGCAAGATTACTATGGAATTAAACAATCTTGAAGCCAAAGAAAGACGGGTTAAAGATTCATTTTTTGACGGAGATATAAGCAGAGAGGAATGGCAGGAAGAAAAAGCCATTATTGCCACCAAGAGGGAAGAATTACAAAGAACTGCGGAAAAATATGCTGATATTAGCAAAGACATTCAAGTAACTGTTAATGAAATTTTAGATATTGCGGCAACTGTTTCCGATATTATGAAAAAAGCTGATCCTACTCAGCAAAATAAATTGTTAAGTCTTATGCTTGCGGAATGTTATCTTGACGGTCAGAAATTGATTTATAAACTGCAAAAGCCTTTTGACAAGCTGGTTAATCTTAAAAGTATCAATACTTGGTTTGATTTTGATAAATCTGACATTAAAGAATACGAAACAATGGCCGAGAAAGTGCAGATGTATAAAGTCGAGAGGGAAATAATAGATTGAATATCTTGGGTAGTACGCATAATTTTTATTGAAAATTAGTATCTATTGTTTAATAATCATATGTAATTATAGGAGTATCTTAAAATTGTCAAAAATTAATGTGGTCGATTTTTTTTGTGGTTGTGGTGGTACTAGTGCTGGGTTGAAAAAGGCAGGTATGAATATACTTGCAGGAATAGATTTTGATAAGAATGCTATTGCGACATATACAAAAAATTTTCCAGAGGCTCATACTTTCAATATAAATATTAAAGAGTTAGATATAACATCAATCAAAACAATTTTAGCTCCTCATAAAGATGAAATTTTAGTATTTGCGGCATGTGCTCCGTGTCAACCATTTTCTAAGCAAAATCGTTATAAAAATAGTAGTGATGATAGGATTTGTTTATTAGATGAATTTCACCGTTTTGTTACTTCTTTGCGTCCTGATTATATATTGCTAGAAAATGTTCCGGGTATGCAAAAAGTTGCTGAAGGGCCTTTTACTAGATTTACACAGTTATTAGATGAAAATGGATATACTTACGATTCTGAAGTTAAGAATGTGATGGATTATGGTATTCCTCAATCTAGAAAGCGCTTAGTTCTTATCGCTAGTAGGCACGGTAAAATAGCTTTACCTAAAGAACGGTATGGTAATGGTAAGCTACCATATAATACTATTCGGAAATATATTGAAAAATATCCAGTCCTTAAAGCTGGTGAAAAATGTGAAACAATTCCAAATCACCAATGTGCAAAATTGTCACCAATGTTATTGCAACGTATATCTGTTTTAAAAGAAGGACAGGATCGTCGAAATTGGGATGATGAGTTGAAATTAAAATGTCATAAAGATCATAAAGGGCATACAGATGTTTATGGACGTTTGTCTTGGGACAAGCCGTCTGTTACTTTAACAACAAAATGTATATCTTTGTCTAATGGTCGTTTTGGTCACCCAGAACAAAATAGAGCATTGAGTGTTAGGGAGGCTGCTGCAATACAAACATTTGATGATGATTTTATTTTTTGTGGAAATCTTGGTGCTACAGCAAAACAAGTTGGTAATGCTGTTCCTGTAGAATTTGCAAGAATTTTAGGTGTGCAAATTGTTCAAGATTCATTAAAGCTCTGAAGTTATTAAATTAAATATTTACAGTTTAAATTTTTAATAGTAGCCTGTGCGTATATTCTAATGAAGGCTACCGCTATGACTAATGTTTTTGAAAATTTAAAAAGAGTACCTAAGTATCTATATTATCCATTTATTTCACATATTCGTTTTCCTCGATATAAAAATTTGGTTTCTAATTTAAAAATTGAATTCAATTATCCAATAACGGCTTTAGTGGGGGTTAATGGAGCGAGTAAATCTTCTGTTTTAAGAGCTATATATGGAGCTCCTAAAAATAAAAGCATTGGAGATTATTGGTTTGAAACAAATATAGATCATATAAAGGATGAGAGATCTGTATTTATTTATGGGTATTATAATCAGCAGGCACAGAGAGAAGTTGAGGCAGTTAAAGTTAGAATAAAAAAAGATAGTAATCCAGATTATTGGGAACCATCTCGACCTTTGATAGCTTATGATATGGAAAAAATGCCTCCATTGCAGGAAGTTCCTAATGGAAGAGGAAGAAGTCAGACGCGTTGGAATACTATTGATAAAAATGTTGTGTATTTAGATTTTCGTCATGAGGCTATTAGTGCCTTTGATAGGTTTTTTTATGTAACACATTTAAAAAAGACGAAAACAATAGAAACAAAACAAGATTTTATTCGTAAGTATGCTAAAAATTTACAAACGATTATAGATCAAGGATTAAATAATTATACTTTGTATAGGCATAATCGCGTTTTAAAGAATGAACTTTTATCACTGGATATTGTAAGAAAAATATCGCAAATCTTAGGGAAAAGTTATTCATCTATTAGAGTTGTGGAGCACAATTTATATACATCTGAGTTTGCAAAAACTATATATATGTCTTGTGGTAATGATTTAAATTATTCAGAAGCTTTTGCTGGAAGTGGAGAATTTGCTATTGTTTCTTTGGTTAAAGCTGTAATGGAAGCTCCAGATAAGTCATTAATTATCTTAGATGAACCAGAAGTTTCCATTCATCCGGGTGCTCAAGAAAAAATGCTTGAATTTCTTGCAGAACAAGCATTTACAAAACATCATCAAATTGTTTTTACTACACATTCTCCTGCGATGATTAGAAAACTTCCTTCTGAGGCTATACATGTGTTGTATCTAGATGCTAACGGAAATACCAATATTCGTTCTTGTGTTCATGCTGAAGAAGCTTTTGTGGAGATTGGGGCGGCATTTGAAAAAAAGACAATTATTGTTGAAGATAAAATGGCTAAACTTGTTATTGAGAAAATTTTAAAAGACCGCAAAATATTTGCTAATTTTGATGTTTTAAAAGCTCCAAATGGAGCTGAATGGATAAAGAAAAATGCTGTTTTAACACATTCTTTAGCTAATACAGATAACGTGTTGTTTATTTTGGATGGTGATAAAAAGAAAGAACATCAGGATCCTGATAATATTCCGCCAAGCGATAATATTCGTTTATCAGATATAATTTATGAACAAACAGGATGTCGTATTGAAATTCCTCATGAAAAGGATAATGAAGAGGATAAGATAGCAAAACAACGTGATTTTTTAAAATATTATAAAGATCACGTCTTTTACTTCCCTGTTGACGATCCTGAAGAAATTTTATGGGAATATGCAGATGGTAAAGACACTATCTTAGAAACAGATATAAAGAAATGTTTTTGCAAATTAAGTTGTAATATGTTTGGAGATGAAAAATCTGAGCATATATTTAGTGTTGCAGAAATATGTGCTAATAAAATGGACACTAGCACTAATGATAAATGCCAAGAACTATTGCATAATATTGAGAATTTTTTACAGTGAGGAAAAATGGCCTATTATGCTAAAGAAATACATATTCCAGAATTAGGATTAACGATATATCCCAAGATTGAGACAACAGTGACACATACGCAATCTATTTTTGAATTTTATGATGCCAGAGCTTTTTATCAAGGTGTTATAAAAGAAAATTTGAAAGATTTTTATCAAGATTCTACAAATGCAAGAAAAGCAATCAATGCGTGCATTACATTATATCATTTAGCTGATTGGTATTGGGTCAATGATAAAAATAAAAGAGACAAACAAAAAGAAATTCCCCATAGCTTAGCTTTATCAGATATTGCTAATGGTTCTAAGCATTTTAATCCGCAAAAATGTTATCAATCAGGGATAGTTGAAGGAACCGATATTCCGGCAACTCTTACACTTAATAGTGATAATGAGATTATTAAAATTGAAGATATGTTGAAAGATATTGAAAAATTTTGGGATAGTAAAATTTTATCATATAAATAGCTCGGAAACCGTGAGTTAAGCATCGCCATTTCAAAACCCGGCTTAGTCCGGGCTTTTTTTTACCCCTTATCGCCAAGCTGCCGCGCAAAACCGATAAACGGTTGCCGGGTTGTCACCGGATAAAAAACTTGTATTGCCTCCTGTCGTCTGCTACTCTTGTTTGGCCGGGAAATATTCAAACAAGGATCAAAAACATGTCATTGGAACTGAAAAACAATCCCACGTTAAAAGATTTTCAGCAATATGTCTTGCAAATGAAAAGAGAAAGGGGTTTCAACACAACCGACAAATTCTACGAATGCTGCCTGCTGGCGGAAGAATGCGGGGAAGTCATTTCCGCCGTGCGCAAAAATTCAAAATCCGGCAGCGTCGCTTCGGACTCCGTTGCCGGGAACGTCGCCGAAGAACTGGCCGACGTGTTCATCTACGTCTGCTCGCTTGCCAACATGCACGGAATAGATCTGGAACGGGCTTTTCGCGAAAAAGAGGAAAAAAACAAACGCCGCATCTGGAAAAAGCTTTAAAAACACAGACACCGGCCGGAATTTTTAAACCGAATCGCCAGAGGCATCGGAATTTTCGGCCGCATGTTTTTCCCTTGTTTTTTTGACAAAAATATATTAAACTTATGTCAATATTATCCAACGGAGACAAAAAATGGAAAATCCGACCTGCAGACAATATAATCTTTATATGCACGAAGAAGACACTTTTCCCTGCCGTCGTTACATCGTCAAATATGATGACAAGGGAATCGCCGAAGAGGCCTTTTCAATCAAACGCAACAATACGGAAGATTTTCCGGAATTTTTTGACGACCGCATATTCAAACTGGACAAGGCCACGGCGTTGACAGGCAAAGACCACCGGGAAATCGTCCAAACGCTGCAACGCATCGTCAAAGGAACGGACGAAGAGGTCTGGCTTGACAGTCATCATATCAGCAACAAAGAATATAACGGTTATATTGACGCCTACTCTGAAGAAAGCTTTTTGAAAAGAGCCGAAAAAATGCGGAAAAAAGCAAAAACAACCGCTTTTCCGGTTGCCGGACAACAGGACGGCAACCTGTTGCCGGCACAAGAAACGGAAAGGAACGCCGACGAAGTTCCGGCGAAACAGCTTGCAGCAAACGCAAAAAACGCCGCCCTCAAAAAGTTTTGGCACAATTTGAAAGCGCGGTTCTGACCCGGCGCAAAAGCCTTCCGTTTTCAGGAAGGCTTTTTGAACAGACACGGCTCTGCCGACAAGACGTTTTCCGACATAACATTTTATTTGAAAACATCGTCATTTTACGATAAACTGTGATTTAGTTCTAAATATTATTATCACTATGAAAAATTTTTTCTTTTTGGCAGCTGTCGCACTGGGTGCCGCAGTTTGCAGTTGTTCGACGGACATCTTGGATCAACCTGAGTTCAACGGTTCGGAAATGATGGTGGAAGCATCCGGTTTTGACGGTAAAGACGCCGCTTCCTACATCAGCTGGATCAAAATAAGCAGGCAAGGGACCGGCGAACTGACTTATCGGACGGAACTGAAGTATGCGGAAGGCTGCGATACGCTTCTTCCGGCAATTGAGGCTCCTTCCGTCAAACATGTATGCGACCTCCGGCCCACGGAAGGAAAAATGCTGAGGGAAAAAACGGATGGTCCTCTCATCATCCGCAGTTATCAAACGGAATATACCGTTTGTTACGCCGATTTTGAAGTACCGGTGCTGTTTACGACGGAAAAGGCCTTTTTCTCCGACCATAAAGGGGAATATGTATTGCCCGTGCCGGAAGTTCGTTACGCTTTGCAGGAACCGAAACTGACCGAACTGGCAGACGAAACGGCCGACGGCAGGGTATTTTCCTGTTACATGCTGGAATGTCAGGCAACCGCATCAACCGGCGAAAGAACGTCCACAGCCCGCACGAGAGTCAAAATTATGGTTGCAAAACAACCGATCATTTTTGACGATCCGGTTGTTGAGCCATGGAAATGATTTCCGTCTTTGCGCAAAAAAAAGTTCCGATTTAAATCGGAACTTTTTTTTACCAAACAACCGTCTTTTTTTTATTTGCCGATACCGCGTTCATCCATGAATTTTTTCAACAGCGCGGTATCCGCTTTCAGCTTTATCTGCCGCATTTGTTCCTGCGGAGAGCGGATTTTCAGCCCGTCACCGACACTTTGCGGCAAAGAACGGTTCAGCAGATCCCGCCGGCAGCCTTCCAGCACCGCTTCATGCTCTTCAATCTTTTTGTTTACCGCCTCATAAAAAGCCAGATTATTGGTCAAAGAAAACATCTCCCGCACCAACTTTAAGGTCAGATAGTCATATTTTGCCATTTTGTCCGCCTGAGCGCGCGCGGACGGTCCCAAAACCCGCGCATTGGTGATGTTGGTTGACGCTGCCGTGCCGTTGAGGGTTTTCAGCTTCAACGCCAACGGGTTGGCGGCCAGAGTTCCCTTTGGCAATCATCTCGCTCAGGGCGGAAGCGATAACCGCCGGGCGGACTTTGGTCAAGTCTGCTTTGCCGCCGTTTGCCTGTTTCACCTTTTGGTTAAGCGTGTTAAGGTTGCCCTTGCGCCCGATGCCGTAAAACTTGAGCGCATAATCCTCCTGAAAAGCGACGCTGTTTTCATAATCGGAACGGCAGACCCGCTGATACACCCGGTTAAAGGCCGACCGGC